>Ga0187777_10002286_pt1 | contig 12266 bp, 11 predicted proteins | sample 1015_Q2_SP5_10_M_FD_132416 | JGI IMG/M metagenome (GOLD analysis project Ga0187777, IMG submission 132416) | Tropical peat soil microbial communities from peatlands in Department of Meta, Colombia - 1015_Q2_SP5_10_MG | ecosystem: Environmental > Terrestrial > Soil > Wetlands > Peat | place...
GCAATGTGCTCGGCATCAGCGTGGCCTACGTCCCGCCGCAGCAGGGTGCCGTCGCGGTCGGCTTCGCGATTCCGGCCGCGACCGCCGCGCGCGTCGCTGACGAGCTGCTCGCCCACGGCCGGGTGCGGCATGCCTACCTCGGCTTGCAGCCCGGCCAGCTTACGCCGCAGATCGCGAGCGAGTTGACCGTGCGGAGCGACGGCGTGCTCGTACTGGCGATCACCCCCGGGGGCCCCAGCGACAAGGCTGGGATCCGTCCGGGCGACGTCTTGGTCGCGATCGGCGACCGCAAGGTCGCGTCGGTCGAAGAGCTGTTCGCGACGCTCCGACAGCACGAACCCGGCGAGACCGTGACGATGTCCTACGCCCGGGGCGCCGATCAGCGCATGGCGCGGGTGCAGGTCGCTGACCGGCCTTCATAGAGCGACGGTTGCGAGCTGTGCCGAGTTCCAAGCCGCGAGGCCGCCGACCAGGTCCGCGACGCGGCGTAGCCCTTCGCGGCGGAGCAGGCTCGCGGCGATTGCGGAGCGGTAGCCGCTCGCGCAGTAGACGACCACGGCGCGATCCGACGGAAGCTCGCGGGCGCGCTCGGCGAGCCGTGACAGCGGGATGTTCACCGCGCCGTGGATGTGAGCTTCGGCGAATTCCCGGGTGGTGCTGACGTCGAGGAGGAGCGGCGGATCAGCTGCGCCCAGCTGCTCGGCGACGGAACCGGCGGTGATCCGCGGGGTTCGGCCGATGAGCTCGGGTGCGTCTTCGACCTGCTGCATCCCGCCGGCGAGGTAGCCCACGACGGTGTCAAACCCAATCCGCCCGAGACGAGTCGCGGCTTCGACCTCACGCCCGGGCTCTGCGACCAGTGCAACCGGCCGCGCCGGATCCAGGATCGTGCCGCACCACGTGGCGAACGAGCCGCCGAGGCCGATGTTCAGTGCTCCGCGGATGTGGGCGCCCTCGAACTCCGCCTGATCGCGCGTGTCGAGCAACTGCGCCCCTTCGGCGACGAGCTCGAGCAGATGTCCGAGAGATAGCGGTCGCAGCTCGCGCTCGAGCGCGTCGTCGAGCGTCGGCCGCTCGCGCGCGTTGAGCACGGCGTCGTAAGTGAAGTAGCCCGGCATGTCCGGCTGGTCGGTCGTAACCATCTCGATGAACCGCTCACGGCTCATCGGTTGCAGCGCATAGTTGTAGGTTCGCTGCATCCCGATCGTGGACACGGTGTCGGTCGAGAGGTTCTTGCCGCAGAGCGAGCCGGCGCCGTGCGCCGGGTATACGAGCGTCTCGTCCGGCAACGGCAGGAGCTTGTCGCGCAGTGAGTCGTAGAGCATGCTCGCGAGCTGATCGGCACTCATGCCGAGCGATGCGCGCAGGTCAGGTCGCCCGACGTCGCCGATGAACAGCGTATCGCCGGTCAGCACCGCATGCGGGTGGTCCTCGCTCTGCTCGGGGTCGAACACGAGAATCGAGATCGACTCAGGTGAATGACCGGGCGTCTCGAGCACGGACAGCCGCACCCGACCGAGCCGGACCTCCTCTCCGTTGGCCATCGGCGCGAACGCGTACTCGGCGCTGGCCTGAGCCCCAAGGTGGATCGTCGCGCCGACACGGTCGCGGAGCTCGAGGTGACCAGCGATGAAATCGGCGTGCATGTGGGTCAGGAATACGTGTTCGATCGCGCAGTTCAGCGCCTCGGCATCGGCGACGTATTGCACGATGTCGCGCTGCGGATCGATCACGGCCGCGTGGCCTCCTACCTGATCTGCGACCAGGTAGGAGGCGTGCGCGAGGCAGCCCAAGTAGTACTGCTTCAGGATCATTGCTCCGGGCCGTCAGGTTGCGGCACGATCCGGATGTACGGCTTGGGTTCGCTCCAGTCTCCGAAGATCTCTTTTGCCTGGTCGTTGGTGACCGATCCGGCAATGATCACATCCTCGCCGGGCTGCCAGTTCACTGGCGTCGCCACCTTGTGATTGGCCGTGAGCTGTAGCGAGTCGATTACCCGCAGCACCTCGTCGAAGTTCCGGCCGGTCGTCATCGGATACACGAGGATCAGCTTGACCTTCTTGTCAGGGCCGATCACGAACACGTTGCGGACCGTCTGGTTGTCGGCGGGCGTGCGCTCTGCCGGGTCCCCCGACACATCCGCCGGGAGCATCCCGTACAGCTTCGAGACCTCGTAGTCAACGTCGCCGATGATCGGGTAGTTCGGGGCTTGCCCCTGGGTCTCCTCGATGTCGCTCGCCCACTGCTCGTGCTTGCCGGTCGGGTCGACGGACAGCGCGATGATCTTGACGTTGCGGCGGTCGAACTCCGGCTTGATCTTGGCCATGTAGCCGAGCTCGGTAGTGCACACGGGCGTGAAGTCCTTCGGGTGGGAGAACAGCACTGCCCACGAGTCACCGATCCAGTCGTGGAAGCGGATCGGACCCTCAGTAGTGTTCGCCTCGAAATCGGGCGCATCGGCGCCTAGCTTCACGGACATCCTTCCTCCTTCGGTTCTTGGGTGATTAGTAGCGTTCAGGAACTCACGCGGTCGCCGGGGTCCATGCTGAGATCGGCGTCAGCCCCGGGCGAAGCCGGGTCGGCGGAGCTCGAGCAACCAATCTCGCGCTCCTTGGAGCGAGCGGATGCCGACCATCTCGGCCAGCGTCAGGGCCGTGGCTCCTCCTTGGTTTGATGCTTCGTTTCGCATGCTTGCTGATAATCCGCTCGGACAGATCAGCCGTCATCGACCGCCGGCCCATCTTCGTGATGGGAGGCATTGGTCATGGCGACGGCGCGCCCTCGAGCGGCGATGCACTCCGGTAACCGGCCCAGCCACCACGCCGCCTCACCGAGCGGCTCGAGCTTCTCGGCCGCCAACGACTCGCGTCGAGCGCGGTCAGCACGTCGAACGCTTGCTCCTGCAGCAGCAGATCCTCCACATTCGAAACGCTCGGCACCGGTCCCAATCCATCCACATGGCACCACTCGGAGCGCAGATCCTATCGCCCTGACAAGCGTGAGCGCTGGGGTCGGACGCTCGACTGCCGTCGCCCACGGGCTCACTATCCCGTCGCGGGCTACGCGAGTCCGAGGGCGCTGTATGAGGATGGCACCGACGTGTCGGCCCTGGCGGCGGCGATTTGCGCCAGCAGTTGCGACGGGGTGGTGCCGGCGGTCACGGGCAGCCTCGGCAGACGGAACCGGTCCTGCTGTGGGCTCGCCCACCCTTGGTTGACGGTGGTGGCGCCGACGTACCCTGCGGTGCGGACCGCGGCGGTCAGCGTCGGGTCGTAGTCGCCCGAGGGGTAGCTGAACCAGTTCACGGGGACGCCGTAGCTGGTTTGCAGCATCTGCCGGGCGGCGGTGAGGTCGTTGGCGACCTGCACACGATCGAGCGTGGTCAGGTCGGTGTGCTGGAGGCCCTGGGTGTCGAGCTCCCAGCCGGCGGCGATCAGACCGTGGATCTGCGCGTCGGTCAGCCCTCCGTCTGACGCCGATAGGCCGTTCGGCTGGAGATTCTCGACTGCCGGCCAACCGAGTCCCTTCAGCACCGGCAGGGCGTTCGTGTACTGGGAGGCGTACCCGGTGTCGAACGTGATCACGATTGGCTTCCCACGCCCGAGCGAGGCACCGCGCGTCCAGTAGGCCTCCACTTGGTTGAGCGTGACCGCATGCCAGCCGTTTGTCTTGAGCGTCTGCATCTGACTCGAGAACTCGGAGGCGGGCACGTACAGCGCCGGGTTGGCCGAGCTTCCAGAAGGCTGCGCGTTGATCACGTGGTAGACGAGGATCGGAACGCTCGCCGAGCTGGCCTGAACGGTGGTGCGGGTCGTTTGTTTGCTCTGCGGCGGCGGGGCCGACGCGGTCGAGCCCAGGCTGGCGGGATGCGAGCTCGGGCCTCGGCCGGAGCCGAGCACGATCGCGACGATCGCCGCCGCGACCACGATCAGCGATCCGAGCGCGCCGACACGGCCGGGCGTGATCGGAACGTCGCGCCTTCGGGCCTGTGCGGGGCGACCGCGCTGCTCCCCCGGGATGCTCATGGCGGCCGACGTTACACCCCAGCGAGCTCCGCTCTCCGCGCAGCACGCGGAGGCGCCGCATCGGTGAGCGCGGGGGCTCTACGAGGAATCCCGAAGCCGCCCGGTCTGTTCGCGACGCAGGGCGCGGCGGAACCGAACCGACAGCCTGTCAAGTGCGGACGGCGGTCGCTGCCAGCGCTTCGGATCCAGGTCGGCGCCGCATAGCGCGCAGCCCGCCGCGAATGGCGTGACGCGTTCTCCACACTGAGGGCAATAGCCGGGGTGCATAGCAGCAAGGATGCCGGTGAGTCGTGTCGAGTCGCTAAACACACCATCAGAGGTATTGAAGAACCCTCCCCGCTAGGGTTCGGTGTGTACGACGACATCCTGCATGTGTGGCTGGCCGTCGCGGATGTCGTCCTCCAGGCGGCTGGCGAGGTCGTGGGCTCGCGGCAGGGTCATGTCCGCCGGCACGGCCACGCTCACGAACACGACCAGCCCGCCGGCGGCGTGCAGCAGCCGCAATGCGCGCGGCGGCTCTCCAGTGCGGTCGAGTACGAGTTTGGAGATCCGCCGTCGCTGGAGCTCGTCGGGGTCGCCACGGTCCTCTTCGGGGCGCGCAGCCACCGGCTGTTCGAGCGGCTCGAGATGAGTCTGGACATCCTGAACGCCGGGTTCCTCGCGTAGCGCGGCCTCGACACGTTCGGCCACGTCGTGCGCCTGGTCGATCGCCACGTCGGGTGCCAGTTTGATGTGTAGGGAGACGCTTACCTGTCCTTCGTGCTCGTAGACGGTGATGTCGTGCGCTTCCCTCACCAGTGGCTCGGCGAGCGCAATCGCGAGCACGCGGTCGCGGAGGTCGAGGCCCTCGCGGCGCGGCTCCAGGTGCACGACGACGTCGGTATCGGGTAGCGCGCCTTGCACCGCTGCCTCGACGGCATCGGCCGTGCCGTGGCTCTCGACGACCGCCTGCCCCGGGGGCACACCGACGACCGCGTCGGCGAAGTAGCGCCCGCCCGACTCGCGTACTCGCAGCCGGCGCAGCTCGACGGCGTCGCCAAGCCCGCTGATGGCCGCCTCTGCTTTCGCCCGGGCGTCGGCGGGGGTGGTGTCCATCAGCACCCGCGCGTTCTCGTAAATCAGCCGGCTTGCCGCGGCGAAGATGATGCCCGCCACCAGGATCGCGGCTATTGCGTCCCCATCCTCGAGCCCGGCCGCGACGGCAACGAGCCCACCAAGCACGGCCAGCGACCCGGCCATGTCTCCCGCGAAGTGGAAAGCGTTGGAGCGCAGCGCGGCGGACTGATAGATGCGAGCCGTACGCAGGGACACGGTGATCCGCGAGATGTCGACCAACAGCGCAAAACCGATGACGGCGAAGACGTACCAGCGCGCGTCGAGCTCGTGTCCGCCCTCGGTCAGCCGGATGGCCGCTTCGATCACGATGAACACGCCACCGGCCGTCAGGATCGCGGCCTCGCCGAGCGCGCCGAGATTCTCCGCGCGCCGGTGCCCGTACGGATGATCCCGATCGGCCGGCCGAACCGCGAACCGGATCGCGAAGAACGTCAAGACCGCAGCGACCACGTCACCAGAAGACTCAATACCCGCGGACACGAGACCCAGGCTGCCGGCGACGATGCCCGTGCCGAGCTTGAGCGCTACCAGCATCGCCGCCGCGCCAATCGACATCAGCGCCGTGCGCGACTGGCCCGCGGCCCGCTCGGCTGCCGCGTCCCGCTCACCCTCGGCCGTCGTGGTCGTCTCGGCAGGCATGCCTTCACTTAGGTTAGGTGTAAGCCGTCTCCATCGCGGTCACGCAGAAGTGCGGCAGCTCGCATTCCGTTGCTGGAGCGTGAGCGATGTGGAGCTGAAGCAGCGATGAGGTCTCCGCTCGTGGCTAGCGCTCGTCGCCCGATTCAGCGATCACGAGGAGGCTGATGATGAGCTTGACCGAACAGCCGGTGGCGCAGTTGCGCCATCTCGATCGTTTCTTCATCGGCGGCGAGTGGGTCGCGCCGTCCAGCGAGGCGACGATCACGGTGACCGATTCCGCCACCGAGGAGCATTTCTTCTCGGTCGCCGAGGCCCAGGCGGCAGATATTTCCCGCGCCGTCGAGTCCGCGCGCCGAGCATTCGATGCAGGCCCATGGCCGCGCATGAGCCATGCCGAGCGGGCTGAATACCTCCGCGCGATAGCGGACGCGCTGCGTCGGCGTGGTGATGATGTTGGTGACATCTGGCCACGGGAATCTGGCGTGCTCTACGGCATTGCCAAGAACGCGGCCGCGGGCGCGGCTCGAAGGTTTGAGTTCTACGCCGCGCTTGCGGACACGTTTCCGTTCGAGGAGGAGGCGCGGCCGACAGCAGGTGGCGAGTTCGGATTGATCGTGCGCGAGCCGGTGGGCGTCGTCGGCGCGATCGTACCGTGGAACGTTCCGTTGGGCCTGATCTCCAACAAGGTGGCTCCGGCGCTGCTGGCGGGATGCACGGAGGTTTTGAAATCGTCGCCCGAGGCGCCCGGTGAGGGTTATGTCCTTGCTGAGATCGCGGAGGAGGTCGGCCTGCCGCCGGGTGTGCTCAACGTCGTGACCGCCGACCGTGAGGTGTCGGAGCTACTGGTACGCGATCCGCGCGTTGACAAGATCACGTTCACCGGCTCGACCGCGGCCGGTCGACGAATCGCCGCGATCTGCGGTGAGCGGATCGCTCGCTGCACGCTGGAGCTGGGTGGCAAGTCGGCGGCGGTCATCCTGGACGACGTCGATATCGAGACGGTCGCCCAGACGATCTCCGGGGCCCAGTGCTTTCTCTCGGGCCAGGTCTGTTCGGCGCTGACGCGGATCGTGGTGCCGCGTCGTCGGCATGACGAGCTGCTCGATGCGCTGTCATCCACGTTCTCGGGCGTGCGGGTTGGCGATCCGTTTGACCCCGAGACCCAGATGGGACCGTTGGCCTCTGAGCGTCAGCGTGACCGCGTGCTCGGCTACGTCGACAGGGGCGTGCAAGAAGGCGCGACACTCGCGACCGGGGGCCGGCGGCCCGCCCACCTTGAGCGGGGCTGGTTTGTCGAACCCACGGTCTTCGGGAACGTCGACAACGGTTCGACCATTGCGCGCGAGGAGATCTTCGGACCGGTTCTGAGCGTGATCCCAGTCGACGACGAATGCGACGCTGTACGCGTCGCCAACGACACGATCTATGGATTGAACGCCTCGGTGTTCACCAACGACGTCGAGCGAGCCCGAGCGGTCGCGGGCGAGCTGCGTTCGGGCACGGTCGGCCACAACGCCTTCCGCACCGACTTTGGGATCGCGTTCGGCGGCTTCAAGCAGTCAGGGATTGGCCGCGAAGGCGGAATCGACGGGCTCTACCCATTCCTGGAGACCAAGACGGTGATCCTCGAGGGGCGGCCCGGGCGGTACGGAGCTCGACCCACCTAACGGCACGCTCATAGAGCGTGGGATTTCGTCACTAGCCCGTCCTTCTCTCAGGCCTGATGGTCGGGTGATGTCGACGGTTCAGACGTTGACGCCCGGGGTGCTCGTACGTGTCACATGCGCGGCTGGTGTCTTGTCTTGTGGGATGGCGGTGGCGATGAACGAACCGATGAGGTCTTGAGTCCGCCGGACTGGCCGGATGAGTGTGTCCGACTGCTCGCAGAAGTTTTGACTATCTCGCCGCGTAGTTAGTCAACGAGTAGATGTCTTAGCGTTGGGGGGCATTGCCTCGCGAGATGGGACCTCGCCAAGCAATGCACCGGGTAAGGGGAGTCACGTGGAAGGCGATACGTGCCCGGGGCGCCCAGAAGGCTAGGAAAGCCAACTAAACCAGGAGGGCAGTCGTGGGTAGGATCCTTCGTAGAAAGCCGTCAGCCGGGCTTGTGATCGGGCTGGTGGCTCTCTTCGTCGCACTCGGTGGTGGCGGCGCTTACGCCGCCTTCAAGTTGCCCTCCAACAGCGTGGGCAGCCAGCAGCTCAAGAACCATTCCGTTGGGCCTACCAAGCTCACGGCGTGGGTTGACGCCCAGCTCAACAAGGTCTCAAAGCTGAACGGGACCAACGGCACGAACGGTGCCAACGGCTCACAGGGTCAAGCGGGAGCCGCCGGTGCGAACGGTCAGAACGGCGGCAGCGGCTCGCAGGGCACGCAGGGGCCGTCGGGGCCGCAGGGCCAGCAAGGCCAGCAGGGCCAGCAGGGTGTCCAAGGTGTAGAGGGTCCGCAGGGTCAGGCCGGTGCCGCCAGCCTGATGACCTGGACCTACGGGAACATCCAGGTTCCGGACCCGTCCGGCGACTGCGGGAACGATTGGGCATACGACACGTATGACACCGCGATGGAGGTCACCCCGCAAGCGGACGGTTCGTACCTGGTGAGCAAGTACCTCACGGGCTTCTTCGTGACGCTCGGTGGCACGGATCAGCCCAATCCGACCGCGAGCGGCGGGAAGTGCGGGGACGATGCTCAGAAGGGCGGAGTCAACGGAAGCTTCCAGGGCATCGAGACATGGACGGTCGGGTCTGGACCGACGAACTTTGATCCGAGCGCCACGTGCGCCCCGTGTTCGAAGGCGACGTCCAGCGAGCAACAGAACAGCGATTTCATGAGCGCGTACTTCCCCGGCTCGACGTACACCGGCCCGAAGAACTACGACTTCGTGTACACCACGCCTGCGAACGGCACCTGGGTGCACACGAACGCTCCGGACAACAACACCGGCAACATCACCGGCTGATCTCGCCCATCGACGGCCGGACCCCGAGCCCGCTCCCGAAACGGGGCGGGCTCGCGTGTCGGCTGCAGCCTCCCAAGATCGCGTTTGCGGGCCCTTTCTATGGGGCTGAAGGGGCTCGAACCAGCCTCGGCCTTCGGAGCTCGAGTGACGTCCTCTTCTGAGGCCGACAGGTCTCATTCGACCAAGCTGCAGTTCTCGCGCCGCAGCCGCCGCCTGGTTCCTCCTGGTGGCGTGCCGACCTGCCCGCGGCTAATCTCCGGCTCAGTCGTCTTTCAACCTGGGAGGTAAGTCGAGTGATTGGCGCTGTTCTAACCGCGTTTGTTGCGGGGGTGGTTGCTCGCCTACTGACACCGGGCGACGTCTTTCGCAAGATGTCGGGCCCGAAGTCGTGGGGTATCTCGCTGCTGATTGGCTTCGCGGGCGCTGCCCTCGGCTACCTCATCTTTACCGTCGGACTCGGGATCGGCGACACGGACGTCTTCGATTTCGGAGGGATTATCGGCGCGATCATCGGCTCGATCATCGTTCTGCTCGTTGTCGGCTTCATCGCACGGCGCAGGCAGCCCCCGAGCCAGCCAGCCCAGCCGACCACCTGAACCGGCGGTGCTCGTAGTCCTCCGTTCTCGGCGGCGTGTCACGCCGAGCCGCACGCGGTCCGAGCCATCCGCCACGCTGAGGCGTGGTAGCCACGGATGCGATTTGAGGTGTAGCCTGGCGGTTGGACTCAATCGATCTACAGAAAGGGCACGCAGATGGGTCTCGGAGACATCGGCGATGAGGCCAAGGAAGTGGTCGACCAGCGTGGTGGCGCCGACGCGCTGAAAGACGACGCGATGGAGGTCAAGGACGACGTTACGCAGGACGGGAGCATGGCCGACAAGGCCAAGGACGTGGTCGAGGACGTTAAGGATCCCGGCGCCCCCGGCGACTGAACCCAGAGAACCCGGCACCTCCGGGGCCGGGACTCGGCGCCCCGGAGCGGTGGCTCCGTTAGTCGGCTGCGTTGGTTTGGGTATGGAGATGAAATGACGGTCTCAGGGAAAGGGGCGGGCGACCGCTCCTCGCCGGAGGGACAGACGCGAATGCGTGACCGGGCAGGCGTTGAGCACGCCGAGTCGACGGCCGGGCGTGTCCGAGGGCCGGCAGGCGCTCGCGCAGGCGGTCGCGGACGGCGTTATGGCGGCCCTTTCGTCTCGGCCCCGGGTCTGGAGGCGTCGGGCGCGGCGTGCTCAGAGTTAGCGTCCGAGCCGCGACCTTGGCCTGAGCCACTAACTTGACGAGTCATGGACCACCTGGCGATTCCGGTAAGCGATCAGTTGCGCTCGCGCCGGTTTTATGAGACGTACTTCGGGTTCGGGGCACGGCCAGCTAAGCGCTACGACGATGGCGTCCTGATGCTCTACAACGCGGAGGGTTTTGCACTCGCGCTGGGGCCTAGCACGGAGCCCATCACCAGACCGTCCTGGATGCACTTCGGGGTGGGCTTCCCGAGCCGCGAGGACGTTCTGGCCTTGCGCAAACGGTTCGTCGGCGATGGCATCGAGCTGGTCGAGGAGTCGGACGAGCCCGGCTACGTGAGCGTCAAGTGCCGAGATCCGGACGGTTACATCGTCGAGGCATCCTGGGAACCCGAGCAGTGACCAGTGCCACTGGTTCCCCGCGATCGCTTTTGTTCGTGCGGCATCGAGAGCGGCGCGATCGCAATGGCGGCGACCAAGCGCAGAGCCGCGTCGACCTGGATCTGACCGAGCCGGCGCGGGTCGGTCACTAGCCGGCGACGTCGTCCTGGGCGATCACGCGCTCGGGGGTCACCCGCACCAGGAGCTCGCCCGCGACCGCGTTGCGCCTGCCGAACTCCTCGGCGCGGTCCTCGCCCATGTAGCGGGCGCCGATGGCGGTCGCGAACCGCAGCAGCTCGTCCAGGTCCTCGTGGAGCGTCACGCGTCCGCGCACGTGCACGAAGGCGTATGGCGGCGTCTGGTCGTCGACGAGCAGGGCGATCCGCGAATCGCGCCGCAGGTTGCGGCCCTTGACCGAATCCGCTCCGGTGGTGAAGACGAGCTGCTCGCCATCGAGCACGAACCAGACCGGCATTACATGGGGACGACCGTCGTCCATCACCGTCGCCACCTTCGCGGTCCGGGTGCCGTGTAGGAGAAAGCGACGAACCTGGTCGGTGGTCATCTCGCGGGCCATCGGCGTATAGCTCCTCGGTCTTGGCAAGTCGAGCCTAACCACACGGGCCCGGAGCGCGGCCGGCCTCGGCCCACGCCCGCTGGCCCGAGAGGCCCTGGAGTTTGGCGAAGGGTGGCGTAGCGCTCGGCGACCTGGTGCCGACGGCCGGCGAGCTCGACCTCGCCGGCGGTCGTCGCGGTTGTGGTCATGCTGGCTGCTTGGACTTGATGTAGTTGACCAGGCCGGCGACGTCGTCAGGCACCAGGCGGCCGATCGCGCCGCTTGAGTAGACGCTGATGACCACGTTGCCGTCGGGATCGAGGACGAACCCGGTGGACTGCAGGTGCACCGGGTCGGCGTTGACGAACGCGCCGGTCGCCTCGTGGATCGCGGCGGCGTCGGCGCTGTGACCGACGGGGAACGTCAGGCGGTGCTTGGCGATCAGCTCGCGGGCGGTGCCCTCGTCGTCGACCGACAGGGAGACGACCTTGACGTCCAGGCCGTCGAGCTTCTCGGCGTCGCGCTGGAAGGCGCGTAGCTGGGCGTTGCAATACGGGCACCACGAGCCGCGGTTGAACAGGATCACGGCGAAGTGCCCGGCCAGCGCGTCCGGGAGGTCGATCGCCTCGCCGTCGACCGGGGTGATCGTGATCGGCGGGAAGTGGTCGCCGGGCTTGAGCAATGTCATCGTGTCAGGCTCCTTCGTGTCGTGGGGTGGTTCCGGGGTGCCGCGAGGCAGAGTAGGAGGGGCCCGCTGGCGTAACAATGCGCCAGAAGCGCAAATCGATAGCCGTTCAGCTCATCTGGTCGTCAGTTTGTGAGCTGGACGGCGATAAACTGTGATGCTCGTGGACCCGCTCGCCGACGTGTTCGACCTCAGCCGCGTCTCGGGCGCCGTGATGGCCCAGCTCATCGCTTATGAGCCGTGGGGCGTGGCCGTCGACCCGGTGCCCGGCGCCGCCTTTCATGCAGTGGTTGCGGGCAGTTGCTGGCTGCGCATACCCGGACGCGCGCCCCAGCACCTGGATGCCCGGCGACGTCGTGCTCCTCCCTACCAACACGCCACACGAGCTGGTGTCCTCGGTCGACGCCCGGACGGATTCACTGGCGAGATTCGAAACGGACACTCGACGCACCCCGGACGGCGACATGGTTATCCAGGGTCCCGGCGCAGGGACGCGCGTGCTCTGTGCGGCGTACGACTACGACCATGAGGTCGCCCACCCGCTGCTCTCCCAACTGCCGCCGATGCTGTACATCCCGGCCGGGATGCCCGGCGACGACGAAGGCGTCGCCGCGACGCTGAGGCTGCTCGCGCTCGAGCTCGGCGGCCGCCCGCCCGGCTCCCGGGC
>Ga0187777_10002287_pt1 | contig 12263 bp, 8 predicted proteins | sample 1015_Q2_SP5_10_M_FD_132416 | JGI IMG/M metagenome (GOLD analysis project Ga0187777, IMG submission 132416) | Tropical peat soil microbial communities from peatlands in Department of Meta, Colombia - 1015_Q2_SP5_10_MG | ecosystem: Environmental > Terrestrial > Soil > Wetlands > Peat | place...
CGCCACCGCCCCAGCGGATCCGCCGCCATCGTGATGCCCTGCGCCTCGAGGCGGGCGCGGCGCTCGGGCGACAGCTCGTGGCCGATCGGCTTCACCGGCGCTTCGAGGGACGGATCGTTCCGGTCGACGAGGGTCTGGGTGATGACCGTCACCACCTCGCGGCCGATGCCCGCCCGCTCGAGGGCGTTCTGGAGCGACTGCTGGATCATGTAGCCGATCCACCCCGCCGTCTCGGCGACCAGCACGCCCAGGGGCAGCGGCTCGACCTCGCGCGCCGCGATCTCGTTGCGGGCCAGCGAGTCGCCGACCTGGGGCCCGTTGCCGTGGACGATCGCGATCCGCCAGCCGTCGCGGGCCAGGTCCACGATCGGCGCGAGGCTCTCGCGCGTGTGGCGGAACTGGTTGGCGATGGTGGCGCGCTCGCCCGGGGGCGCGAGCGCGTTGCCGCCGAGCGCGACGACGAGGACCTGGCCCGTCACGATGCCTCCGGCCGGGGGCCGAACCTAGGGACGGGGGCCGGGCGCTTCAAGGCCGCCGCCCCGCCGTGTCGGCGCCGAGGGCGCGCCGGAGCGCCTGCCAGGCGCGCCCGAACTGCCCCCAGTTCCCGTGCCGCGACGCGGAGTCCATGGCGAGGAACGCCGCGCGAGCCTCGGCCAGCGACGCCGTGGCGCGCGCGTCGCCCTCGGGCGACTCGCGCGCCGCGGCCAGGCTGCGGACGGCGCCCGTCGCGTCCGCGCCGACGCCGACGCGGCCGGCCGCGAGCACTGCCACGGCGTGCGGCATCTGGGGCGTATCCGGGACCGCCGCGGCGTACACGAACTGCGCGTACACGACCGTGCCCGCCGCCGGGAGCGCGATCGGCTGGCCGCGGCGCACGCTGCCCCGGGGACCTGTCGCCTCCGCCACCGCGCTCACCAGTCCGGGCGAGAGCGACAACCGGCTCGCGGCCGCGGTCGGCGTCGGGAACCGGCCGCCGGGCAGGCGCAGCAGCCGGAGCGACAGCGTGCCGTCCGGCCGCGTCGTGCCGGCGACGAAGCCGGCGAGAGCGTTGCCGCCGGCGTCGGCGAACGGCAGCAGGCGCGTGAGCTGCGGCGTCTCGCTGTCCAGGGCCAGCAGCGCCAGCGCGGCGTGCGGCGCCGGCGGCTCCCCGCCCTTTCCCGCGGCGGGCTCGGGCATCGCGAGCACCCACGGCCTCGCGGCCGCGCCCGTGTCTCCGCGATGCCTCGCGAGCATCTGGGCCTGCGCCAGGAACAGGCCCTCGGGATAGCCGAGGTGCAGCCGCAGGTCCGGGGTCAGGCTGTCGCTCGGCAGCGCCCGGGCGCCGTCGCCCGCGGCCAGGCGCGCGGCGAACGGCAGGTCCGGCGGTCGGAGGTAGAGTCGGGTGGCGCCACTCACCGCGTCCACGACGGCGACGTACGGCGCGCACAGGAAGTTCACCTCGTCCCCGTTCCAGCTCACGCGGTCGGCCAGCGGAAAGCGCGCCGAAGCGAGGTAGCCGTCGGCCAGCCAGAGCAGCCGCCCGTTCGCGAGCACGGCGCGCGGCGGGTCGAACGTGGCGAACGGGTACAGCCGCGCGAGCCGGTCGGGCACGTCGCGCCAGACCAGCAGCCGGTCGGCGACGCTCGTGCGCCGGTCCAGCAGGGGCGATTCCTGGAGGGCCCACGCCAGCAGCAGCCGTCGCACGGTCCCGCCGAGCCTCAGGCCGGCCGGCGAGCCCTCGGGTGCCGGCTCGTCGGGGCCGATCACCGCGGGCTCGGCCCCGTGCGCCAGGTAGCGGATCCGTCCGGGCGCGCGCGCGAGCGGGGTGGGCGCGGCGCCGGGGACGCCGGGTGGCCCCAGGTTCTCGATGAAGCGGATCTGGTCGCCCTCGGCGGCGCCGGCTGCGACGGCGAGCGGGTCGCCCGCCCAGGCCAGGGCGCCGCGGTGCAGGACCTCCCAGTCCAGCGGACGGCCCGACCGCCGGAGGCCCAGCACGTCGGTCTCGGGGACGGCGAGGGCCACGAGCACCGGGGGCGCGTCCCGGCCGCCGTAGCGATCGAGCGTGGTGGTCCACGCGAGCTGCCGGGCGCTGTCGGCCACCGCGGCCTCCAGCGCCGCGTCGAGCAGCCCGGGCTCGGCGTCCCACGGCGAGAGCCCCTGGACGCCTCGGCGCAGGGCCTCCAGGCTCTCGGCGGGCACGGCCTGGGCCGCGGGGCCCGGCTCGTCGCGCACGCCGGCCAGCACGCCGAGGCCGGCGCGCGAGTAGCGGTCGGCGTACTGCGCCAGGCCGAGCGCGACCGCGGGATCCGGCTTTCCGCGCCAGGCGTCCGAGAGGTACGGGGCCACCCAGCGCCCGAGGACCGCCGCGGCGGCCAGCGTGGCCCACATCCCGATCAGCAGCCCGGGCCGGATCCGGCGCAGCATCGCGCCCGTCCCGGCCGCGACGACCAGCGCCAGCGCCGCCAGCGCGGTCGAGGCCGGCACGCGGACCGCCCGGTCGGCCATCGCGAGCGCGCCGTCCGCGCTGCCACCGCCGCCGACGAGGCCGTAGGCGTCGAGCTGGAATCCCCACGCCACCACCAGGGCCAGCAGGGCGGCGAGCGCGAGCAGGTGGGTGCGCGCGTGCGGCGTCATCCGTAGCCGCCGGTCGGTGAACGTGATGCTGCCGGTCATCGCGTACAGCGCGGTGGCGACGAACGCACCGAACAGCACCATCACCAGCGCGCCGAGGTGCAGGGCTTCGAGCAGCGGGAGCCGCGCGAGGTAGAACGACGCCTCGCGGCCGAGCACCGGCTCCACGTACCCGACCGGGACCGCGGACGCGTACAGCGACACCAGCTCGGGCACGTCGGTGAAGGTGGCGGCGGTCACCAGGCCGAGCAGCACGGCGAGGGCGATGGCGATCCACCGCAGCACGCGCTGCGGGACGGCCTCGGCGATTTCGAGGTTGCCGACCCGCCGCGGCAGGTGCACGGCGCCGATCGAGCGGTAGACCGCGAGCGTCTGGACGGCGTACCAGGCCGTGGCGGCGGCGGCGACGGCGAGCTGCCACAGCGTGTCGTGGATCAGGCGGGCCCGGTACAGCCGCCCCAGGCCCAGGTCGGCGTACCAGGAGGCCTCGGTGAAGCGGATGGCGACCCAGCGGCCGCCGAAGAGGAGCAGCAGCGCGGCCGCGACGGCGTACAGCACCACGCGGCGGCGGGTCATGTCTCCAGTCCGCCGACCCCCTCGGCACGCAGGACGTCGGCCGCCTCGCGGCGGATGGCAGCCAGGGCGGGCTCGCTCCGGGCCTCGAACCGCAGCACCAGCAGCGGCTGGGTGTTGGAGGCGCGGATCAGGCCCCACCCTTCCCCGGTCCGCCAGCGCACGCCGTCGATCGTCACGGTCGGATAGCGGGCGGCGAAGTACTTCGCGGCCGAGGCGACCGCGGCAGTCTTCCGCTCCTCGGGGCAGTCCACGCGGATCTCCGGCGTGGACACGTACTGCGGGAGGGCGCGGCGCAGCTCCGACAGCTTCCCCCCCTGGCCGGCAACGATCTTGAGCAGGCGGGCGGCGGCGTACAGCGCGTCGTCGAAGCCGAGGTAGTCGGGCGGGCCGAAGAACATGTGGCCGCTCATCTCGCCGGCCAGCACCGCGCCGCTCTCCTTCATCTTCTTCTTGATGAACGAGTGGCCGGTCATCCACATCGTCGGCCTCGCGCCGGCGCGCTCCAGCCACTCCACCAGCGCGTCGGAGCACTTCACGTCGAAGATCACCTCCTGGCCGCGGCCGAGCCGCCGAACCAGGTCGGCCCCCAGGAGCGCCAGGATCTGGTCGCCGAACAGGACCGTGCCGCCCTCGTCCACGGCTCCGATCCGGTCCCCGTCGCCGTCGAAGGCGATGCCGAGGTCGGCGTGCACGGCGGCGACCCGCGCCTGCAGGTCGCGGAGGTTGGCGAGCACGGTGGGATCGGGATGGTGGTGCGGGAACCGGCCGTCGGACTCGCAGAACAGCCGGTCCACGCGGGCGCCGATGGCCTCGAGGGCGTCGGGATAGGTGAGCCCCGGGACGCCGTTGCCGCAGTCCACGACCACGCGGAGCGGCCGCGCGAGCGGCCCGATCCGCGTCGCGATCTCGCCGCGGTAGGCGTCGAGCACCTCGTGCCGGGTGCGCGTGCCGCGCCCGGCGGCGAACCGGCCGCCCTGGATCCGGCCGAGCAGCGTCTGGATGTCGTCACCGGCGAACGGGAGGCCGCCGAGCACCATCTTGAAGCCGTTCATCTCGGGCGGATTGTGCGAGCCCGTGACCTGCACGCCGCCGTCGGCCCCGAGGTGGTGGATCGCGAAGTACAGCGCGGGCGTCGGCACCAGGCCGACGTCCAGGACCGTGACGCCGCCCGACACCAGCCCGTCGGTCAGCGCGTCGAGCAGCTCCACGCCGCTGGGGCGGTTGTCGCGCCCGACCGCGAGCGTCGCGGGCCGTCCGAGCCGCTCGGCCGCCTCCGCGGCCACGGCCGCGCCGACCGCCCGGGCGACCTCGGTCGTGAGATCGGCGCCGACGGTGCCGCGGATGTCGTACTGCCGGAAGATGACGGGATCGATCTTCATCGAGGTGCGGCCTCCGCCGCCGCCGCGGCCGGGCCTCCCTAGTTGCCGACCGGGACCGGCAGCGTGATGGTGGTGATCCCCGGGGGCAGGAAGGCGTGCGATCCGGCCTGCGCGGCGTCCAGCACCCGGTTCGGCCAGAAGCCGAACACGAGCAGGGCGGCGACCATCACCGCCAGCGTGGCGCCGGCCAGGCGCGGCACGAGCACGCCGGCGTGCGCCTGGTCGTGGCTGGCCGGCTTCATGTACATCGTCATCACGACCGGCAGGTAGTAGCCCGCGGAGACGACGCTGGTCAGCACCAGGATCACCGCCAGCACCCCGTAGCCCCCGCCCGTGGCCGCCACGAGGATGTACCACTTGCCGATGAAGCCCGCGGTGCCGGGGAAGCCGAGCAGCGAGAGCATGCAGACCGCCATGCCGAAGGCGAGCCACGGGTGCGTCTCCGCCAGCCCCGCCAGGTCGTCGATCAGCACGTCGCGCTCGCCGCCGCGGCCCTTGAGGGCCAGGATGGCGAACGCGCCCACGGTCATCAGCGTGTAGAACAGCAGGTAGAACAGGAACGCCGCCGCGCCGGCGGTCGAGCCGCCGTAGCTGCCGACCAGCGCGGTCAGCAGGTACCCCGCGTGCGCGATGCTGGAATACGCCAGCATGCGTTTCAGGGAGCGCTGGGCGAGGGCGACCAGGTTGCCCACCACCATCGTCACCGCGGCGAGCCACCAGATCACCGGCGCCCACAGCTGGTGCGTCTCGGCGGCGCCGAAGGCCTCGAGCAGCACGCGCACCAGCGCCGCGAACGCGGCCGCCTTCACGGCGGTGGACATGAAGCCGGTCACCGGCGTGGGCGCGCCGTCGTACACGTCGGGCGTCCACATGTGGAACGGCACGGCGGCCACCTTGAAGGCGAACCCCACCAGCAGCAGCCCCATCCCGGCGAGCAGCATCACGTGCGACCGCAGCTGCAGCGGGCCGATCTGCGACGCGATCAGGCGCAGCTTGGTGGTCCCGGCGGCGCCGTACAGCAGCGCGATGCCGTACAGCAGGAACGCCGACGCGAACGCGCCGAGCAGGAAGTACTTGAGCGCCGCCTCGCCGCCGACGGGGCTGCGCCGGTCGATGCCCGACAGCACGTACACCGAGACCGACATCAGCTCCAGGCCGAGGAAGACGACGAACAGGTCCTCGCCGCCGGCGAGCAGCATCATCCCCACGGCCGCGAACAGGATCAGCACGTAGTACTCGGGGATCCGGATCGCCTCGCGCTCGAGGTAGTCCATCGACAGCAGCACCGCGAGCGCGGCGGACACCAGCACGATCGCGTCCACCGCGAAGCGGAACGAGTCCACGGCCAGGCTGCTCGCGATCCCGGGGACGCGGGCGCCGGAGGCCCACAGCCACACGGTGGCGGCGAACGCGAGCGCGATGCCCCCGAGCGCGAGCAGCCCGGTGCGCCGCTGGGCGCCGGGTTCCCGGTGGCGCCAGGCCGCGTCGAGCAGCAGCGCCAGGGCCCAGACCGTCAGCACGGTCTCGGGGAGGGCGCTGAGCAGCAGGCCGCCCACCGTATCCAGGTCGAGCGTCATGGCGAGGGGAGCCTCGCGCCGGCGACGGCGCCGGAGGGTCCGTCATCCCCAGGCGCCGGCGCGCCCGGCACGGGTCCGGGGGGCGCCGCCTGGGCCACCGCGGGCGCCGGCCGGCCCTGCACGGTCTCGATGAAGCGGCGCGCCGAGGGCTCCATGCGCCGCAGCACGGGACCGGGCGCCAGCCCGAGCCACAGGATCGCCGCCACCAGCGGCACCAGCACGCCCCACTCGCGGCCGGTCAGGTCGGTGAGCTTCTCGTTCTCCGGCTTGTCGAGCTTGTAGTAGATCACGCGCTGCAGCGCCCACAGCAGGTACGCGGCGGCGAAGATCACGCCCGTGGCCGCGATGCCCGCGGCGAGCGGGTGGGTGCGGAAGGTGCCGAGCAGCACCAGGAACTCGCCCACGAACCCGTTGGTGCCCGGCAGGCCGATCGACGAGAGGCTCACCAGCGTCAGCACCGCCGCGTAGGCGGGCACCACCCGCGCGATGCCACCGAAGTCGGCCACCATGCGGCTGTGGCGGCGCTCGTAGATCATGCCCACCAGGAAGAACAGCGCGCCGGTCGAGATCCCGTGATTGATCATCACCATCAGCGCGCCCTGCACGCTCTGCACCGTCATCGCCCAGATGCCGAGCACCACGAAGCCGAGGTGGCTCACCGACGAGTAGGCGATCAGCTTCTTGAAGTCGGGCTGCACCATCGCCACCAGCGCGCCGTAGATGATGCCCACCACCGCGAGCGTCACCACGACGGCGGTCACCGTCCGGTTCAGGGCGACCGCCGGGAACAGCGGCAGCGCGAACCGCAGGAACCCGTAGGTCCCCATCTTGAGCAGGATCCCGGCCAGGATCACCGAGCCGGCGGTCGGCGCCTCCACGTGCGCGTCCGGCAGCCAGGTGTGGAACGGGACCATCGGGACCTTGATGGCGAAGGCCAGGAAGAACGCGCCGAACAGCCAGTACTGCGTCGCCGCCGGCAGCGTGGCGTTGCGGAGGATGTCGTCCAGCGCGAACGAGGGCGCGGTGCCCGCGCTGCGGTAGGCGTTGAAGTACAGCACCAGGATCGCCACCAGCATCAGCAGCGAGCCGAGGAAGGTGTAGATGAAGAACTTGATGCTCGCGTACAGGCGGCCCTTGCCGCCCCAGATCCCGATGATGAAGTACATCGGGATCAGCATCATCTCCCAGAACACGTAGAACAGGAACAGGTCGGTGGCGACGAACACGCCCAGCATCCCGGTCGCCAGCACCAGCAGCAGCGCGTAGTAGCCCTTCTCCCGGCGGGTGATGCCCGCCCAGCTGCCGAGCACCGCCAGCGGCGTCAGGAACGTGGTGAGCAGCACCATGAACAGCGAGATGCCGTCGATCCCGACCCGGTAGGTGATGCCCCACTTCGGGATCCAGTCCAGGTACCCGCCGATCTGCATCGCCGGCCCGCCGGGGTCGTACGCCCACCACAGCCCGAGCGAGACCGCCAGCTCGACCAGGGCCACCGCCAGGGCGATCCGCTTCGCGGACCGCGCCGGCGCCGGCCAGATCGCCACCGCCCCGGCGAGCGGAATCAGCAGCAGGGCGCTGACCGCCCAGCGCGCGTAGTGGAGCGATGCCAGGAACGCGGTCATGGCTTCCCGAACCGGAGCAGCGCCGCCAGCACGGCGGCCGCGCCCACCACGAACAGGACGACGTAGGTGCCGACCTGCCCCGTCTGCAGGCGGCTGCCGATCCAGCCGAGGCCGCGCGCCACCGCCGCCGAGCCGTTCACGCCCGCGGTGTCGATGACGCCGGCGTCCACGCCCTTCCACAGGACGACCCGCGCCAGCCACACCAGCGGCCGCACGATCACCGCGCGGTACAGCTCGTCCACCCGGTACTTCTCCAGCAGCAGCTTCGCGAACCCGGTCTCGGCCGGCGCGCGCTCGGGGGTGAGGAGCGCCGCCGGCTTCAGCACCCGCGTCGCGAGCCAGATGCCGCCGACCCCGATCGCCGCCGCGAGGACCATCAGCGTGATCTCGACGCCGGTCGCGGGCGCGAGGGTCGGCAGGTACGGGGCGCTGGCCTCGGTCACCGGCTCCAGCCAGCGGTGCAGCGTGCCCACGTGCGGCAGGTTGAGCGCGCCGCCCAGGACCGTCAGGCCCGCCAGCACGACCAGCGGCCAGGTCATGACCCACGGCGCCTCGGCCAGGTGCGGACGCTCGAGGTCCCCGGTGCGGTTCGGCCCGTGGAACGTGTACAGCATCAGCCGCGCCATGTAGAACGCGGTGAGGAACGCGGCCGCGAGCCCGAACGCCCACACCAGGTAGTAGAACGGCGACGCCGCCCCGCGGGCGAACGCGGCCCCGAGGATCTCGTCCTTGGAGAAGAAGCCCGCCAGCGGCGGGATGCCGGCGATCGCCAGCGTCGCCACCCACATCACCCGCGAGGTCCACGGCAGGTAGGCCGCGAGCCCGCCCATGTTGCGCATGTCCTGGGCGTCGGCGTGGCGGTGGGTGTGGTGGTAGGCGCGGTGCAGGACGTGGATCACGCTGCCGGCCCCGAGGAACAGCAGCGCCTTGAAGAAGGCATGCGTCACGAGGTGGAAGACGCCGGCCGCGTAGGCGCCGACGCCCACGCCGACGAACATGTAGCCGAGCTGCGAGACGGTGCTGTAGGCCAGCACCTTCTTGATGTCCCACTGCTTGAGGCCGATGGTGGCGGCGAACAGCGCCGTCAGCGCGCCGACGCCCGCCACCACGGCGCACGCGGTCGGGGACATGGCGAACAGCACGTTGCACCGGGCCACGAGGTACACGCCCGCGGTGACCATGGTGGCGGCGTGGATCAGGGCCGAGACCGGCGTCGGGCCCGCCATCGCGTCCGGCAGCCACACGTACAGCGGGATCTGCGCGCTCTTGCCGACGCAGCCCATGAACAGGAACAGCGCGATCGCCGTCGCCGTACCGCCCGCCAGCGCGTGCGGCGCGCGGGCGAACACGTCGCGGAACTCCAGCGTGCCGGTGTGCGAGAAGATCAGGAACATCGCCACCAGGAACCCGAAGTCCCCGATGCGGTTCACCAGGAACGCCTTCAGCCCGGCGTCGGCCTTCTCCCGCTCCTCGAACCAGAACCCGATCAGCAGGTAGGAGCACAGGCCCACGCCTTCCCAGCCGATGAACATGACCGGGAAGCTGGCGCCGAGCACCAGCACCACCATGAAGGCGACGAACAGGTTGAGGTAGGCGAAGTAGCGCGCGTACCCCGGGTCGTCCCGCATGTAGCCGATGCTGAACACGTGGATCAGCGACGACACCCCGGTCACGACCAGCAGCATCACCACCGACAGCTGGTCCACCTGGAGCGCCAGGTCCACCTGCAGGTCGCCGGTGGCGATCCAGGTCCACAGGGTGTGCACGTACGGCGCCGGCGGCCTCGCGCCGAGCACGGCCAGGAACACGGCGACGGCCACCGCGAAGGCGGCGGCCACCGACCCCACGCCGACCACGCTCACCAGGCGTTTGGCCTGCGGGCGCAGGAACGCCACCGCCCCGTTCACCAGGAACCCCAGGAACGGGAGCAGGATCGCGAGGCCGACGCGGTCCGCGGCGCTGCCGGCGAGCTCCGTCATCCGCGCAGCAGGTTGATGTTCTGCAGGTTCACGGTGTCCCGGTGCCGGTAGACGGCGATGACGATGGCGAGCCCGACGGCCGCCTCCGCGGCGGCGACGGTCATCACGAAGAACACGAACACCTGCCCGTCGAGCCCCAGCCGCTGCGACAGGGCGACGAAGGTCAGGTTGACGGCGTTGAGCATCAGCTCGATGCACATGAAGATGACGATCGCGTTGCGCCGCAGCAGCACGCCCACCACGCCGAGCGAGAACAGGATCGCCGACACCAGGAGCGAGGGTCCGAGGAGCACGCTACAGCCTCCGCTTGGCGAGCACGACCGCCCCCACGATGGCCGCGAGCAGGAGCACCGAGGTGATCTCGAACGGCACCAGGTAGCCCTGGAACAGCGGCTCCGCCACCGCGCGCACCGCGCCCTCGGCCGCGACCTGCTCGGCCACCTGGCCCGGCGGCAGCGCCAGCTGGCCCGGCGGCGCCGCCAGCCGCAGCACGATCAGCTCCCCGGCCAGCACCGCGCCCGCCACGGCGGCGACGACCATCCCCCGCGGGCCCCGGATGTCGGTCGCGCCGCCGCGGCCGAGGTTGAGGAGCATGATCACGAACAGGAACAGCACCATGATCGCGCCGGCGTACACCAGCACCTGGACCGCCGCGATGAAGTGGGCGTCGAGCAGCACGTAGATGGCGGCCAGGCTGAACAGGGTGTTCACCAGCCACAGCGCGCTCGCCACCGGGCTCCGGCGGGTGATGCACAGCAGCGCCGAGCCGATGGCCACGCCGGCGAAGACCCAGAAGGCGACGAGGGTCACGCTCACTCCCCCTTGGGGTCGGCCGGGTCCCAGAGGCTGGACACCTCGTGGGACTGGCGGGTCAGCCGCGCGAGGTCGTACACGAAGCCCTCGCGGCCGTACTCCGCGTTCTCGTAGTGCACCCCGACGTGGATCGCCTCCTCGGGGCACACCTCCTGGCAGTAGCCGCAGAACACGCACCGGAACTCGTCGATCTCGTAGACCAGCGGGTACCGGTTGCCCTGCTCGTCCTCCCCGGCCACCAGCTTGATGCAGTTCGCCGGGCACACCTGCGGGCACAGCCCGCACGCGACGCACTTGGCCTTCCCGGACTCGTCCACCGCCATGCGGTGCGTGCCCCGCCAGCGCTTCGACAGCGTCCAGTCCGGCGCCGCGGTCTGCTCCGGGTACTGCATCGTCCACTTCTTGGCGAACAGGTGCCGGAACGTGAGCGCCATGCCCTTCAACGTGGCGCGCACGTAGGAGCTCTCGGCCCCGGGCCGCGGGATGGTGCGGACCGTGATCACGCTACGCCGCCTCTCCGCGCGAGCGCGCGGCGTCGGCGCGCCACCGCGCCCGCTGCCGCGAGGCCGACCCGCCGATCACCCGGTTGTGGTCGAGCCCCCACAACAGCAGCCCACCCAGCACCAGGCTGACGCCGCTGAGCCACAACGCGTAGCCGAGGCCGAACGGCACGCCGGCGGTCTCGAGGGCCCACACCAGCACCGAGATGACCATCACGTACACCAGGGCCACCGGCAGCAGCACCTTCCAGCCGAGGTCCATGAGCTGGTCGAACCGGAACCGCGGCAGGGTCCACCGCACCCACACGTAGGCGAACAGGAAGAACAGCACCTTGGCCCAGAAGGCGGCGAAGGTCGCGAGGAACTTCACCACCGTCCACGGCGGCGTGTTGTCCCACGCCGTGAAGGGGATGTCCCATCCGCCGAAGAACAGCGTCACCATCAGCGCCGACGCCGTGACCATGTTGCTGTACTCGGCGATGTAGAACATCGAGAACTTCATCGCCGAGTACTCGGTGTGATAGCCCGCGATCAGCTCGGCCTCCGCCTCCGGGAGGTCGAACGGCAGCCGGTTGGTCTCGGCGAAGCTCGCGATCAGGAAGGTGAAGAAGGCGACGAACAGCGGCAGCACGAACCACAGGCTGTGCTGCTGCTGGGCCACGATCTCGTTCATCGTGATGTTGCCGGCCAGCACCAGCACCGCCACCGCCGACAGGCCCATCGACACTTCGTACGAAATGAGCTGGGCCGAGCCGCGCAGGCCGCCCAGCAGCGAGTACTTGTTGTTCGACGACCACCCCGCGAGCACCACGCCGTACACGCCCAGCGAGCCGATGGCCAGGATGTAGAGAAAGCCCACCGGCAGGTCCGCGATCGCCGTGCTCACCAGCCCCCACGGCGTGGGCAGCGGCGAGGCGAACGGCACCACGGCGAACGTGATCAGGGCCGGGGTGAACGACAGCATCGGGGCCAGCACGAACAGGAACCGGTCGGCGAACGGCGGGAGCGTCTCTTCCTTGAGGAAGTTCTTCAGCCCGTCGGCCGCCGGCTGCAGCAGCCCCTCGGGGCCGACCCGGTTGGGGCCGAGGCGGTTCTGGATCCATCCGGCGCCCCGGCGCTCCACCCAGGTCCACAGCGCGATCAGGGTCAGCAGCCCGCCGAAGATCACCAGGATCTTGACCACCGAGATCCACACGAACGCCGCGCC
>Ga0187777_10002290_pt1 | contig 12256 bp, 14 predicted proteins | sample 1015_Q2_SP5_10_M_FD_132416 | JGI IMG/M metagenome (GOLD analysis project Ga0187777, IMG submission 132416) | Tropical peat soil microbial communities from peatlands in Department of Meta, Colombia - 1015_Q2_SP5_10_MG | ecosystem: Environmental > Terrestrial > Soil > Wetlands > Peat | place...
ACGCTCGCGCGTGGGAGATCATGTGCGACGGCGACTCTGCCGGCCGGGGAAACCCGCCCGATCGGCGGGTTCGAGGACAGCCAGGTCATGGGCGTCGGCGATGGTCGGCGCGCGCGAAGTGGGCGGCGCATCACGATGGCGCTCAATTGGTGATTGGATGCAGCTCAACCGCCGCTTCGGTGCCGGTCGGCCGTCCGAGGCCGACGCGATGTGGTCGCAGGCGGCTGGCCGCGATCTTCGCGATGCCGCGCAGGCCGATCAGGTGCCGCAGGTTCGTCGAGCTGAAGAAATCGTCGAGCGGCACCGTGCCGCCGAGCACGCCGAGGAACCGCTCGGTTTGTTCCGGATCCCGCTCGAGCGCTTGGTACACCAACTGCTGCTCGATTCTCACTGGTGCCAGCGAGGCGATCTCGACCGTGAAGTCGTACATCGGCTTGACCGCCTGGTCGCGCGCTCGCTGGTATCCGCGCAGGGTCGCCTCGAGCGGACGGGCACCGTCGAGGGCGTCGGCGATCGTGTCGGCGAGAAGCTCGGCGTCACGGAACGCATCCGAGATGCCCTGGCCGGTGACCGGGTCCATCGCCAGCCCTGCGTCACCGACCAACGCCCAGCCCGGGCCGTACGGCTCTCGGAAGTAGTTGGCGGTGTTCGCGGTGCCGTAGATACGCTCGGCGCGCGTGGCCGCCCGCGCCCGCTCGCCGAGATCACCGGCAAGATCCAGCGACGCCAGCAGGTTCCCTTCGAGGTTCGCGCGGAAGGCGTGGAACTCGTCGATTGGCCCGGCGACGTAGGTCATCACCAGCCCGTCATTGGTCGGCCACGCTCCGATCAGCCGACGGTCGCGGCCGTACATCTCACCTCCCTCGACGGGCAGCCCGTCCCAGTAGGTGTAGTACGCGAACGTGAGCGGAGCCTTCTCGTTGTAGGTCCGAGCTCCGACCGCCTTGGCCAGTGGTGAGTGACGCCCATCGGCGCCCACGACGATAAGCGCCGATTCGATGACCGTTGCACCGCCCGGCTCGCGCCCACGCACCCCCGTGACGCGGCCGTTCTTGAGCACTACCTCCTCCACAGCGAACCGCTCGCGAACCTCCGCCCCGGACTCGCGCGCCGCCTCGACTAGGATCGTGTCAAGCAGCGTGCGCCGCGGGCTGTAGAGGGCGTCCACATTCTCGAATTTCGGATAGCTGCCCGCCAGCACAACTCCGCCGGAGTCGAACCGCACCTGCCGGGTCGCCGGGGTATCGGCGGCGGCGATCCGGCTGAGTAGACCCCAATGCTCCAGCCTTGCGATTCCGGGCAGTTGCACCTGATGGGTCGAAAGCGTGTCGCTGGGAAACGCGGCTTTGTCGACCGCAAGCACGTTCGCGCCTTGGCGAGCCAGGAGCATCGCGGTGGCGGCCCCGGCCACGCGGGCTCCGATCACGATCACGTCGTGCACCGTTTATGCCCTCCTCACGTGAGATCGTCGAGACAGCTCTCAGGATCGCCCCGCAGGCGCGCCGGCGCATCGGTGCCAGCACCCAACCTGCCGCCCGGCTGCACCTAAGTCACGCCAGCCCGTTGGCGAGCGCGTACGCGGTCGCGGCAGCCCGCGCGGCGCGGCCGGACGCCCCGATCTTCGAGTAGATGCCGGCCACGTGATGCTCCACCGTACGAACGCTCAGCACAAGCTCTAGCGCGATTTCGTCGTTGGAGAGACCCCGCGCGATCAGTTCGAGAACCTCGCGCTCGCGGCGGGTGAGTCCGCTGCTGTCGGTGGGATGGGTGCAACCGCTTCGCGGAGCCCGCCCGGGCATCGCGACGCCCAGATCAGCGAGCTCGGCACGAGCGCGCTGCTCGGCCGCCTGCTGCTCCCGCCCACGCCCGAGCTCACCGAACACCGCGGCGAGCTCGAGGCTCGCCAGCGCTGCCTCATAGCGAACGCCACTCTCGCCGAACAGGTCCGCGGCGTCCTGGAGCGCAGCGCCAGCCCGCTCGAGATCGCGACCGCGCTCGACCCGTCCACGGGCCAGCAGCGCGGCCGCGCGCAACGGCCGTGTCCCCGCGCTGGTTGCGATCGCCTCGAGCTCGCGCGCGGCTGACTCGGCCTCATCGCGCGCGCCGAGCGTCAATCGCGCGCGCACCAGGACCTCGAGAGCCTGCACCCGCTCGAATCTGTCGCGGTCACCGACACCGCGCAGGAAACGCTCAGCCTCCGCAGTCGCCTCCTCTGCATCACCCCGATCGAGGGCCAACGCCGCGCGCGTCACCGCGCCCAGCCGATGCTGGCCGAGCTCGTCCAGCAGCGCCGCCGCGTCATCGAGCCGACCCTGGCGGCGCCGGAGTTCCGCCAACCGCACCAAACCGTCAACCGCCTTTCCCGGGACATGCGCAAACTCGCGGCACACCGCGCTCAGGGTGTGCTCCGCATCCGTCCATGCGCCCTGCCAAACAAGCACGTCGCCATACAGCGTCCGGCACGTGGCGAACATCTCGGCGTCATCGAACCGCGAGGAAATCTCCTCAACCCGGCGACACCACTCGCCCGCGCGATCAAAGTCACGCACCCGCTGGCAAGCGTCGATCAGATGACAGCACACCACCTCGACCACACGCGCGTCTCGGATCTCCCCGCTGACCGCCGCGGTGGTCGCCTCATCCAACCGCCGCATCCCTTCCGCAACTCGACCATCCGCCACCATCGCGAGCCCCTCCAAAGCCAGACAGACCATCTCACCGTCGAACGAACCGCCCAGATGCGCGATTTCGGCGCCCTCACGCGCAAGCCGGTACGCGGCTCGTGGATCGTGCTCTCTCGCCAGCGCAAACCGCGCCCGCAAGTACATCAGCAACCCTTGCTCGTACCCCGGCGGCACCTCCCCTAACAGGCGTGCCGCCCGCTCCAACCACCCCCCGGCCTCGGCCGGCCCGCGAAACAACGCGCAATCGAACACCAACTCCAGAGCCGCGCGCGCGCCCATCCGCGCATCTCCCCGCGCCCTCGAAAGCCGGTACGCCGCCTCGTGCGCCCCGAGCGCGGTCGCCCCGTCGAACATATAGCGAGCCGCGACCCCCAGACCAACCAACCCCTCCACGGACTCGCCAGCCGCCACCGCGGCCTCAAATCGCTCCCGCGCCTCGCGCCACGCCCCCCGCAACAACGCCTCCTCGGCGGCCCGAAGAGGACCGCTACCCGACACAGCGTCAGAATTACTGTTCGCGCTCAGCGGGCGTCCTTTCATCCCAGACAGACCTCCCGCAGCAGTAGCGCGGCGTTAGGTAATTACCCTACCAGCCAGTCCTAATCTCTCGCCTTGCGAGAGACGAGCGTTGCGTCGTCGGAGGTCTCGCCGCCGCGAGCGCGATCGTCAGGATCCCTTCGGCTGGACCAGTCGCGCGTCAGGCGTCGGCCCGGCTGTTGTGCGGAATCAACGCGAGGAGGATCAACGATGTCGGACGCCTACGACAGCGCCCTCGAGCTAGCCGGCGAGTTGCTCGGCCGACCGCTGGAGCTACCGCTCGGCCCCGGACAACCCGAAAGCGGACGCGAGTTCCGCCGTCTCGCCACCCTCCACACCTTCGGCGACAGCTGGCCACGGACCCGGCAACTCGATACCCGCACGCGCAGCTTGATCTCGATCGCGATCACCGCAGCACTCGGCACGCATGAGCCGCTCCCGGACAGCTACGGATCGCTCTCAACAACGGCGCCAGCAAAGCCGAAGTCGTCGAGCTCTTCATCCACCTTGAGGCATATGCCGGCGCCGCACGCGCGTTCGACTCCTATCAAGTCGCCGCCAGCGTGTTCGCCGAGCGGACGTGAGCCGCCCACGCTCGTCTCTCCAACAACCCACCACGAATCACCGGGTGGACGCGCACTTTCGCCGCGTGGCGCGGTTCTGCCCGGACGCCGGAGCCAAGGACAGTGCGGCCGCGGCAGGTCTGGACCACGTGGCGCGGGTCGGGCGTAACCTCGTGGTATGGCTCAGTTCGTCCCGGATGAGTTTGTCGTTCCGCAGGGCCTTGCGGGTCCGGGCTTTCGCTTGGAGCCGCTTGGGCCCCAGCACAACGAGGCCGATCACAGTGCCTGGATGTCGAGCATCGACCACATCCGCGCCACTCCTGGCTTTCTGGATGGTCAATGGCCGCCCGTCGGTGGGCTGTCACTCGCCGAGAACCTGCGGGACTTGCAGCGCCACGCGGACGACTTCGAACGACGTGTGGCTTTTACCTATACCGTCCTCGATGATCGGGCCCGCGTCATCGGATGCGTGTACATCTATCCGTTGCGGTCGGATTCCCGGGTCGCGCAGGTGCAGTCCTGGGTCAGCGCAAACTGCGCGGAAATAGATCTGCTCGTGCACGACGCCGTGGCGAACTGGCTCGCGAACGAGTGGCCGTTCACCAAGGTCCGTTACCGCCCCACGGGCAAGCCAGAACAGCCGTTCGACTAGGCGCTGCCCATAGCTAGAGCCGCACCCTCGCCTTCGGGGCATTGCGCTCGTCCGGCATCCCCGTGCGGGCGTGATCGCCTCGTCGCCATAGGAGTAGCTCGTTTCTGGCAGCTCCTGATCTGAGAGCAGCCGTCGGCCGATGCCTGGTTTCGGAGCGGCGGTAAGGTCTGGTCTGTGGCGCGGACCAACGTCGAGGATGCAAGGAACCTGACGGTCGCAGAGGTTCTTCATAAGCGGTTCGATGCGCTCCCAGCGGATGCGACGGTCGCTGAGGTGAGGGAGTGGTTTGCCGCCAGCTCGCACCGGCGCATGGCGTTCTTGGCCGAGGACGGCCGCTATGCGGGGTCGCTCACCCGGGCGGATCTCGAAGGCGTGCACGACGGACAAGCGGCGGCCGCCGAGCTCGCGCACGACGGTCCGACTGTGGCGCCTGATGCGGCTGCGCACGTCGGGTATGAGCTGGCGACGCGAACGGACGCGCGCCGCGTGCCCGCGGTCGACGCTGCCGGCAACCTGCTCGGTGTCCTTGCGGTCACGGAAGACCTCGCCGGGTTCTGCGGCGCCTCCTAGCCATCCCACCGAGGCGGCGTCGTTCCTGAGGGCTGGCTTTGACGTGGCGGTGACCCGTCGCGTAACGACGCTGCGGCACGCCCGGATCGGACGCTCGTAAGGCGAGGGTGCGGCGCTGTTGCCGAACGTGATGGTGGCCAAGTTCGGCGGGGGCAGCATCATGAACCGAGGTCCCGACGCGCCGCTGCCGGTGGTGGCGGAGCGCAGGGAGCTCAGCACCGAATACCCGCTGCCGATGCCGGCACGTTCCGGACCGCCGAGGGATTCGGCTGCCACAGCCTCATCAACGCAAAGAACCGGGACGGCCTCTTCCGCGATGACCCCGCGACCCACTCAGAGGCGGCGTTCATCCCAGCGATCAGGCCAAGGCTCTGCTCGACCGCAACCTGCCGGACCTACCGATCGAACCGGTAGTGCTTCGGACCCAGGCCTCCTGATGCGTTCGGTGTTCTAATAGCGGTGGTGGCACTTGCCGTCGGGGCGCCTCGCGGGTGCTCGTCGGCGGGGATCCAGCACGGCGCTGACCGTGCTTGGCGTCGCCCCGGCTCAATCCGATGCACGAGCCCGTTCCGCGACCGCGAGCTCGAGCAAGCGCTCGGCCTGCTCGGAGCCGGCGACGGGAAGGGTGACCGGGTCGAGCAGGCCGACCTGCACGAGCACCGAGGCCTGATCCCAGTAGATGTGCTCGTAGGCCACCTTCCCGTCCTCGAAACCCATCACGACCACGGTTGGGATCCGCACCTTACGCCCGGTCGGAGCGACACGTGGGAGCATGAACGGGATCTCACGGTCGTGGGTGAACTCGAGCACGAACTCGTCGATTACGCGTTCCGCTGATACCGTCCGCGCGATCGGACGGAGCACCGCGTCGTCGGGCGTATGCCCGATGAACTGGGTGGAGTAGAAGCGTCTGACCGCCTCGCCGCCGGCGGCTCCGGTGAGGGCCGGGACGTGCCAAACGTAAGGTTCGGGCACCATCGTGCGCATCGTGGCATCGACGTCTTTAGCATCGAACTCCGCTGCCACGTGCTCATCGAAAACGGCTCCGAGGTCGGCTCCGGTGCTCATCTAAAGCCTCCGATCGTTGTAATCCGTGGGCGTCCGATACGACGATATCCACACGCAGCAAGCGACCTTAAGCCGACGGCCGCGACTTTGGTCGTTGAGACGCAGCGGGTCACGAGCACGCCTGAACAAATGCGCCAGGCGCACGAATAGGAGTCTGGCGCCGAGCTTTTCCGCCACGGAACACGAGCTGACAAAAAGACCGCGCCGCCATGCTTGCAAGCCCGTCGCCGGCACTCGGTCGATACAGACGCCACCCGCCGCGGGTGGCGCGACGTCAGGCGAGCGCGGGAGCAGTTGGCTGTGCGACGCCGATCATCGAATCGCGCGTGACCAGCTCCGCGAGCGCCTCTTCGCTCAGCTCATCGGTCCCCGGCGGACGGCGCGGGATCACCAGGTAGCGGATATCGGCAGTCGAATCGACCACGCGCAGATCGACGTCGTCGCCGATGTCCAGCCCGAACTCAGCGAGCACCCCGCGGGGATCAGACACCGCGCGCGAGCGGTACGGCAGGCTCTTGTACCAGGCGGGCGGTGGACCGAGCAGCGCCCGCGGATAGCAGGAGCACAGTGTGCATACGACCATGTGGTGCACGGTCTCGGTGTTCTCAAGCGCGACCACAACCGGCGATGGGCCGGGGTCGAGGCCGAGCTCGAGCGCCGCCGCACGGGCGTCGGCCAGCAACCGCCGCTTGAACTCCGGGTCGAGCCACGCACGCGCGACGAGCCGCGCGCCGTCTGCTGGTGTGCGTGAGACGAGCCAGTCGATGCCGGCGCGGATCTCCTCCGCGCGCAGCACGCCCTTCTCGATCAGCAGCTCCTCGAGCGCCCGGGCGCGCACGGCGGCCGCGGGTTCGTCACCGTTGCTCATCGGCGTGTGGTCGTGGTCGTGCTCGCTCAACTCGCCTCCTCCAGCCAGTGCTCGAAGACGTCGACGTAGACGCGGTGGCCCGGGCCGGCGGGGGTATCGGGCCACAGATCCGACCGCGCGAAGCTCACGAGGTACAACGGCATCTCGGGGAGTCCATCATCGCCGTACGCACGCGTCTCCGGGTTCCGGAACGCGGCGTGCACGCGCTCAATCCGACCCGTCATGCCCTTGATGTAGGAGGGCGTGCGATGGTGCCCGCCGTGAGCTCTGGCGGCGACCGTGACCGGCTCGCCGACCCGATACGTCATCCCGCCGCCCTCCGATCGAGTTCACCTGCAGCGAGCACGCCCTTCTCGGTAAGGATCGACTCCATCGAGAACAGCCAACGCTCGTAATAAGAGGCCTGCACATACTCCTCGCGTGGCATGCTCTCGATCCCGCGCCGCAGCTCGTCGACGTTCATCATCCCGCGCCGAGCGAGCGCGCCGACGAGCGCGTCAGTCAGGACCTCCCAATCCTCGAGCGTGTGCTCGCTGCGATCGATCGGCGCGTCGGTTGTCAGACCGCCACGGTCGTGGACACCGCGTTCCACGCGATCGATCCTACTGTCCCGGGCCAGCGTGTTCGTGGCGAAACACGCGCAGGGCGCCGACACGCCTAACGAGGCCGACGTCGGCGAGCCACTCGTCGTCGGCATTTCGGCCGGATACGCGAAAGGAACTCCGGGCGCTGTCGCCACCAGCCCGCGCAGTGGCAGGACCGCCTCACCAGGGCAGGCTCGTGCTGACCCAGTGGGTGAGCCCCTTGAGGTCAGTCGCCTCCCTGACGTGCCGCGGGGGCGTTTGGAAGGTGGCGTAGGGCGACAGCGTCAGCACTACCCGGCGCTCGCGCCGGCACATCTCCTCAGCGTCGGCACGCGCCTCGGGGGGCAGCGGGTGACCGGCCATCACCTCGGAGATCCGCATCATCAGATCCGTCGCGCTATCCAGGCCGTAGTCGACTTCTACCGTGGCGTACACCAGCAGGTAGCTCAGCGGCCATTGCTCGTCGAGCACGCACAGCGACACCCTGGGGTTGCGGGCCACCGCCTTCGCCTTGCCGCGGTCGCGCATCGTCGACACCAGAAGGCGATCGTCTCCGTCCATGACGTAGTAAACGACCGACATCGACGGCCCGTCGTCGCGGCGCGGATATCCGAAAACGGCGGCCCGATGCTCGGCCACAAACGCGCGACGCCGCGCGCGCTCAGCGTCGTCCATGGGCGGGGAGTCAGGCTCATTGGCCACGGACGTCCATCCTACGCATAGTGACGCGCACGGCTGACGATCGCGTGCGGTGGTATTCCGATGGCTCGATCCAGAGGGCCGCGGATGCCCCGCGCGTGGCCAATGCGATCGTCGTCCGGGAAGCGGCGGCGTGGCGGGCGATCGTAAGCTCTGACTACTCCCGGCCCGTTAATGCAGCCACGCCGGTCGCTGACCGCGGGCTGCTGCTCGAGGAGGCGATGTGCGGATATCGGAAACGCGCGCGGATCTGCTTATGGAAGCTGTCCTTCTCGACGCCAGCCTCCGGCCGTGACGGCTCGTGAATTGGAAGCAATTTTCTCGGGCGCGGCCGCTACTTATCTTCGCTGGTGAGAGCGAGCCGCGCGGCATGGGTACTTGCTTCCAGGCGGCTGTGTACGCCGAGCTTGCGGAGGATCGCCCCGACGTGATGGTCGACGGTCTTCTCGGAAAGGACGAGCCGTTCGGCGATCTGGGCGTTGCGTAGCCCTTGCGCGACGAGTGAGAGGACTTCGAGTTCGCGCCGGGTGAGCCCCGCTGGATTCTGCTGGGTCGTGAGCCGCGGCCCGCGCGGCACGCCGCGAGCGCCGCGCTCGCGGAGGCGGCGGGCGACGATTGCCGCCGCCGCAAGCGCCCCGAGTTCTTGTAGCTCGTGTAGCGCCTGGCGCATCAGATGTTCGTTCCCCGCGTCGGCCAAGGCCAGCGCGGTCTCGTAGGGGCAGCCAAGTTCGGCCCAGCACTCGCGCCGTCCAGCATCGCGTACAGCCCACCCCAGAATGGTCGCCTCCACAGACTTCCGACGGGGGCTCAGCGGCAAGGCGCAGACCGCGCGGCGTGAGCCGACGCGCAGAGGATTAATCCGCGAGCCGTTGAAACTGATCCCGGCGGCCCAGGGGTGTGATGTCCTGGGCGGGAAGGAAGCGCGATGAGAGGTCTTGGTCGGGTGGTGTTTGTAGCGGTCCTGCTGTTGATGGCCGGGACGCTGAACATCGTCTATGGAATCGCTGCGGTGAGCAACGCTCATTTCTTTGACGGCACGCAGTACGCGTTCTCGAATCTTCATACCTGGGGCTGGATTGGGATCATTGTCGGGATCATCCAGCTCACGGGCGGGTTCTCGCTGCTCAGCGGCGGCGGGTACGGACGCTTCATCGGGATCTTCGCCGCGACGCTCGGAGCGATCGAGTCCTTGTTCGCGATCGGCGGTCCCCACCCGTGGTGGGCGCTCGGGATCTTCGTCGTCAGCCTGTGGGTCCTCCACGGCCTAATCGTGTACAGCGAAGACTTCGCGGCCCAGACCTAGGCGGTCGCAGTCGCCGACCCGCGACCGGTTGTGCGATCCCGCTCGTTTCGCACTAGCGGCGAGACCGTCCGGACGGACGCGCAGCTGTGCTCGGGCCGCGCGCTCGCGTTCGTGATCGCGCTCGTGGCAACGCGTTACTCCGCACCGGGGTCGGCCAACACGCCCAACGTCGCCACAGCGAAAGCCGGATCTCTAGCGGCGAGAATACGAAGGCGATCGTGCGAGCGGTAGGGCCGCTGCACTCGCGACTGGCCGAGCGCGTCGCCGGGGACCTGTGCGGTGCGGGCGCTCGTCGCGGCAAACGCTGCTGTGTGCCGGGTCGACGCGCGTGGCCGCATTACGCCTCGGAAGTCTCCGCGCCGCGCGACCGCTTGGTCGGGGGACCGGTAGCAAGCCTCTCCACAGTGTCGGTAGGCAGCGGCCAGCGGGCGCGCTTCCGCGTTGGGAGGGATCCGACAATCTTGGGCGTCGCGGTCCCTCGTCACCAAAGGGTTAGCGCGCCCGTCGCGGCTTGGGGCGGCCGACGCGATCGTTCGCCGCGTGTCCCACTCGGGCATCTCCTTTCGCCGTGGCTGTGCTTCAGGTGGGCGCCTAAGGTTGGCAACGGTAGGTCTGGTGGCCGTAGCTGCCTAGGAAGCACGCATGGGCGGCACATGTGGTGCCGGCCTCATCGACCGCAGTCGGCCCGGCAGATACCGTTCGCGCGTGCTTTGGCTCTCGGCTGTGCTGATCGCGGCGGTCTCGAACCTCGACAACCTCGCGGCCGGGATTGCCCTCGGACTGCGCGGCACACGCATCACCCTCGGGCCGAACGTGCTCATCGCCTGCGTGACAATGGCGGGAACGGCGGGCGCCATCACGACTGGGCATGCTCTGGCGAGGCTGCTGCAGCCGAGTGTCGCTGGCTCCGTGGGCGCCGTGATCATCGTGTCGATCGGCGTCATGACGGTCGTCGCGTCGCGTTCCCCGGTCCGCGAGCCGGCCGCCGCCATGTGTCGGCTGCCCGGACCGTCGGAGATGCTTTCCTGGCGAGAAGCGGCTCTGCTCGCGATCGCCCTGTCGCTCAATAACGTCGGGACCGGAGTGGGCGCCGGGATCGCCGGCATCCCACCTTTGATGACAACTGTGCTGGCCGGAGCAGTCTCGATCATGTGCGTCGGCGGCGGGTCTTGGATCGGCCGCGTCGCTGGCCTGCACGTAGGGCGCCACGCCCAGCTCGTTGCCGGGCTCGGCTTGGTGTGCCTAGGCGGCGCGATGCTGGCCGGGGTGGGGTAGCCGCCGGCGCCGCCTTCACGCCGCAAGGCGTTGGACTCACCCGAGACGGTTGACCGCGTGTGAGTGTTTCCGTCGGATGTCGCAAACCACTAGCGGGAGGGCCACTGAGCTTCCTGCGTCACGTAAGGAGTCGTGCCGTCGGGCACCGCCCATACTGCGAAAGCACTCGTCCGCAACATGCCCCGTTTCCTTGCGATCCGGTGAAGCTGACCGGGTACACCGGCCTGTGTGCCGGCAGCTCACCTGGCGCGCGAACCTCGACCGTCTGGCACCGCTCGGCGAAGAGGCGGTGAGCATCCTCAAGTAGGCGTGGGAGCGGCGGCAGGAGGATCCGCGCGAACGCGCGAACCGAGAGGCAGAAGAATCAGAGCCGGTCGACCGTCCGCCGAGCAACGGTCCCTCAATCAAGCCGAGCTCGGGTGAGCGGGTCGAATTCAGCCAGTAGTGGATCCACATAACCCCATACCAGCCCATCAACCGGCGATGGGTCGAGAAGCTCGGGTAGAACTGGTCGCACGGGGAACTGGTCGATGACGGAATCGTTTAAAGCGCGGTATGACCGTCGAGGCCACAGCCCACCTCGGTCGCAGAGCGCTGCGAATCATCGAGGCGCTGCCCGGCCCTCATAGGTTCAACGAGCTTGAGACCCCGGAGCGCGGCACTTGGTACGACTGGTGAACGGCAAGCCGCCCCGGGGCGGCGTGGTCGCGTCCGTGGCGTTGGTATGGCGCGATCCAGACGGCCGACCGGCGCGCGGCCATTGCGATCGCCCTTCGGAAACGGGCGGGAGCCCTGTAGCGATCGTCGGCTTGGACGACTGCCGGCCCTCAATCCAGCCACGCCGGTCGCCGACCGAGGGCGGCTGAATCACGCCTGGACCGGAAGTGTGGGGACGGTGTCTGCTTCGACCCCATCAGCGACAGCCTGATCCAGGGCGACGGACTGCTGCTCTCCCGCTTGCTGAGTTCCCCAGGCGCTAACAGCTGACGGGCCGCGGTCCGGCATCGGGCACGCTCGGTTCGTCGGGACGGTGCGGAAGTCTCGGCCGATGGTGCGGCGTGCTGGTACTCGATCAAACCAACCATTCTGGGCAGTCGCCGGAAGCGATGAGTTCCTTCATCTCAGGCACGGCGGGAGCGCTCGCCCACCAAAAGGCACATGTTGAGGGCGCTCGCGGGTTGGTACGCTCCGGCCCGTCTCGATTCGCCCGACGCTGGGAGGACTAATGGCTGAGAATGTGCTCTACACGGCGGTGTACGGGAACGTGCAGGACGCGCTCAACGATCTCGAAGCGATTGAGCAACTTCACGAGGACGACTTGATCGGGAAGTTCGACGCGGCTGTGATCGACCAGGAGGACGGCAAGCCCCATATCGTCAAGCGCGTCGATCGCCCGCGGGTCCGTGTCATCCCCGAGGTGTTCGGCGGCGGAGCGTTGCCTCGCAAGGAGCTC
>Ga0187777_10002291_pt1 | contig 12255 bp, 11 predicted proteins | sample 1015_Q2_SP5_10_M_FD_132416 | JGI IMG/M metagenome (GOLD analysis project Ga0187777, IMG submission 132416) | Tropical peat soil microbial communities from peatlands in Department of Meta, Colombia - 1015_Q2_SP5_10_MG | ecosystem: Environmental > Terrestrial > Soil > Wetlands > Peat | place...
GGGGCCGGTGTCGACGATCACGCCGACGTGGTCGGTGCTCAGCAGGGTGCCGTCGATCACGTGCGCCACCGCGACGGCGTCGTGTACGGGCGCGCCGTCCCAGCCGTAGCGCCGGCGGTGGAAGTCCACGTAGAAGTCGAACAGGTCGGCGACCAGCTTCCCGGCTTTGCCGGCGGCCCTGAGACGATCGACGTCGGCAGGGCGCAGCAGCGCCCGGTGGGTGACGTCGAGCCCGACCATCGTCAGCTCGATGCCGCTCGTGAACACGCGATGTGCGGCCTCGGGGTCGGCCCAGATGTTGAACTCGGCAGCCGGGGTGACGTTGCCCTCGCCAATCGCACCGCCCATCAGCACGATCCGCTCGATGCGGACGGCCAGCTCGGGATAGCGCGCCAGGAACAGCGCGATGTTCGTCAGCGGCCCGGTCGGTACGAGCGTGACCGCGTGCGGCCGCGCGAGCAGCGTCATCGCGATCCAGTCGACGGCGTGCGCCGGCTCTGGCGGCCGGGCCGGCGGCGGCAGATCGGGACCGTCGAGCCCGGTCTCGCCGTGGACGTCCGCGGCGACGTGACGCTCGCGGACCAGCGGCCGGTCGGCGCCGACCGCGACGGGAACGGCATCGCGACCGACGTGATCGAGGACGCGGATGGCGTTCGCGGTCGTCTTCTCGAGCGTCTGATTGCCCGAGACGGTGGTGACGCCGAGCAGGTTCAGCTCGGGGCTGGCGAGCGCGAGCAGCAGCGCGATCGCGTCGTCGTGGCCGGGGTCGCAGTCGAGGATAACGTCGGTCATGAGGCTTCGTCGCGCATCATCGCTGACAGGCCGGGCACCGGTACGTCGTCCTTCCCCCGACTCGGTCCCGCTCGAGCCGGTGGCCGTCGCGCGGGCACACGCCGTCGCGCCGACGGGCCTCGACGAAGTTACCGGTGTGGACGCCGCCCTTGCGGATCGCCGAGCGGACCGCGGCCCGTAGCTCGCGGCGGAGGCGGTCGAGGTCCTCGGTCGAGAGGTCCGAGGTGCTTCGCCGCGGCGATATGCGCGCCTGCCACAGGATCTGGTCGGCCAGCAGGTTGCCGATCCCCGAGATCGCGCGCTGGTTGAGCAGGCGAGCCTTGACCGGAGCGTGGCCCGACCCGATCAGGCGGCGGAAGTCGTCGCGGCCGACCTCGGCGGCGTCGGGTCCGACGTGGGAGAAATCCGGATTCAGGACCGCGCGGCCCAGCCGCCGTCTGTCGCGCAACACGAGCCGGCCTCCGCCCGCAAAACGGAGCGTGAAGCGATCCCAGCGCGAGCTGTCCTCGGGGTCGACGATGATGCGGCCGGCCATCCCGAGGTGCAGGCCGAGCGCGGGGCCGTCGTCGGTCTCGAGCCACATGAACTTGCCGCGGCGGTGGGCGGTCGCGAGCGTGTGCCCGGTCAGCGCGGCGGCAATCTCGCCGGGCGAGTGCGGACGGCACACGTACGTGTCGGAGTCGTCGACGTCGGCGATCCGCCGGCCGAGCACGGACTCGAGCGTCTGGCGGGCGCGTTCGACCTCTGGCAGCTCGGGCATGGACGCTCAGCGGTGGTGGGTCGCGGGCGCGAGCCCCTGTCCGGCTCCGGAGCGCGGGGCCGCGCGGTCACATCGCTGTGACTTGTCAGCGTCCATACCCCGAGCGTAGTCCGCGGTTTGTGCGCTCGCGTTCAGGTGAGACTCAAACGGTCAGGCGAAACTCGGAGAAAGGAGGATGCCTTGGCGACGGGAATGGGGAGGAGCCGCATCGTTGGCGAACGAGTCGGGCGGGCACGCCCCGCGCTGCGGGATCGGCGCGCATCGCGGGCGCGCGCGTCCACGAACCCGACGGCGATGGTTCATGGTCGCGATGTGCTTCTTCGGGCTGACGATCAACTAGTCGATCGCTCGAACCTCAGCGTGGCGCTGCCGAAGATGAAGACGGCGCTGCACCTCGGGCCGGGCGCGGAGCCCGAACCCGAGCTCGCCGTGATCGTGGGCGCCCGAGGTCCGCTCGGCGTGACGATCGGAAACGACGTGTCCTCGCGCGACATCGAGGGCGAGAACCCGCTGTGTCTGCCGCAGGCCAAGATCTACGGCAGCGCGTGCGCGCTCGGCCCCGCCGTGCTCGTGCCCGAGTCGTGCGACGAGCACTACCAGATCGAATGCCGGATCCTCGACGGCGACGGCGCCGAGCTGTTCGCCGAGGAGACCTCGACCGAGAGCATGTGCCGCTCGATCGAGGAGCTGATCAAGTACCTGCGCCGGGACAACCCGGTGCCGGCGGGCAGCGTACTGCTGACCGGGACCGGCCTCGTACCGCCCGACGATGTCACCTATAGAACGTCGGTCGAATGACAGCGAGGCCATGGCAGGGAACAAGCGTTCGCTTAGCCAGCCGCGCGGCAACCTCAGCGGCGAGGCTTGCGACTTCCTGTGTCCGGTAGGAGTCGCGCTGCGTGCCCGCGGGCGGCGCCCGCCAGGCTGCTGCCTTCGGCGCCTGAACGCAAGTCGTCCTGTCAGGCAATGGCGAAGCTCCTGCTCTTTGGGGAGCCGGGTCCTCCGCTGCCGATCGTTCGCACCTCGAACGTGTACTTGCCCTTCGTCAGGTGCTTGTAGGTCTCCGGCGAGCGGCACGACGAGAATGCGGCTCTCGGCTTCTTGTGATGTTGCTTCGGTGCTTTGAGCAGCGCGCACTGGAACCCGCTCGCGCCGCTCGCTTTGAAGGTGAACATCGCCCTGTGCTGGCCCGATTCGATCTTGGCCTTGAACCGTGTGACGCTCGGATGGGAGCCGCCACCGGTCTTCACCGGATGGATGCCGTTGTCGTTGATGTTGCCTTGGACGGTGAACGTGTGAGTGCCAAGGGTGGTGTTGATCGCGCTGCCCGCGGCCACGGTTCATGTGCAGCTTCCGCCGCTTGGCCGGCTGCCCAGTGAGAAGGTCGCGTCATATCCACATCCCCAGCTGGCGTCCACGACCTGGCCGGGGGAGTAGACGGCGCCGTCTGAGGCGTGTCGATCTCGATCACGGGCACGAACGCGACGAACACATCACCAGTTGCCTGGGCGGGGCGTGAACTGTCCGGGTACTGGATCGCGTTGGAGAGGAGGCTCGAGCCGCCGCCGCCCCCGCCGCCACCCCAGGCGCCGCAGTTTGGGCTGCATGTCGAGGTGCCGGTGTAGCCGCCACCGCCACCGGTATAGCCGCCGCCGCCACCACCTCGGGCCCCAGCGTCATACGCCCACATGCTCGTGCAGCATGGGCTGAGGCTGCTCGCGTTTCCGCCGATGCCGCCGACTGGTCCTGCGCCTCAGCTGCCAGCGACGACGCCTGCATAAGTGCTGGTGTTTGGCGGGCTGCCGGTCGTGCACCCGGTACCGAACCCGCCCACTCCCCCCGCAGTGGCTCCCATTCCCGCGTCGGTGAAGCCGTTCGTAGTCATCGCCGACTTGTGAGCACCACCCGCGAACCCCGGAATGACGGTGCCGGTGGCGGTGGTGATGGCCGCAGGTCGTGCTGGGTTGGGGGAAGGATCCGGCTCGCGCGTCAGAAAGCTCGATGGATGCGACCGCGGAACGGGGTCGATTCGACTTCAGAGGATGCGAGGCAGGGGCCTGGCCTGTGGAGCGCCGGCAGGCGTCGCCGCCTGGGGCCGATCCGGTCAGGTTGGTTGCTACGGCCAGCGCAGGCACGCCGCTTGGGCGACAAGCGGGCTGAGGATTCCCACGGCGGCCTGGTCGCGCTCGGCGCCCGGCAGCGCGACTCGTTCCTCGAGGCACACGAGCTTGGCCTGTAGCAGGCTGCCGAGCGCGCCGCTGGCGTGTTGCACCCCGTCGTCTTCGTGATCGACCTCTTGCAGGTAGGCGGCGGCTTCGGTGAGGACCGCGTCGCGGTCGATGGGCTGGTCCAGCTCGATGAGAACTGCTGCGGCGAGTCGGGCGATCCTGTTCGAGGCCTCCTGCGCGAGCGCCTGGAGCTCTTGCTCGTCGGCGGGCGCGATCGTCCGGGCGAGGTGCGAGTAGCGGCCGATCGCGGTGGCCGCGTCGGCGAGTGAGTAGAGGATCGTCGACCACGCTTCGCTTGAGCTGGCGGGCGGGTCAAGCGGCCAGCCGCCCTCGATCATGAGGTACGCCGCGCCGGAGTTGAGCCAGTGGTCGAACACGTCGCTGAGCGCGTCGCGTGCCTGACCTTCGCGCTCAGGCGGACCTGGAAGCCACATGATCGACAGGCTACCCGCGCGCTCGGCGCCGACCGGGGCGGTCGCCGACGCGTCGCTGGGCTGGGCGAGGGCGTTGGTGGCTTCTGAGAACGGCTTGTCGGGAGCTCGGGGCGCCTGGGCTGCTGAGAACGATGCACTGACGGCAGCGGCGGGGCATCCGGGGTTCCCATAGGGGCCGCGCGCGGCGGGGAAGCCCCGATCGTCTGTTGCTGTCCGGGAACATTCGTTGTGAGACACCGTCGCTCTGGGCCGCAGTCGACTCCCGAAATCGACATCGTGCGCGTCAATTATTCGAACGTATACGTCACCAGGAGGACGAAGGCTGGCCGGCTACATGCGAGTCTCCAAGGTAGACGGCTCCCAAAACGTGGAGCTGCAGCGCGACGCGCTGAAATCGGCGCCGGCGTCGCCGCGACGCAGCTCTACCAAGATGTACGACCGCGAGGTTCCGTCGCGGTTCATCCTCGGCTACGCGGTGCGAATGAACGCGACCATAGCGATTATGAGAAACAGGGCGGCGGAGACCTGTGGCAGGATCAACGCCAGCGCGATTGCGAAACCGTAGAGCGCGATGTTGGGTTGAAAAACGCGCGTCATGCGGTCGATGCTGACTTGGCTGAAATCGTCCGGCAGCAACCGACGTTTGCCACTTACGTAGCGCCACATGCCGGCAAGCGCGACCGAGATCAACAGTAGCCAGCAGCCGTAGAACACGGCGGCAACTCGCTCAGCGTGGGGATCGCGGATGAACTCCCCCAGCAGCCTGGTGGGGAATGGAAGGAACGCGACGGCGAACAGGAGCGCGAGGTTGATCTTCACCAGCCGTCGATCGACTCCGGTGCTGATCGAGACGATCGCGTGATGGCCGATCCACACGAGTCCGATCATGAAGAAGCTGGTGGCGTATGCCAGGTAGGACGGCCAAAGATCGGCCAGTGCATGGAGCAAATGGCGGTGCGCACCGGTGCCGACCGCCAGATCGAGCACAAGCAGAGTGATCGCGATGGCAAAGACGCCGTCGCTGAATGCCTCAAGCCGCGACTTCGAGAAGACGTTGCGACCCGCTACTCGCTCACCCTGCCCGCCGAGGGAGGTCTTCCGCTGGTCGGTCATGGATCCAGTATCGATCGTCGTTGGAGAACCAGGATTCCGATCACCACGCCCGCGCCGGCTCGCCCGCGACGAACACGACCGCGGCGATCCTGCGCAGCCACGTCGAGCCGCACCTCGCCGCCGCCGGCGCGCTCGCATCCGCGACCAGGGCGAACGCCGATCAGATCGCTGATCTACAGCTCGGGGCGGTCGCACGGGCCGGCGCCACCCTTGCGATCGGCCACCGGCGTAACCCACCCTTCCAGACGCCGATTGCCGCACAGGTGATCGCGCGTCGCGCCGCCGGTGCCGACGACGCCGACCCGCTGTCCCTCGCGCCCGATCAGTCACGGGCGGCGACACCACGGGACATCCAGAACTGGCTTGAGCGGATCGGACGAGAAACCGGGCCGCGCTGATCATCGCCTGAGCGATCGCTCCCCGCCAACCCGGTGATCCAGGTCCCGCGCAGTCTGACTGGCTGGCGAGGTCGTCTGGGACGGGCAGTACCGGGACGCGCCCGGCCGTCCGGGACGCGGCCCGGCCTACACGCTGGACGCTACCGAATCGCAGATGACCGCGCCGTCGAAGCGATGCTCGCCAGCGTTCGGGATCCGTGCACCGCGTCCCAGCTCGCGAGCGGGCTCGAGCTGACGCTGCCCCGAACCATCGACGCCTTGGAACGTCTCCAAGCGGCGCTCGCGAACACCGGTCAGACCCTCACCAGGAGTCAGACCCTCACCAGGATCGGGCACGACCACTACACCCTCCAGGCCCGAAGCGGCCTAGTGCACAACCGGGAGATCGGCCGCTGTCTGCGGCACACCCGCGATCCTGTCGACCTCACCACCGCCGCGGTGCCGTACGCGCTGACCTGTTCGCGGGAGGACCGCGCCCGCGACGCGCTCAGCAACCCTGTGGAGCACGCTAGGGTTGAACGCCATGTCGAACACCATCACCAGCCCCGGCGCTGCCAACTTCGTCGGCGGGCAGTGGACCGCCAGCGCAGGAGGGCGCACGTACGAGCGCCACAACCCATGGCGCCCGTCGGAGGTGGTGGGCGAATTCCCGAGCTCGAGCGCCGAGGACGTGTACGCGGCCGTCGCGGCGGCCTCGGATGCGTTCCCGGCGTGGTCCGCGCTGCCCGCGGCCAAGCGAGGAGCGATCCTCACGCGCGCCGCTGAGGCGATCGAGTCGCGAGTCGAGGCGATCGCTCAGGACATGACTTGCGAGATGGGCAAGCCGCTGCGGGAGTCCCGCATGGAGGCAGCCCGGGCGGCGCAGATCTTCCGGTTCTTCGCCGGCGAGGGCTGGCGTCCGGTGGGGGAGGTGTTCGAGCAGTCCGCGACGGGCTCGACCGTGTTCACGCGGCGGCGACCGCTCGGCGTCGTCGGGCTGATCACACCGTGGAACTTCCCGGCTGCGATTCCCGCTTGGAAGGCCGCGCCCGCGCTCGCGTACGGGAACACCGTCGTGCTGAAGCTCGCGCAGGACTCGCCCTTGACCGGGCTTCATCTGGCTCGCGCGCTCGAGGAGGCGGAGCTTCCCGACGGCGTGCTCAACGCCGTGATCGGCCGTGGCGGCGAGGTCGGGGAGCCGCTCGTGGCCGATTCACGCGTGCCGGCGATCTCGTTCACCGGCTCGGTCCCGGTCGGCCACTGCGTCCGCGACCGCGCCGTGTCGCTCGGCAAGCGCGTCCAGCTCGAGCTCGGCGGCCACAACCCCCTCATCGTCGCCGAGGATGCCAAGCTCGACGCCGCGGTCCAGGCGGCCTATGTGGGCGCGTTCTGGTCGGCCGGCCAGAAGTGCACCGCGACGCGCCGCGTCTACGTCCACGACGCGATCTACGACGACTTCCGCGACCGGCTGCTGGCGCGGATCGATGACGGCAAGGTGGGTGACCCGTCCAATCCGGACACCGAGGTCGGACCGGTCGTCAACGAGTCGCAGTTTGACAGCGTGCTGGCAGGGATCGAACGCGGACGCGAGCAGGGCGGCATCGTGCTGGCCGGCGGGGAGCGCGCCGATCCGGACGCCTACCTGATTGCTCCGACCGTGTTCGAGAACGTCGCTGACGACGCCTTCCTGTCGTGCGAGGAGGTGTTCGGTCCGGTCACCACGCTGTACCGCTACGGCACGCTCGAGGAGGCGATCGGCCGTGCTAACGGCGTCCGCTTCGGCCTCTCGGCGGCGGTGTTCACCATGAGCATCGCCACCGCCAGCAGGTGCGTGAACGAGCTGCAGGCCGGGATCATCCACGTCAACTCGCAGACCGCCGGCGCCGACGTGCATGTCCCGTTCGGCGGATCCAAGGAATCCGGGTACGGGCCGCACGAGCAGGGACGCGGGGCGCTGCAGTTCTACACCGAGGAGATCACGGTCTATCAAGATGCCTGACAAGCGGACGATCCCCCGCCGCCTGCAGAGTCGGCGGGCGATCGCCGCCGACCAACTGGCCAACGCGATTGGACCGGTCGACCACGATCTTCGAGTGCTCTGCGGCGAGGCGGCTGGTCAGCTTGTGCATCGCGTCGCGGCGGATGTTCCTCGCGCGGGCGTGCAGCCGCCGCACGCGTCCAAGCGCGCGCGGGTTCGCGATCTGCTCTCCGGTGGAGAGCACGGCCAGATGTCGCACGCCGGCGTCGACGCCGATCGTCCCCGCGTCGCTCGGGGGGCGGTCGTCGCGCTCGACCTCGCAGCACAGCGAGCAGTACCAGCGCCCATGCGGCACACGAGGGTATCCGCGTGAACGCCTTGTGCCCCGGAATCGTCGACACCCCGATGCTCGACAGCTCTTCGGCCAGCTGCCCGACCCCGAGCCCGCGCGGGCGGAGTTCGCTACGGCTCAACCCCTCGGCCGCCTAGCGCGGCCCGAGGAGTGCGCGGCGGCTGCCCTGTTCCTGGCCTCGGGCGGCGCGTCGTTCATCACCGGCGTGGCGCTGCGCGTCGACTGCGGGTTCACCGCGGAGTGACGGGTTGGGTATCACATGCGCATGACCACCAACACAGAGACCACGGCCGACTTCGCCATCGTCGATCCGGATGACGCGCAGGACGCCTACGCCGGCACCGACGTCCCCGGCGAGTTCCGCAGCGTGACCGGCGCGCTGGATTGCAGCCAGCTGGCCGCGACCCTGATCCGGGTGCCGCCGCATTCGGACTTCGAGCAGGGGACCGGCCATTACCACGACGAGATCGAGGAGCTGTACCTGGTGACTCGGGGAACGCTGACGATGCGGTTCGGCGACGAGATCCGGACGGTCAGCGCGCCGGCCGCAGTGCGCGTCGCGCCGACGACGCGGCGCTCGCACCGCAACGAGGGAGACGAGCCCGTCGAGATGTGGGCGATCTCGCGCCGGCTCGGCCGGCGCGACGCGACCAAGCTCGACGACTTCTGGGACGCCTCTCCCGACGCGAGGCAGCGCGCGGGCTGACGGTGGCGGCCCCGGCCGGGCCGCGGCGCCCCGGGCCGGCTCCGGTCCTGGTCCCGCCCCGCGCGCCGCCCGGCGCGGTCGGCGGTCAGCCGAGGATCAGCTGCTTGCCCGCGTAGTCGATCGTGACCGACCCGAACCGGGACAGCACGTCCGAGCCCAGCAGGCCGAACGGATGGGCGTTGAGTCCGGCGATCGGTGAGCTCGAGACAACGACCGTGGGCAGCGGCACGCCGCCGACGTCCCAGTTCGACACGCGCACACGCCTGGCCAGGGCGCAGCCGGTCACGCCGCAGAACTCGTGCGGCTTGCCGACCGTCCTCAAGTGGAGCCGGCGGGCGGCCGTGCGGTTGATGACCGTCACCGTGGCTCCGGTGTCGATCAGCATCGGGACGACCTGGCCGTGGATGACCACGCGGACGAGCGCCGCCGTCGCGCCGCTCGTCGTCTTCACGATCACCAGCGGAATCGCCTGGGCAGCGTGGGCGTCGGTCGCCGAAGCGACGCCGGCCGTCACGCCGGACAGCGCCACCGCGCACACCAGGCTCACCACAACAATGAAACGACGCAACTCTTCTCCCCTCGGCGAGTGCTTACGCGAATCCGTCCTCTGCGGTCAGGCAGCAACCCAGAGCTACTGCAGAGTGGCCAGCGCAAGCGGCACCACTCGATCGGCGCCGGCGCGGCGGAGCTGGCCGCCGACCATCGCGAGCGTCCAGCCCGAGATGCGACGGTCGTCGAGCAGCACCCCCAGCCCGGGCGGCGGCGCCCCCACGATCCGGAACGCGCCGCGGACATTCGCGGCCTGCTGGGCGGCGTTGGCCATCTCGCGCTGGGGCGGGCGCTCGGAGACCCGCGCCACGAGCGCGAGGTAGGGGGCGGCGAGGGCGCCCGCGAGGCGGCCCGCCAGCCGTTCGAGCACGTCTCCGAGGCGGACCGACGGCACCGACGTCATCCAACCGGCGCCGCCGGCTCGCCGCACGAGGTCCGCCAACGCCTCCACCAGGTCGTCCTCGAACGAGCCGGACTCGAGGCCCCGCTCGACCGCCGGCCACCACCCACCGTCGCCGAACCGCGCGAGCGCCCAGCCGGGCTCGACCAGGACGTCGGCCGGGATCTTGCGCATGACGCCGCCCGGGTCCGGCGCCATCTTGCGAACCTCAAGCTCGATCGGCGTCGAGCGCAGGTGCCGGCCGGCCGCCTCGACGAGCGCGGGATCCGGTGGGGCGTCGAACCGCGCCCCGGCGCACACCGAGCAACGCCCGCAATCCGCCGGCGCCGGATCATCGAGCTGCTCCTGGAGCACCCGCATCAGGCAGCGGCCGTCCGCGCCGAACGCGGCCATCGCCCGCTGCTCGGCGCGGCGGAGCGCGGTCACCTGCTCGTATCGCTCGCCGTCGTAGGTCCACGCACTCCCCGGGACGAGCTTCCAGCGGCTGCCGGCTCGCGCCACCGCGCCCTCGACGTCGAGGATCTTCAGCATCGCCTCGATCCGGCTCATCCCCAGGTTGACCACTGCCATCAGCTCGCGGACCGTCAACCCCTCCTCGCCGGCGTCGGCCAACGCGGCCAGCACCGCCGTCACCCGCTCGCGGTCGGGGAACGCCTGCTCGATGAAGAAGTCCTGGATACGGCGGTCCTCGCCGCCGCGGAGCAGGACGATGTCGGCGTGCTCGACGCCACGGCCAGCACGTCCGATCTGCTGGTAGTAGGAGACGACCGAGCCCGGCGCCTGGTAGTGGACGACGAACGTCAGGTCGGCCTTGTCGTACCCCATCCCGAGCGCGCTGGTGGCGACGACCGCCTTGATCTGGTTGCGCAACAGCCGGTCCTCGGTGGCGATTCGCTGATCGGTCTCGTGCTCGCCGCTGTACGCGACCGCGTTGATCCCTTGCGCGCACAGGAACGCCGCGACCTGGTCGGCGTCGCGCTTGGTCAGCGTGTACACGATCCCCGACCCCGGTAGCGACGGGAGGTTCGTCGCCAGCCATGCGAGCCGCTCCGCCGGTCGCGGCAACTCGAGCACCTCGAGCCGCAGGCTGGCGCGGGCCAGCGGGCCGCGGTAGGTTTCCAAACCCTCGCCGGAGGACGCGTCGAGCTGCGCGACCACGTCGGCCACGACCCGGTCGTTGGCGGTCGCGGTCGTGCCGAGCACCGCCACCCCGGGCGCGAGCCGATCGAGCATGTCCTTGACCCGCCGGTAGTCGGGGCGGAAGTCGTGCCCCCAGTCCGAGATGCAGTGGGCCTCGTCGATCACCAGCAGGCCGACCGACCTCGCGAACAGCGGCAGCATCTCCTCGCGGAAGCGGGGGTTGTTGAGCCGCTCGGGGCTGATCAGGAGCAGGTCGGTCGTGTCGGCGGCCAGCCGGTCGCGGACGTCGTCCCACTCGTCGCGATTGGTGCTGTTGATCGTGTGTGCCCGCAGTCCCAGGCGCTCGGCGGCGTCGATCTGGTTGCGCATCAGCGCCAGCAGCGGGCTGACGATCAGTGTCGGTCCGGCGCCCGCCTCGCGCAGCAGCGCGGTCGCGACGAAGTACACCGCCGACTTCCCCCAGCCCGTCCGCTGCACGCACAGCACGCGGGCGCGGTCGACGACCACGTCCCGGATCGCCTCGAGCTGGTCGCCCCGGAACTCCGCGTCCGGATCGTTGGTGAGAATCCGTACCCGCTCCAGGGCGGCTGCGGGGATCGTTTCGGGGTCCGTGGTCAACACTTTAGGCACAAGAGTCGCAGGCGGCCCGGAAGTCACCCCCTCGAAGCTAGGGTCCTAAGGCGCCGCCGACTTATCCCACTATCTAACACATGCTGCACGTCCACCGAGCCGAGCGCGCGGACCGTCTCGTCGACGGGCTGGCCGAGACGCTGCTCGCGCCGCTCGCAGACCCGTTTGCGCCCGATGTGGTGGCGGTGCCGACGCGGGGGATCGAGCGGTGGCTGACCCAGCGCCTGTCGACACGGCTCGGAGCGACCGCCGATCGGCAGGACGGGGTGTGCGCAAACGTCGAGTTCCCGTTTCCGGCGCGCCTCATCCAGGGAGCGCTGGCGGCAGCGACCGGGATCGATCCCGAAAGCGACCCCTGGGTGGCCGAACGCGCGGTGTGGCCGCTGCTCGAGGTCGTCGACGAGTGCCTGGGCGAGCCTTGGCTGGCCACGCTCGCGCGCCACCTCGAGGGCGCGCGCGGCGATCCCGAGGACCCGATGCGCCGGTTCGGCGTGGTGCGCCACATCGCCGACCTGTTCGATCGCTACAGCGTCCACCGGGCAGACATGGTCAAGGCATGGGTGGGCGACGCGGATCGGGTTGCCGGCACGGACGGGCTCGCCGACACGTGGCAACCCGAGCTGTGGCGGCGCCTCCGCGCTCGGATCGGCGCCCTGAGTCCGGCCGAGCGGCTGGCGCCCGCCTGCGAGCGCATCCGGAACGATCCCGGGTTACTCGACCTCCCCGCGCGGCTGTCGCTGTTCGGCCTGACCCGGATCCCGCGCTCGTTCCTCGACGTGCTGGCAGCGATCGCACA
>Ga0187777_10002293_pt1 | contig 12249 bp, 11 predicted proteins | sample 1015_Q2_SP5_10_M_FD_132416 | JGI IMG/M metagenome (GOLD analysis project Ga0187777, IMG submission 132416) | Tropical peat soil microbial communities from peatlands in Department of Meta, Colombia - 1015_Q2_SP5_10_MG | ecosystem: Environmental > Terrestrial > Soil > Wetlands > Peat | place...
AGCAACAAGCAGGCTTCGCCAACGCCAGCCTCAGCCGCGGCCTAGCGTCCAAGCCCGGGAGGCGGACGCGACGCCCGGGGTCCAACTAGATGTCAAATGGGAAACTACGGCGAGCGGCAACAGCGCCGATGAATCGTCACCCCCAGGCGGGTTCCCGGCCAGACTCGCTCGATGATTGATTCGGCGGGTGAGCCGGAGGTCCCGTACCCCGCGGATGGAAATCGCGGCGGTCGCGAGTCAGGCATGTGGGTCGTGCCTGACAGGCCACCGCCAGGCGGAAACTCCGTCGATTGGTGCATTAGGCAGCTCCCGACGGCCCGTGCCGGACCTCACGCCGTCTGCGAGCCGGGCCGGAGCGTCCTAGCGGTCTCGGAATGGCGTCGCGGCGGGCCGCAGCCAGCAGGGCGCCACCGCGCCCACGAATACCTTGATCGTCTGGCCTCCCGCAGCCGTACGGGGCTCGAACGCCAGAAAGTCCCTTGGCCGAGGGCCACAAGCGGGTAAGCTTCTGGCGAATGCCATTCGTGGACAACATCCTTCAGCCCACTCACCTGCTCCTGATTCTGGTGGTCGCGCTGCTCGTGCTAGGTCCCAAGCGACTCCCCGAGGCGGGACGCGCGCTTGGGAAGGGACTCCGCGACTTTCGGAGCGCGATGAGCGGCGAAGAACACGAGCCTCACCAGGAAGTTGTGAGTCAGGCGAGCACGGTCGAGGCCACTCAGGCGCAGGAGCCTGCTCAGGCCGAAGAGCCGCTTCACCCGGTCGGCTGACCCGGGCCAAATCTGCATCTGTCGGGCACGCTACGCTCGGGCGGTGACAGCTGCTGACGAGCGCGCCGCGATGGTGGCCCTGCTCAGGACAGGCACGCGGCCGTGGGTCGAGTACGCCGAGCTGGTCGAGGAGCGGGGCTCCGTCGCCGCAGTACTCGAGCAGGAGCTTGCGCGACCACCCACGCCGGCTGGGCAGGCGACGCTGTTCTCGGATCGCCCCGACGTCAGCGGCCCCGCCGTCCGCGCCACTCCCCACCCCGCCGAGCTTCTCGACCAGGCGAGCGCCGATCTCGACCGCTGGGACGCGGCCGGCATGCGCCTGGTCACGGTGCTCGAGCCCGCGTACCCCGAAAACCTCCGCGCGGTCCACGACCGCCCCCCGATGGTGTTCGTGGCGGGCCGCTTGACGCCGGCGGACGCTCGCGCAGTCGCCGTCGTCGGGGCTCGCAAGGCAACCCACGCAGGCACCGAGCAGGCCCACGCGATCGCCGAGCACCTCGTCGACAGCGGTTACGCGGTCGTCTCCGGGCTGGCCGCGGGAATCGACACGGCCGCGCACACCGGCGCGCTGGACCGTGGCGGACGGACGGTCGCGGTCATCGGGACCGGGCTAGCCCGGTCGTACCCGCCCCAGAACGAAGCGCTTCAGCGCCGGGTCGCCTCCGAGTGCGCGGTCGTCTCGCAGTTCTGGCCCGATTCTCCGCCCACGCGGCGGAGCTTTCCGATGCGCAACGCGGTGATGTCCGGGATCACCCTTGCGACGGTGGTGGTCGAGGCGTCCGACACGAGCGGCGCGCGGATGCAGGCGCGTCTTGCCCGCGCGCAGGGACGTCCCGTGTTCCTGCTCGCCTCGCTCGTCGAGCGCCAGCAATGGGCCCGGGAGTATGCCGGGCGACCAGGCTCGCACGTCGTACGCTCGCCGGACGAGATCACGACGGTCGTCGAGCGGCTGACCTCGCCCGGCTCTCTCGTCGCGTAACCGGCAACAGCATGCCCTCGGTCCGCGAACTGAGCGCGCTTTACGAGAACGTCATGCTCGGGCCGCGGTGCGGTCCTGGCGTGTGCACTACGTGCTTCAACTTCACCGACGGATACACGCGCTGCTACGCGTGTGACCACGGCCGGCCGGTCCTCGACGCCGTCGCCCCCATCTCATACAGCGTCGCGCGCGAGCAGCTCCATCATGCGCTCGCCAGCTACAAGCGTCTCGACGGTGAGGTCGCGCGCCGGCTCGGGGCGAGCCTCGCCGCGATCCTGTGGCGCTTCCTCGCCGACCACGAGGCGTGCCTGGCCCATGCCGCCGGCACGGACCGATTCGAGATCGTCACGATCGTGCCGTCGGGGGATCGCAGACGCGACGAGCGCCACCCGCTCCGGTGGATCGTCGGCGAGTTGGTCGGGCCCACTCGCGACCGCCACGAGCGCCTGCTGCGCCGATCCGACGCCGAGGTGGCGCCGCGCTCGTTCAGCCCCAAGAAGTTCGTCGCCGCACGGCCGATCGAGGGCCGCTCGGTGCTGCTGATCGACGACACGTGGACGACTGGGGCGAGCGCCCAGAGCGCCGCGGCGGCGCTCAAGGCCGCGGGCGCGGGCCCGACGGCGTCCGTCGTGATCGGTCGCCACCTCAACCGCGAATGGCATGAGAACGACAAGCGCATACGCGGGATCGCCCGTCCATTCGACTGGCGCAAGTGTGCGCTCTGCGCCGAGTCGACACCACCTCCGGTCCGCCCCGCGCCGCGACCGCGTTGACGTAGAGGGCGGTTGCGGGTTTGCCGGGCCGGCGATCCCCGGGGCGCGCTTCGCGGCGCGGCGGCGGTCCCGGACGCCACCGACCAGGGCTAATCTCAGCGGCATCAATGCCGGAGCCGCGTTCCACCGGGCTCCCGGGTATGGACGCGCAACACGACTTCGTGCGCGCCCGCCGGAGAGCCACGATCACCAGATTGATGGCGCGCGTGCGCGGCGTGTCCGGCGACGTCGGCGTGGTCCTTCCCTACGAGGAGGTGATCGACGCGCTCGGATTTGTGAGCGAGCACCGGACTGGTCTGCACGTCGTACCGCTCGACGCGATCGTCGGGTCGGTCGACCGCGGACGGGATTTCGATCGCAACTTCCGCCCGACCTCGGGGCGTTCCCGGAGCCGGTGGGAGCAGATCGCGGCCGCCGCCCGCCGTGGCGAGTCGCTCCCGCCGGTCGACTTGCTGCGCGTCGGCGAGCTGTACTTCGTCCGCGACGGGCACCACCGAGTGTCGGTTGCGCGGGCGCTCGGTCGCACTGACATCGACGCATACGTCACCGAGGTCCGGACCCGGGTCGACGCGGACGCGGCGATGCAGCTTTCCGATCTGCCGCTCAAGAGCCACGAGCGGGTGTTCTTCGACCGGGTGCCGCTCCCCTTGGAGGCGCGCCATGAGATCGAGCTGGCTGACCCGTTCGACTACGCGATCCTGGCCGAAATGGTCGAGGCATGGGGGTTCCGTGAAATGCAGAGCCGGGGAGACGCGCTCGACCGAAGGCACACCGCCGTCCTGTGGCTCGAAACCGAGTATCGCCCTGTCGTCGCGATGCTCCGAGAGGCGGGGCTCGTAGGCGACCGGACAGACGCGGAGGCGTACATGCGAATCGCCGGCGAGCGCTACTGGCTCTTGCGCACCCACGAGTGGAGCGACGAGGTCCTCCAGCAGGTCATCGAAGGTAAGGGACGGTGGCGCCACCCTGAGGGCTGAGCCGCGTCACATCGGGAAGCCGTTCGAGTTCCGCTAGCCTGGCGCGCGCAATGCCGCCCGGACCCCAATCCTCCGATCTGTCCACCAAGCGCCGGCGCCGGTATGCGCCGCGAATGGCTCCCGAGCAGCGTCGCGAACAACTGATCGACGCAGCGCTCGAGGTCATCCTCGAGCGGGGGTACGGCGGGGTCTCGATCGAGGCGATCGCGCGCGAGGCCGGCATCACGCGGCCGGTCGTCTACGACCACTTCCCGAACCTGAACCGGCTGCTGCACGCGGTGATCGAGCGAGAGGAGCGGATCGCACTCGAGCAACTCGCGGAGGTAGTGCCCGAGCACCCCGGCGCGCACGAGCCCGGGGAGCTGCTCTCGGCCGGGGTGACGCGCTTCCTCGAGGCCGTGACGAGCCGACCTGCAACCTGGCGGATCATCCTGCTGCCACTCGAGGGAACCCCCTCGATCGTGCGCGAGCACGTCGAGGTCAATCGTGCGCACGTCCTCGCCCGGATTGAGGCCTTGGTGCGGTGGGCGATCGAACGAAGCGACGCTCCGCAGGCTGTCGACGTCGAGCTCACTGCGCGGACGATTCGTGACTGGAGCGAACAGGCCGGGCGGATGGTGCTGACCGATCCCGAGCGCTATCCCCGAGATCGCTACGAGCAGTTCGTCCAGCAGTTCTTGCAGCTGCTCACGCCCAAATGAGCCGTTAAGTACGACGGGGACCCCTGAAGGGTCCCCGTCGCTGATCCCAACAACGCACCCACGGCCGGGTTGGGTGCGTCCTCCGGAGATCGATTCCGAGGCTCAAACTCGCCGGCGAGTCGAAAGTTGCGCTCGCCGCGGACGAACCTCGAGCCATCCGCTCCTGCGATACTTAGGGGCCCCCTCCGGGGGCGTAGCTCAGTTGGTTAGAGCGCCGGCCTGTCACGCCGGAGGTCGCGGGTTCGAGTCCCGTCGCTCCCGCTTATGGAACTGCCTGCAGACTTGGTCATTTCGAGTCGCGCGATCATTTGGTCAGGTTCAGGTCGTCGCCATTTCATCGCCACTATGTCCGCCGCGCGCATCGAGCCGCACGCGGATCGATTCCTCCGAGTCGCGCGCCAGATGCCCGTAGTGGCGGTCGATCGTCTTGACGGACGCTCCCATCACGCGCGCCAGCTCAAAGATCGAGATCCCGGCCGCCAGCGCCTCGGTGGCAAACGTGTGCCGCAGCTGGTACGGGCCGCGTCGGAACAGACCGGCCGCGTCGAGCGCCGGATACCACGCGCGCAGCCGCCAGTTGTCCAGGTCGATGTAGCCGCCAGCCGGAGCGGGGAACAACAGCAGCGTGTCTAGGCGCGGCGGGATCCGATCGAGCGCGGCCACTGCACGCGCCGTCAGCGGAAGCCGACGCCGTGCCGTCTTCGGGTACGGCGTCAGAACGCCATCGGCGTGGCGACGCTGCACCACGATCGCCGGACCGGTGCGGTCGATGTCGCGCCGTTCGGCTGCGGTCCACTCGTTCGTCCTGAGCCCGGTCTCGGCGACGATCACGACGAGTGGCCCGTACACGGGTCCAAGCTCGGCGTCAAGCGCGTCGATCTCCTCACGGCTGAACGGCAGCAGCTCCTCAGAGCGCGGCTCCGGATTCCGGCCGGCCTCCACGGCAGGATTGCGGGTCAGGTAATGCCATCGCACCGCGGCGCCGAGAGCTTGGCGCATTGCCAGCGTCAGCCGGTAGCGCGAGCCGTCTGGCATGGCGGCGCGCCACCTGGCGATGTCGGCCGAGGCGCCCTCGAGCTCGATGAGCTTCCAGTCGCCGAACACCTGACGGGCCGGCGCGAGCCGCTCAACCAGGGTGTCGCGGGTGCGCTTCGAGACCGTCGCGCCGTGGCGCTCGAGGAACAGATCACAAAATTCGTCGAACCTGATGTCCGGCGACTGACGACCGCCGTGGTCTAGGCGGGGAGCAATGTTCTCGGCGAACCATCGGCGCGCCTCGGTCTTGGTGCGGAATCCGGCCGGCCTGATGGGGCCGCTCGCCGTTCTCCGGCCAGCGGATGCCGTAGCCGGTCCTGGTGCGATAGACGGAGCCTTGCGTTCTCCGCGGCATGGTCTTACTCCTCGCCTTTGGGGGTGGGTGACAGGGATATCGTAGCCCCCGAGCGGCGCTCTACGGGGTGGGTGACATCTCCTCGTGTGAGCGTCGCTCGCTCGTCGAGCCACTCCTCGATGTCGCACTTACGGAACCGAAGGGCGCCTCCCGGCATCCGTATCGACGGCAGCTTGCCGGCACGCACCCATCGGAGCACGGTCTCAGTCGAGACGCCGAGGAGCTCGCCCACTTCGCGCGCGGTTAGAAGCCGGCTCATTTGCCCATGTCCGTCCAGCGCTTCTTCTGCCGAGCCCGAGCCCTCTTCTCGGCCGGAGTTCGCTGTTTGGGGAATCGGAGGGTCAGTCGCCGACTTGGGTCAGAAGGTCTGTCGTCGCGTTTGTTGCCCTTCTGGCCGGTTTCTTGCCGACACACCGTCACATCCCAGTGTTCACGGGGGTCTTCGGGGCTTTCGTATCCGTCACAAGTCCCTTCCTGTGACGCTTCCGAATCGCCCGAATCGCCTATATTTACGGGGTTGTGACGCTGTGACGGCTGCGGAGCCGACTCATCGGCCAAGTAGTGCGCGAACGCCTCTTCGAACCACTCTCGGCGGTAGCCCTTCGCCGTCGCGCTGTCGGCCAGTCGGACGGTCCTCGGGCTGACTCGGTACGCCTTGAGGTACTTGGCAAGGTTCCGCTCGTTGACGCCGATTCCGTCGTTCCATGAGCGCCAGTAGTCCTTCTGGTTGAGCCCGGAGGTCAGGTCGCGGGTCGAAAGGACCTCGGCCTGGGCCGTGCCAAAGACCTCCCGGATATCGGCGAGGAGCATGTGGCCGACCGGAGGAGAGTCCCCGACGTCACCGCGTGCGAGTAGCACCGAGGCCGTGTAGGCCATGTGCTGCCATTCACTGCCGGCAAGCGAGGCCACCGCGAACAGCGGCTCCCATGCCTCCTCGAGCCGGTCCGAAATCTGGAGGATGGGTTCCGCCAGCTCGTAGGCGAGCAGCTCATCGCGGTGCTGCTGCTCCCAAGCCTTCAGCTGGGCGCACAGCTGCGTCACTTCGTCACGGAGTTGATAGCGCCGGAGGCGCTCGACGCGCTCCGTCTTCAGTTTGCGGTCAATCGGGACGACGATTGCCCGGTCGCGAATCGTGTCCGGCAGCTTGCCGGTGGCGATTCCCGCGATGACCTTCGGACAGAACACGTCATACGACAGTGGTTCGCCGTCCTTGCCCCCGCGGATGACGGTTGCGCCCGGCACATTCCCAGCGTTCAGAACCCCGCGAAGGTCTTCGCTGCGTTCGGTGCTGCCCGCGAAGATGGCGTCGGCCTCGTCAATCAGTAGCGTCGGATGAGCTCGCCCAACAGTCTGGAACAGGCCGGCCGCGGTAATCGACGCCGCCTGTACCGACTCATGGCAGACGAGTTCCAGCACTTCGAGCAAGCGCGTCTTGCCCGATTGCTTCTCCGGGCTCTCGACCACGATGTACGGCGTGGCGTGCGCGCTGTGGAAGGCCCAAGAGTGCAGGATGAACAGCGCCAAAGCGACGTAGCCGTGGCTCGACGGGAGAATCACGAATCGGTGAATGAAGGCGTCGATCGCGTCGAGCAGCTCCGCCGTTTCGGGAGCGGGTACCTTCGGCAAGGCCTCCGTCTTGGCGACGTGTCGCTGGTGCAGTAGCTCGGGCGGAGCCTCGACCGACAGGGCGGTGATGTCGTTAAGCGTGTGACCGGCGGCCAGGAAGTCGTCGGCACCGACCTTCGCCCCACCCTCACCGACCGGCAGCCGCACATACGCGACGTTCGCACCCATCCGTGTCAGCACGGCGCCCATCCTGTTCATCGCCATCGCGACCGGCTGTTTGAGCAGGATGTCTGAGTCGAACACGACGTAGACCGGCCGACCGTCATTCAACGCGACGAGCTCCCAGTCAGGGAGCAGCGCGAGACCGTTGTCGTCGTTGCGCCCGCGCCAGTTCCAGACGCCGAGCACCCCGACCACCGCCAGCGCACCGGCGCTAATCAGCGCATCGACCTTCCGTGGTCCCTCGGTGACGAACAACGGGACCGCGGGACTCGCCAGCGCCCCGCGCACGCGCGGATGGACTTCGAGGGCCATCTTCCGGCCGGCGGGAATCTCGTACTTCCTCGGGCGCCCATCCTTGACGCGTGGCTTGTCCGGCCGGTGGATATACCACGGTGCCTCCCCGGCGATGACGCCGTGGATTGGGATGGCTCTGTCGGCGACCCCATACTTGGCACCCGATGACGAACGCCGACCACAGCCGATCCTCGTCGGCGCTCCGTGTCGTGGGACTGTTCGCAGGCATCGGTGGGATCGAGCTCGGACTCCACGGGGCCGGCCACCAGAGTGAACTGCTGTGCGAGGTGATGCCCGAAGCCCAACGTGTGCTTACGGCACGCTTCCCGGACGTCCCGCTGCATGGCGACGTGCGCACACTGACCGGGCCGCCACCCGCGGACGTCCTCGCCGCAGGGTTCCCCTGCCAGGATCTGAGCCAGGCGGGACGGACGGCCGGTATCGGTGGCCGCAACTCAGGCCTGGTCCATCACGTCTTCCGCCTTCTCGACTGCCATGAACCGAGGTGGCTGCTCCTGGAGAACGTCCCCTTCATGCTTCAGCTCGAGCGAGGCCGGGCCATGACCTACTTGACCGAATCGCTCGGGGAGCGCGGATACCGCTGGGCCTACCGCGTCGTCGATGCGCGCGCGTTCGGCCCGCCGCAGCGGCGACAGCGAGTCCTTCTGCTGGCCTCGCGCTTGTGTGACCGGCCCTCGAGGACGAGCTCCGCACCCTTTTGCCCGTTGCCTACCGTTGGAAGCACGGAGCCGCGGTCGTCCTGGACGAGAACTCGAAGCTGCTGCCAGAGCCCGACCTCTCTCTGTGATGCCGCTCCCAGTGCGTGTTCGTCGGCGACGCGAAATACAAGGAAACGACCTACGGGGAGGCTGGCGACCTGTACCAGCTCCTGGCCTATTGTGTCGCCACCGGTCTTGAGCAAGGCCTTCTCTTGTACGCGGAGAAACCGAGCGGCCCCAGCGTTCACAGGATCGTGCGAGGCGGGCCGCGTCTGCTCGTAGAAACGGTTGACGTCACGGCGCCCCTCGCGCAGCTGCAGCGACGTTGTCACGAGATCGCTCTGGACATCGCGGCCGCGGCGCCGAGCTGACGGTTGTGGCCGCTTCTCTTGAGCGCACCCAACTGGCCTCGACCCGCCCAGGCCGATGCCTCGCGCTGTATGGAGAGCAGACGTCAGCGGAGGCTCACCGGTCGGAAGCGAGCAACTCGTCGCGCCATATCACGTCGAGCACTGAGGTGAGAGCCATTCTCGCGACGCGCGACGTGTTCGGCGTCTGAGCACGTGACGGGCTCGGCGTGTTGACCGGGCTCCCTGGACGGGAATAGGATCGATCGTCGCAATGGGCGCAGTGTTGTTGGCGTTGCGCGCGGGGCTAGCGGTCGTGTTCGTCGCTGCTGGTGTGGCCAAGCTGCTCGATCGGCCGGGAACACGGGCGACCGTGGTCGAGTTCGGCGTAGGCCGGCGCACCGCGCGCGTGGTCGCGGCCTGGTTGCCGGCGGTGGAGATCGCGGTCGGGGTCGCGCTCGTGCCGACCTTCTCGGCGCGATACGGGGCGCTCGGCGCCTGTGTGCTGCTCGCCGTATTCACGGTCGCGGTCGTGCGGTCGCTAGCCCGTGGGCAGGCGCCGGATTGCCACTGCTTCGGCCAGGTTCACAGTCGCCCAGTCGGCCCGGGCACGGTGGCGCGCAACGTGGTGCTGTTCGCATTCGCAGCGTTCGTCGCTGTCGCCGGCTGGGACAACGCGGGCGTGAGCGCTACGGGATGGATCGCCGGGGCAGGCGCTCCGTGGGTCGTGGCGGCGGCCGCCGCCGTACTGATCGTGGCGCTGGTCGCGTTTCAGGTCTGGTTCTCGCTGCAGTTGCTCGCGCAGAACGGACGGACGCTGGCGCGGCTCGACGCCCTCGAGTCCGCGCTGCGCGCCGCGGGCGTGAACGTTCTCGTCGAGGCGGATGGGGCCGAGCCGAGCGGCCCGGCGCTGGCTGACCTGCCGGACGTCGGGCTCCCGGTCGGCGCATCGGCTCCCGATTTCGAGCTCGAAGGCGTCGACGGCCGCCCGCGGTCGCTGGCGTCGCTGCTGGCGTGGGCTCGTCCGGTCCTGCTGATCTTCTCCGCGGCGGGATGTGGCCCGTGCGAGGCCCTGCTGCCGGAGCTCGCCGGCTGGCGGCGACGCTACGGCGACAGCCTCACGATCGCGTTGATCGCTCGCGGCGAGCCCAAGCGGAACGAAGCCGCCGCGCGCGAGCATGGGCTCGACCTGGTGCTCCTCGACGAGCGCGGCGAACAAGCGGCCAGCGCCTACCGCGCCCCCGGGACCCCGATGGCCGTCCTCGTCGCGGTCGACGGGACGATCGCCAGCCGGACGGTCGCCGGCGCCGACGCGATCGCGACGCTGATCGCGCGGGCCACGCGACCGACGCTCGACATCAGACGGACGCCGGCGACGAACGGTCACCACCGGGCCGCTCCGGCGACCCCGGTGCACGCGGACGATCGCATCGGTGAGCCCGCCCCCGCGCTGATCCTCAGCGACGTCGACGGCAACCAGATGCCGCTCGCAGACCTCTACCGCGAGCCGGTCGTCGTGCTGTTCTGGAACCCGAACTGCGGATTCTGCCGGGAGATGTTGCCGGCGCTTCAAGCGTTGGAGCGGAGCCCGCCGGCTGGGGCTCCGACGATCGTCGTGATAAGCGCCGGCGACGCCGAGGACGTGCGCGAGCAAGCGATCCGCTCGACGGTGCTGCTCGACGAACAAGGCCGGGCGATGCGCGAGTTCGACGCCCACGGCACCCCGATGGCCGTGCTCGTGGAGAACGGGCGAATCGCCTCCGAGATCCACGCCGGTGCCGTTGCCGCCCTGGAGCTCATGCGCACGCCCGTGCACGGCGGCGCGGCGCGGGCGGCGACGGGCAGCGGGGCGATGTCATGACCCACTGGTTGGACACTGCCGCGCGCGGACTCGCCACCGGTACGCAGACCCGCCGCCAGATCCTCCGCCGCGGAGGGGCGGTGGCGGCCGTGGCGATGCTCGACGGTCTCATCAGACCGGCCCACGCGATCGCCGGCACGACCCCATGCCCCATGCTGCCGTGCCCTCCCGCGCAGCTCTGCTGCTCGGGCGCGTCGTGCTATGACCCGGAGTCGGCGGAGTGCTGCACGAACGGTGCCGTCTGTTCCTTCGACCGGGGTGTCTGTTGCGAGGGACGTTGTCTCGCGACCGGCGAGTTCGGCTGCTGCCACGACAGGATCTACCTGCGCGTCGGCAAGCGGTGCTGCCCCGAGGCGCCCCGAGGCGGCACTCACACCTGCCTCGACGACGAGGAGTGCTGCGGGAAGAGCGGCTGCTGCAAGCCCGGCGACATGTGCTGCGACGGGAAGTGCATCAACGCCGGGCGAAACATCGGCTGCTGCGACGGTAAAACGTATGACCGCCGGTCCGCGAAATGCTGTCCCGGCCACCGCTCCGCGAAGTCCGAGCACGTCTGTCAAAGGGACGAAGAGTGTTGCGGTACGTTCTCCTGCTGCAAGGACGACGAGATGTGCTGCGGTGAGTACTGCATCAACAGGGGCGGGAACATCGGCTGCTGCGACGGTGAAACGTACGACCGCCGGTTGGACAAATGCTGTCCCGACCACCGCCCGGGAGTCGCGCACACCTGCTACAGGAACCAGGAGTGCTGCGGTGACAACACATGCTGCGATAAGGGATCGGTGTGCTGCGGAACCGGAGCGAGCGCTACGTGCTGCAAGCCAGGTGACTGTCGAGGCGGAGTGTGTGTCGGCCAAGAGACGTGTGACGAGAACTTCTGTAAGCCGCTCGTCACGAATTCAGGTACGCCATATCAGTGCTGTCCGACCAGCCCAGCCTGGACGTGTTACAACCCCGAAAATGCCTGCTGCATCAACAACACCGCCGTTTTGATGTGTGGCACGACCTGCTGCGCCCCGCGCCAGGGCGAGTGTTGCGTTGGTCCGGGCGGCGGCCTCGTCTGTTGCGGCTAACGCTAACTCACAGGCCTGCACGACTTCGAGGACGGGAGCCTACCGTGGCGTAGCGATGTCAACGGGCTGGCGGCTAACCGGATGCGCTCGACTGTCCCTCGCCGCTCACAAGTCTCCTCCCTCGCGGAAGGACGAGGTGTGAGCACAAGCCGACCGGCTCGTGCTCACGTCGCTCGGTATCGCGCCCGCCATGTCCTTGCCCGCCGCGTCGAGCGCGGCCGCGTGGGAGAGGAGGCGAGGCGCCGGCACCGGATGCCCGCCGTGGTTGCCGACAACGACTCGACCGGGCGGATCGATACCGGCGTGCTGAACGCGTCGTCCTGCACCTGCTCGACGAGCTGCCCAAGTCCGTTTGGTCGAGCTACCACCTGACCGATGTATTCGCGCCGAGTTGGCCGTTTGGAGACACCGGACGCCAGTTGGCTAAAAAAGGGCATTCGTCAGTCCCAGCGAACTCCCGACCTCGTGACTCATTTGTCGGGTGGCCGGGGGCATTGCAGCCCCCGGCTCCCTCGGATCCCGGCGTGACAGTCTCCCGTCACCGGGCTCTTCTCACCGGCCGTTAGTACGCGCGAAC
>Ga0187777_10002294_pt1 | contig 12243 bp, 14 predicted proteins | sample 1015_Q2_SP5_10_M_FD_132416 | JGI IMG/M metagenome (GOLD analysis project Ga0187777, IMG submission 132416) | Tropical peat soil microbial communities from peatlands in Department of Meta, Colombia - 1015_Q2_SP5_10_MG | ecosystem: Environmental > Terrestrial > Soil > Wetlands > Peat | place...
ATATACGACGGTTTTGCGGGTTGAGGAAGTAGCGACGGTCGAACGACGGAAGAAGAGGAAGATCAATAACATTAGCAGAATTCCGAGCGGTTCGTGACGCAGGAAGCCAAGTTGAGTTCGACCGATGCTGCTTGGATTCAATGCCAAGAAGAGGGCGGTTAACATTCCGGCGCCTTTTCCCCAGAAATCCTTTCCGAGGAAATATGCAATCAACACTGTGATTGTTCCTGCAATTATGGGGAAGACCATGGCGACATCGAACACTGCAACTCCCATCCCCAGGAAGCGCAGCAGCATCACTATGGCCGCGACGACAAACGCTTCGCCGTACAAATTCCAAGTCGGCATGTCGGCCCCGTATGGGTACCAGCTCATGCTGTCATGCCATTGGAACCAAGCGAGAAAACCATGATCGACAGTGAATTGTGCCATTCGCCATTGGAGGTATGGGTCAAATTCGTTGAGGTAGTACCCCCAGCGAATCGGCATCAATCGGACGGCGAGGGCGATGATCACTATCAGTCCTAGGGCAATGTATTCAAGAACGGTCCCACGTGATACTCCAGACGCTGCTTTGCGGATGCCGTCGACACGTTCCGCGAGAACCTCGCGGTTTACGTACCTGCCCATCACGCTTCGAGCTTTTCTCAGGGCTCGGCCGGTAGCTGACATTTATGCACCCGCAGATTTTTGAAGGTACACTTTGAGCGCGTTATAAAAGGTTGATGAAGCCGAACGACCGATTCTATCAGCTTGTTGTTCACACTCTGAACATAATCGCCTCCGATCTCAAAGTGAGCTTGCTCGAGTTTCGAGTCATCGATTTCCGAAAACCTTGTCAGATCGAATGATTGATTTCAGTGTGGATTGGGAAGCATACCATGCCTGATGCCTACTTGTCATGCCCATCCTGCGGAAAGCCGAACGTGAGCGACGGAAGATACTGCATCAATTGCGGTTCGATTCTAAATCCAATATACTGTTCCCAATGCGGAACCACAAACCCAGATGGATTAGAGCAATGCCTAGAATGCGGCACGCCTATGCCAAGCTTGAAGGGGTTTCGTTGGAATCCAATCGTTACAGTCCTTACCCCGACTTCTGCGATGACTGAGACAAGAGAGACGGTCCCCTACGCGGGCACTGAGGTGGAAAGTCCGCTGAAGTGGCTTCGATCCAAACTGGAACGTGACTAGAACCGACAATCGCTACTAGGCCTTCCGCGAATAACCATACTTGCTGGTATCGTAGAACGGAGGTTTCACGAATTTTGCGCCTTCAACCCGTTCTCTAATCTTGATTTTGACTGCGTTATTCTGACTTGCATATTGCGGGGTTACGTAACCCATTGCGATTCCCCTGTCGAGGAGGGGAGAGAGGGTGCCGCTTGTTACTCGCCCTATTTCTTCATCATTGAGGAGAATGCTGAACCCGTGTCTCGGTATCACTCGGTTTTCTGTTACAGCACCGACTCGCAATTTCGCTGGGCCTTTTTCTTTGATTGATTGCAGACTTCCACTTCCAATGAAGTCCTTGTTCAGCTTGACAACGAATCCCAATTTCGCTTCAAACGGGTTTGTGTTCTCGTCCATGTCAGTACCGTAGAGGCAGAGTCCGGCCTCAAGTCGCAATAGATCTCTCGAACCTAAGCCACAAGGCTCCAGGCCTATAGGTCTGCCCGCCTCCAGTATCCTATCCCAAACCTTCTGCGCGTTCACCGCGCTTCCGACAGGGGCGTCCCAAACGAATACCTCGAATCCATCCTCACCCGTGTAACCGGTTCTCGAAACCAGAACCTTAGATCCCGCTATCTCCGCCCAATCGCAGGCGAAACGCGGCAAATTGCCGAGGGGTACGTTGGCTAGTTTAGTGATTAAGGGGACCGCCTTCGGGCCCTGTACGGCGAACATTGCGACATCGTCGGATACATCCTGAATCTCCGCGTCAAACTCTTTCTTGTTCGAGTCGAACCATTCGTAATCACCATCGCGGTTGGCAGCGTTATACACAATCAAGTAATGATCTTGCTGAAGGTTGAAGACTAGAACGTCGTCTTTGATTCCGCCGGCTGAATTACAGAGTAGGGAGTACTGACCCGAACCTTTACTGAGAGATGTGACATCGTTTGTTGTAATGTGGTCTAGGAATTGTACCGCGTCTCGACCTTTAACCAAGGCTCGACCCATGTGGCTAACATCAAAGATTCCGGCTGCGTTCCTGACCGCTAGTGACTCTGGAATTATTCCTTTGAACCAAAGCGGGAGGTTGAAACCGGCAAACTCGGTCAAATGTCCGTTGTTATCGTGAAAGGCTTGGATTTGCACGCTTTTGGGCAAACCACTTCACTAAGAGAATCGAGACAGCGCCGATTACTTCGCTACTTCCTCGTTTGCAGCTATTTTGACTTTCTCGGTTTCGAAGTCGAGTTTCCTCTTACATTGAGGGCATATGCCATTATGACGTTGTATGATTTCTGTTGGAGTCTCAAGCTCCAACCCATGGTAGAGAACTGAGCCGCACTCCTGACAGAAAATCTTCTGGGGCAAAATTGAACCACGCTTAAGGACGACCAACAAGCAAGGCAACATATTTTAGCCTCTTGGTCGTTCCAGCTGCGTAGTGAAATGTGACATGTTCGAAGGTCTTCGCATTAGATTACGTAAAGTGCCATGGAAGATGCAACGGCTCTTCGGTAACTTAGGTTACTCGTTCCGGGGTATGGGGGGGCCGACCAGACGCAGGATAAAGCCTTCGACAACGGTTTTGGCGTTGGGGGTCGTTCTCTTCGTTGGGTTCGTTTTGGCCGGCGGAATCTACGATATACTCGAACACCCTATCTCGCTATTGCCCACATCATACGGCTATTCGGTTGTAATTCAGGGTACTCTCGGCCAACAGACTTTGAATGAGAGCCTGATTGCTGCGTTCCTATACTTTCTCGGCCTAGCCGGCCTCTACATGCTTCTACGTAGCACAAGGTACGCATACAGGCCCCGAAACGCATACCTACTTCTGATACTCGGAACCATGACCGTCCTCATAGTCGTAGCCTACTCAACCCAACTGATCAACACTAAGATTGGTTGACTTCCTTTACCAGTAGTTTTCCTTCAGGCCCAGAAGATAAGCACCGACATTCGTTAGAAAGTGAATGGGCGGAGTAACGAGAAGTAAGATCAGGATGACCGAAACAGGGATTGGCGAAAAGAGCGATACAAAGATTAATGACCCTACGACGAAATCCAACTGATCCACTCCCGGCAACGCTCCTCCAGGCCTAATATGCAATCTTCTCTTAAGAAACGCCCCCGCCAAATCTCCCAGCAAAGCCCCCAGTGAAGCGGGCAGAGCGATCAGCATCAGGTTCAGAGAGAGTACGTAGGAACAGATCAAACCGACCAACGTCCCAACAATGATTCCGCTGATGAACCCACGAAATGTCTTGTTGTCTCCGAGAACCCTTTGCCCGTCGGGAAACTTCTTTCCAAAATCTATTGGGCGTCCGCCTCCAAAGATTACAGGGGCTGCGTTTGCGCAGTATGTGGGCAGGATTATGAAAAGAGCCGAGATCCAATCCTGCGGTTGCGGCCACAATTCTTTCACCGGCAGAATGCCGCTAACGCTTGGACCGTGGAAATAAAGACTAGTCTGCGGTGTCCGCTAATCCACTTTCCTGCAATCGCACTAAACAACTAGTTCTAGGAATATCCGTCCCGTTGATTCGCTCTAGGACACATTCTCTCACGCTTGGTTTCGGAGTGCTTTTGATCCGCACGATGGTTCGCGGAAAATGAAAAAGAGTTCTGCGTGCGACTGGTTCGATATCGGTCACCGGGGGCTTAAGGCGTGAATGGACCTGGCTCGTAATCACGCAGGCAATGTTGTGTGATGAAGCCAGTTCACCTAAGTACGCTAATTGCCTACCCAGGTCGCGGTTTAGACTAAAAATGCTTGCCGTGTCGGAGAAGGCGGCGCGATACAATGAGCTTACAGAATCGACTACCACCATTCCGAGTGAGGGCGTAACATAATTCTCCAGCGATTCTATCATAGCTCTCTGCTCTGAAAACGTATCAGGAAAGAATAGCGTGATTAGTTCGCTGATGTCCTCGGATTGACTCCCCGCAATTTGGCCAAACCTCTGCTGAGTGAAAGAACGATCCGAGTCAATGTAGATCACCTTCAACCTCATCCTAGCAGAGGAAGCTGCGGCCTGAATTACAGTGGTAGTTTTTCCTGTTGCTGCTTCACCATAAATCAACGCCACCTCTCCTCTAATGAAACCTCCACGAATCATTCGATCGAGGTTGATACAACCAACGGGAATCCTCTCTACTACTGCGGGCAACTATCAAACTACCCTTCCCATAGGATGCACGAATTCCTCCGGTCTGGTCGCTGTCTCGTCACTAATCCAGGGTCCGGATAAGTGTCCCTGGCCCTCGGGAGATCTATTCTTGGCTGGACATTAATTCCTTTACAATGGCCCGCGGTCTGGCCGCGTCGAGCAGCCGAGCGAATTGTTTGATCCACAGCGGATAAAGGTAGAGTTTTCCGTAAAAGAATTCTTCAAAGACCAAGTTGTCGAGTAGACTAATCGCTCTGCGAACCCTTGAGTACCCGTAGACCGTTGAAAGGCGATCAACATTATCAAGAGAGGGAAGACTTAGGAACTCTGACGCGACGGTAGCGTATACGTCCCTCTGCTCCTGCCCCTCCTTCAGTCTTCGCTGCTGTAACTTTCTCAGAGCGAGTCGCCTAAACACCCGCGACTGCTGCAAACGTTCGTCAAGAGTAGAATTTTGCGTTAGATTCATGCGGGTTCAGTCCAGCTATTCCCTTTCAGCCCATTTTTAAATTAATGCATGAACGATGGAAGATCGTCGGCCACGTCAAGCGGAGTCTTCACTTCTTCTTGATAATTTCCTTCAGAAAAGCGGCGTAACTTTCGGTGCTCAATAGGGTTTTCATGTCCATCTGCAACTGCGAAGGCTTAACTATGACAATCCAGCCGGCGGCATACGGATCCTGATTCACCAACTCGGGCGACTGGACTAAATTCTCGTTTCGTTCGGTGACAGCGCCGGATACTGGAGCGTAAAGCTCCGAAACCGCCTTAACGGACTCCACTGTACCGAATGCTGTGTTTTGGGCTAAATTCTTACCCAACTGTGGCAGGTCGACGTAAACAACCTCGTGTAGAGATTTTTGAGCGTAGTCTGTTATTCCAATACGACATAGTCCGTTCTCCACCCTCATCCACTCATGCTCTTTGGTATAATGCAGTCCATCGGGAAGGTCATAATCGTCAACTTTCATCAGAGAACCAGCCAGGCAAGCAAGCGAGAAGATCAGGTAGTGTATTTAGCAATATTCACTGGCTCCTATACCCGTAAATGTTACACCAAACTCCCACAATGACCGATAATGCTCCGTGAATTATTTTCCAACAAGACATTACTCGTACGTGGACCAGCTACCATAGACCTTCTCGACGGGGAGGCGTCAATTCTGGGATCAACTATTCAATCGCGCCAACGGATAACCATAATGAACGAGAAACAACTTCCGATCGAAACAGCGCAACGGGCCGGGCTAGAGATAGCTCTTGGAAAATCAGGGGGATTATTCGAGATTCAAGGCAGCACGATTCCTTCATCATGGAACTTTGCGGCCGAAGCCCTGAAGGAAATGAAGCAGGGAAGGGTGGTGGTGATTGGAGCGACTGACGTCGGGAAGAGCACTCTCTGCGTCTACTTAGTTAACAAGTTGATGGGGCAAAAGTTGTACATCATCGACGGGGACGTAGGACAGGCGGACCTGGGTCCACCGACTACGATAGGTAGAGCAGCGCCAAAGAAATCGATTACAACTCTAACGGAATTAGAGCCCGACGCCCGGATCTTCATCGGGGACACAAGCCCGGGGCAAGTGAAAGGGAAACTAATTGATGGCATTCGACGACTATCTACTCGAGCAGAAGACTCACTCACGATCATAAACACCGACGGCTGGACCACCGACCCCGAAGCGATCCAATATAAGATCGACCTGATCGCTCGAACCAAACCCGATCTAGTAATTGGGCTAGGCTTCGGGAACGAACTGCAACCCATCCTCTTCAGGAGTGGGGCACAATCAATGAACGTAGAGCCTGCCAGGGAGGCGTTATTACGGTCCCGGAGCGACAGGCGCAAGATAAGGATCGATGGCTATCGGAGATTCCTAGAAGGCGGGAGTGTGAGAACTTTCGCTCCACCAACCGTGCAACTGTCTATCCCCGAAAACCTCTCATTCCTCAACAAAAGTGACCATAGAGAATTTAGGAATATCATCGTTGGTCTTCTCGACGAAAACCGATACCTAATACAAATCGGTGTCCTGGTCGCTTTCGAACCTGCAACATTAAGGGTCTACTGCAGGCCTGCAGTGGGAATCTGTACGATAGAGCTGGGCTATCTCAGACTCGCGACGGACGGTAAAGAACTCGGCTTCGTGGAAAGGTAGCTCGTCGTATAACGATTATCTTTAATCGAGCCTAGAATAGTTGCAATGAACTCAACTATTGTGGCGTATGACTTGAACACGCTCGAAGACTACCGGATGAAGATACATGAAACCGACAAGCAAATCCTATCCCTGGTTAAGGAACGGTTGGCGATTGGGAGTCAAATTGCCGAAGTCAAGCATACCAAGGACCTGCCGACCATTGACTCCGACGCCGAAAAGGCCACTATGGATAGCCTTACTCAATTTGCGTCACAACTTGGCCTTAATCAATCCCTCACGAGACGCCTGGGCGAGTTACTCATCGAGGAAACAGTTCGAGTAGAAGATGTTGCTCATCCGCAATACTCGAAGGATCAACTGGCGAAGGAAATTTTCGAACTAACCCAGAAACTCATATCGCATGGCATTAAGGTCACAAGATTCGAAATCGGTGAACCAAATTTCCCTGCCCCGCCTCAAGTAATACGCGCGTTGAGCTCCACATTTCGGAAGAAGAAAGTTATCGGCTACGGTCCAGCCGCAGGATTATCTTCGTTGAGAGAAGCCCTTGCAGCTGAGCTGAACCAGCTGCATGGAACCCGCATTGAACCTGATCAAATCTTGATAACGCCCGGCGGCAGGTTCGGCATCTTCGCGACGATCACCAGTTTCGTTTCGTCCCTAGAACGAGTCGTGATACCCCAACCAAGCTGGCCCGCATACGAAGAATGCGTGAATTTCATCAAGGGCCGAACGATTCCATTGAACTCAACTTTTGAAGACCATTGGGACATCGACCTAACACCGCTTGAATCAGAACTCAAGAAGGGCGCCAAGCTCCTAGTGCTCAATACGCCATGCAACCCAACCGGCAAAGTAATCGCAAAGAAGAAATTCGAACAAATCGTAGCTATGGCCACGAAATACAATACCATGATACTTTCAGACGAAGTCTACGATCGATACGTTCACTCTCCCGCCCCGAGCATCTTGGAAAGTAACTACGAAAATTTCGTCTACATCAATAGTTTCTCCAAAGAGTTTGGAATGACCGGCTGGAGAATAGCTTTCCTCGTCACCACGAAAACAAACGCTTTACGAATTCGACGACTGCTACAGACAGCAATAACCTGCGTACCGGAATTCATCCAGAACGCCGCCCTGGTCGCGATCAAACATGCCAAGGCTGACGCACAACGAAACGTAAGGGCGATCATGAAGAAGGTAGACCTCACGTGTCGAGAGCTCGAAAAGATCGACGTTTCATACCATAGACCAGAAGGTGCATTCTACGTTTTCCCCAAAGCCAACAAACCGAACTTCGACTCAGTAAAGTTCGCGAGACAACTTCTAGAGGAACGTCATGTGAGCATTACTCCTGGCTTATCGTTCGGCGACTACCCGGAATTCTTTCGGCTCGCCGTGTCTTTACCGCGAGCGCAAATTCCAAGCGCGATCAAGGCCATCGGTAGGGCGATTGACGCATGGTGATAGCAACTATAATTGGCGGGGCGGGGCGAATGGGATCCTGGTTCGCAGATTTTCTCTCGGCAAACGGATACCAGATCATAATATGCGACAGAGAAAACCGCGCCACACAAAGGTCGGCCAAACGGAACGGATTCAAATTCATGAAGAATGAGGCCGCCGCCGTCCAACTCTCTGAACTAGTCGTTCTAGCTACGCCGACACACGTAACCGTAAGAATCCTCAAGCGCATTGAGCCGTATTTATCTCGACGGACTCTGCTTGTAGAAATCTCCTCAGTAAAGGAACCTCTCAAGAATACGATAAGGGTCCTAGCAAGGCGCGGCTTTCAGATTTTGAGCATTCATCCAATGTTCGGACCTGGACCGGCTAAGAACTTAGCGGGTAAAGCTATGATTATCGCACATCAACCATGGGGAAGTAAAGCTGCGAGAGATTTCGTATCCCTCTTTAGGAAAAGACGAGTAACCGTGATTTCAAGCGACCTAGAGGACCACGACCGAATGATCGCTGCAACCTTGGCATTGCCACATTTCATGAACTTTGCATTCATCAAGACCTTGAAGGCTTCCGGGCTGACGCTGAACCAAGCCCGATCTATCGCTGGCACGACCTTCAGACTCCAACTCATCGTAGCGGAAGAACTCTATCACGAAGGATTTGAGAACGAAGTTTCAATTCTGGTCGACAATAAATACTCAACGCAACTCCTCAAACAATTCGTCAAACATACCAACATGATGCGAAGCACAATTTACAAGAAAAACCGGAGTAATCTGACTCGCAGCCTGGAGGAGGGAGCAACCTATGTTCGAAAGGACCCACTCTTCAGCATGGCCTACGAGCGGTTTACCGCCGCCGTAGAAGCTTCGAAGAATCTTTGAATTCTTAGTTGTCCTTCTTACCCAAGGTTCTCGGAATTACTCCAGATCGAAGGCAATGGTCCGCGAGAACAACAGCGACTGAAGCTTCAACAACGGGAACTGCCTTTGGGACTATGCAGGGGTCATGCCGACCGGTAACTTGAACCGTAGTATCTCGCATCTCTTTCACGTTCACGGTCTTCTGTTCCTTCGGAATCGAAGAAGGCGGCTTAAACGCAATACGTACAACAATCGGCATTCCGTTCGACAACCCTCCTAGTATGCCGCCAGCATTGTTTGTCAGAGTAACCACCCTACCGCCCTTGACAGAGTAGGGGTCGTTGTTAACCGAGCCCGCTACCGCAGAGGCTCCAAAACCTAATCCCACTTCAAAGCCCTTGACCGCCGGAATGCTAAATGCGATTTTAGCCAGATCAGCGTCTAGGCTGTCAAAGAAGGGCTCACCAATTCCGGGCGGGACCCCTTCCGCTATGCATTCAACAATGCCGCCGAGGCTATCGCCCTCATTCCTTGCCTTCACGATTGCCTCTTGCATTTTCTGGGCGATATCCGAATCAGCGCACCGGACTGAGTTCGCGTACGTGTTACGCTTTATCACATCATACGGTAACTCCTTATCCAGTTTTATTGAATCAATCTGCACCGTGTGCGCGAAGACTTGCAATCCGATCGTGTCCAGAAGTTTTCTCGAAATCGCGCCCGCCATGATGATTGGAGCGGTTAACCTTCCGCTGGCACGTCCCCCTCCTCTGAGGTCGTTGAAACCGCCGTACTTGATTCTCGCTGGATAATCTGCGTGGCCCGGCCTGGCGATGGATGCTAGTTTATCGTAATCTTGCGACCTAACATCTTTGTTTAGGGTGAGCATCGCGACCGGAGCACCCGTTGTGTAACCATCGAACACTCCTGACAGAATCTGGACTTCGTCTCGCTCGCGCCGCGCTGATGTAACGCTGGGATCGGGTGGCATTCTCCTTGCGAGTTCCTCATTGATTTCTTCAGGGCTAAGCTTAAGCCCGGCAGGGCAACCGTCAACCACAGCGGCCACTCCTGGGCCGTGGCTCTCTCCGAATATTGTTACACGGAACTGCTTTCCAAACGAACTATCACTCAATCACGCCAACTCCCAAGGCTCGAATGTCCTGGAAATATGTGGGGTATGATTTATTCACACACTCCGCATTCTTGATCAGGACAGGCCCGCTCGCGTTAAGGGCGGCTATTGAAAGGGCCATAACGATTCGATGGTCACCGTGTGAATCAACGGTGCCTCCGTGTAGGGAAACTGGTCCGGAAATATTCAGAGCGTCGTCAGCCTGCGCAATGTCAGCTCCAAGTGCTCTCAGCTCGGAACTAATCGCGGATAGCCTGTCAGACTCTTTATAGCGTAACCTTGCGGCGCCGGTAATCTTCGTCTCCCCTACGGCATAACAGCCCAATACAGCAATGACGGGACCTAGATCGGGACAATCAGTGACGTCTGCCTCCACTGCCTTAAACGCCCGCCCTTCCACTTGCAACGCATCGGATGTAAATCGAGTCTTAATTCCCATACGAGCCAAAAACTCCAACAAAGCCGAATCAGGATCAGCGCGGTCGAGGGGGAGGCCGAGAATCTGAATTTTCGACCTGGTCACAGCCGCAGCAGCTATGAGGAATGCGGCTGATGAATAGTCGCCGGGTATACTGTGTTCCGTCGGTTTGTAGACTTGATCTGGCTTAACTTGATAGAAGGACATATCGTCATTGGTTTCGACACTGACTTTGTGACGTTTCATGGTTTCAATTGTCATTGATACGTACCCGCGAGATTCCAAGGGTGAAATTAGTTTCATTCTTAGACCCTCTTGCATCAGTGGTCCGGTGAGGAGCAAACCTGAGATGAATTGGGAACTCACGTTGCCAGGTAACTGGACACTTCCACCTTTAGCTGGCCCTCCGCTAATCTGAATCTCTTGCCCCCGATAGGCGATCTCTGTTCCCAGCTGCTTCATACAATCAATCAGGGGCTGGATGGGTCTCCGCATGAGTGTTTCGCTTCCCCTCAGCCAGACATCTTTTCCTACGAGCGACGAAATGGGGATCGTGAACCGAAGTGTAACTCCGGACTCTCCGCATTCAATCATTTCTTGGGGTGCACTGACGTGCCCTGTACCATCAATGACCCAGACTTCCTGTTTCCTTTCCAGCTTTGCCCCTAAAGATGCGACAGCATTAGCTGTCGTATTCGTGTCGTCGCACGCGAGCGGATTGTATATTGTTGTCGACCCGTTTGATAGTAACCCTCCGAAGAGTGCACGGTGTGTCAGTGCTTTCGAAGGAGGTGCCCTTACGGCTCCTGAGAGGGCAGAGGTCGGGTTAATCGTGACATTCAATCTGCGAACCTCGTGGCCTTCGCTTTCTGAAAATTGATTGAGGTTTCAATGATCCGACCACCCAGTCTGCGCCAAGAGGAGCGAACGCTATCCACGCCTGACTGTCGAACTATCGCAACGACCGCAGGTCCCTTTCCCGTCAAACCGGCCGCTACCGCGCCGGCGTTCAATGCCGCCATTGTAGATGTCGTGTCAATTCCAAATGCGTTTGAGTAGGCTAGTCCGTTGAGTGTCAACGAGTTCCAGTAGTTACCTCGTAGTGCCTCTCTGTGGGCGACTCGAATTATCGGCCTGATATCCTTCAGGGGTGCAGGGTCGACGTCATGAGTGTATCTTTTCTGTTTTGGCACATGAACGAGAATTCTGAACCTGCTTCCCGGCTTGAACCGTTTTAGAATCCTTCGCTTCAGATTGTCTGTTATCACGACGCCGCCTAGGTAACATGCGCACGCGTCATCAAAAGCTCCCGTAAGTGTCGCCCCTGCGCGCAGACTTGCATCAACTCCAAGCTTCACTACTTCGATATCACTCGTTTTCCTGCCCAGTGCCTTTACACATGCTAAGGCAACAGCGTTGCTGGCGGCGCTACTGCTCTTTAGGCCGGCCGCGATGGGTATGTTCGATTCGGTTTCCACTATGGCTCCCAAGCGTCTGGTGTAACCAAACCTACGGAAAACATGTTTTGCTGTTTCCTCCACCAACCGGCCACTCTCTCTAGGATTGGTTAGGTTCCTTACTGAGACCAACCCCCTCTGAGTTGTCAGGGTAACTTTGGCTCGGGTCCAAAGTTTAGTGCCTAGGGCCGCCCCCTTTCCAGTCGCCATGGCATTAACAATCGTTACAGCACCAAAACTTACGGCCTCAGCAACACGAGCCATGGTCAATCTCCGAAGAACCGAGCAATGGACCGCCGCATCTCTGAAACAGGAGCCTTCTTTCCAGTCCAGATTGTGAACGAGCAGGCGCCTTGACCCAATAACATGTCAAGTCCATTAATCGCCTGAGCC
>Ga0187777_10002295_pt1 | contig 12243 bp, 13 predicted proteins | sample 1015_Q2_SP5_10_M_FD_132416 | JGI IMG/M metagenome (GOLD analysis project Ga0187777, IMG submission 132416) | Tropical peat soil microbial communities from peatlands in Department of Meta, Colombia - 1015_Q2_SP5_10_MG | ecosystem: Environmental > Terrestrial > Soil > Wetlands > Peat | place...
ACCGCGTCCGCACCGGCAGCGAGAAGCACCCGCGCGCACGCCTCCAGCGTCGCGCCCGTCGTGCACACATCGTCGACCAGCACGACGACGGCGCCGGCGACCGGGGGTGTGCGGCGTACAAGGTCGAACGCGCCGCGAACGTTCTCGCGGCGCTCCTCCGATCCCAATCCTGTTTGGGTCCGCGTTGGGCGGATCCGCCGCAGCGCCTGCGCCACGGGAATCCCGAGGTGCGAGGCGAGATCAACCGCCTGGTTGAAGCCGCGCTCGCGGCGCCGCGCGCGATGAAGCGGTACGGGGACCGCGAGGTCCGCTCCGCGGATCGCGTCGGCGCATCGCTCGCGCATCATCGAGCCGAGCGGCGCGGCAATCGAGCGGCGCGCGTCGTACTTCAGCGCGTGGACGATCGATCGCAGCGCGCCGTCGAAGATGCCAGCGGCCTGGGCGACATCGAGCTGAGCATCACGCCAGAACGGAACGGCGGCCGGAATGGAGCGCCAGCAGGCCTCGCAGACGATGCCGCGCGTCGGAGCCCACAGCGGCTGGCGGCAGGAGGCGCATTCGGGCGAGAAGGCGAGGACGAGCAGCCCGTCCGCCGCAGTACGGAACGATCGTCGGAGCGCTCGGATGAAGTCGGCGGCTACGCGGGGATCGTCAGGCGCTCGGCGCTGCCCCAGAGCCGTTCGAGGTCGTAGAAGTGGCGCGTCTCCGGGGCGAAGACGTGAACCACGAAGTCGAAGTAGTCGAGGAGGATCCATTCCGAGCGGTCGTAGCCTTCGATGTGCGCGGGCTTGACGCCTTCGGCCGCGAGCGCCTCCATGACGCCGTCGGCGATCGCGTGAATCTGCCGCGGATTGTGGCCGGAGCAGAGCACGAAGAAGTCCGTGAAGCCGGCCGCCTTTCGCAAATCGAGGACGACGAGGTCCGTGGCCTTCTTGTCTTCGGCCGCGCGCACGGCGCGCGTGATTTCGCTCGGAACGCGTGTGGTCGTCTTGCGTCGTCGCTCAGTTTTGGCCATGCAACCTGCCTGCCGCGGTCGGCGCGTGCGCGAGCGCCGCATACAACTGGTGCTGTTCGAGATACCGTTCCACGAGTTCCGGCACGAGGCCGGAGATCGGACGCCCGCTCGCGGCTGCCTGCCGGATGGCAGTTGCCGACACATCCGCGGTCTCGGCGTCGATCAAAAAGATCGATGTCTGCCCGGACTCGGCCGGTTCGGCCGCGCCTCCGGTATCCACCCGGCGCATGCGGACCGCGAGCGCCGGCAGCCGGCCGGCGAGCGCGGACACCGGCGCTCCCGGCCGCGACACCACGACGAAGTGCGCGCGATCGAGGATGGCGGGGAAGTCGCGCCACGATTCGATCTCCGCGAACGCGTCGGCGCCCGTGAGAAAAAAGAGCTCGGTTGCCGCGTACCCGGCCCGCGCGAGGCGATCGAGCGTGGCGCTCGTGAACGACGGTCCCTCCGCTGAAGCGAGCTCGAGGTCCGAGACGCGCCACCCGCGTCGTCCCACGATCGCGAGCGCCACCATCGCGAACCGATGGCAGCTCGACGCAACCGGCTGAGCGCGGTGCGGCGGGATGTTCGAGGGAAGGACGAGCATCTCCGTCAGCGCGAGCGTCCGCTCGGCGGCCTGCGCAAGATCGAGGTGCCCCTGGTGGATAGGGTCGAAGGTGCCGCCCAGGATGCCAACGCGTCTCTTCATCGACTAGGCGGCGGACTTCCGCGCCGCGTCCAGACGAGCCCACATCGCTTCGAGCAGTTCCGGCACGCCCTGCCCCGTGACGCCGGAGATGCGGAAGAACGGCAGTCCCAGATCGGCCGCGCGCCGGCCCAGCGCGGCCACACCGTCGGCCTCGGCCTCGGCCTCGTCGACGACGTCGAGCTTGTTCGCGGCGACGAGCTGCGGCTTCCTGGCGAGCTCAGGGTCGAAGAGCTGCAGTTCGCGCCGCACGGTGTCGAGATCTTCGACGGGATCGCGTCCGCTCGCGCCCGAGACGTCGACGAGGTGCACGAGCACCTTGGTCCGTTCGAGATGCCGCAGGAACTGGTGGCCGAGCCCCTGGCCGCGATGCGCGCCCTCGATGAGGCCAGGCACGTCGGCGACGACGAAGCTGCGGTCGTCGCTGAGGCCGACGACCCCGAGGTTCGGCGTGAGCGTCGTGAAGGGATAGTCGGCGATCTTCGGACGGGCCGCTGAGATGCGCGCGATGAGCGTCGACTTGCCGGCGTTGGGAAATCCCACGAGGCCGACGTCGGCGAGCAGCCGCAGCTCGAGGCGCAGGTCCTTCTCTTCGCCCTCTTCACCCGGCTGTACCTTTCGCGGTGCGCGGTTGGTCGACGTGGCGAATCGCGCGTTGCCCATGCCGCCGCGGCCGCCCTTCGCCACGAGCACTCGCTGGCCGTCCTCGGCAAGATCGGCGAGGAGCGTCAGCGCCGCATTCGGGTCGTCGCCCTTTGTGTAGACGAGCGTACCAATCGGCACGGCGAGCTCGAGGTCCTCGCCGTTGCGGCCGGATCGGTTCGAGCCCATGCCGTGCTCGCCGCGTTCGGCGGTGAACTCGGGGTGGAACCGGAAATCGATGAGCGTGTTCTTGTGAGGGCTGGCGACGACGTAGACGGAGCCGCCGTGGCCGCCGTCGCCGCCGCTCGGCCCGCCGCGCGGGACGAACTTCTCGCGGCGGAACGCGAGACATCCGCGTCCGCCGTGGCCAGCTGCGACGTGGATGTCGACTTCGTCTACGAACAATTCGGGGGCTTACTCGACCGGGATGATGCTGATCACCCGGCCGCTCGCGCCGTGGTCCTCGAAGCGGACGCGCCCGGCGATCTTCGCGAAGATCGTGTCGTCCTTGCCGCGGCCGGCGTTGAGCCCGGGCCGGAACCGTCGTCCGCGCTGGCGCACGATGATCGTGCCGCCGGTGACGAGGTTGCCGTCGTGGGCCTTCACGCCGAGGCGCTGCGAGTTCGAATCGCGGCCGTTCCTGGAGCTGCCCTGTCCTTTTTTATGAGCCATTGCGTGCGAGTCCTAGAGAACGATGTCCTTGATGCGGACGCGGGTGTAGACCGCGCGGTGTCCCTTGGTGCGGCGCATGCCCTTCCGGCGCTTCTTCTTGAAGACGCGGATTTTCGGGCCGCGCGTTTCGCCTTCGACCACCGCGAGCACCTTGGCGTTCGCCACGAAGGGGGCGCCGGCGAGCACCTCGCCGCCGTCTTTCTCGACGAGCAGGACGTTTGCGAGCGTCAGTTCCGCGCCGGGCTCGCCGGCCGTGCCGTCGATCGTCGCGAAGCCGCCCGGGGTGACCCGGACCTGGCGTCCGGCTGTCTGGATGATTGCGTACATGTCAGTTCCTTCGAGAGCCGTCCAAAGGGGATAGTCTACCTTGGGAACCGGCTGGCTGTAAACGGGTTACCCGATTTCCGGCTCTCAGCTGGGCTCCAACCGCCAAGGAAGAGTACCTTGGCAATTACCAGCCGTTATCTCGTTCGCCAGCTCCAGCGTCGCCGTCAACGTGCCGCCAACGATGTTGTCAGCCTGGATGGCACCGTGTATAGCAATCGCCGGCACTGGCCCGGGACCAGGACTCCCGGGCCAAGCGAATGCCTCGTTCACGTATGGCCACCCTCTCGTCAGTGCGGTTCCATTCGAAGGCGCGGCACCATCGAGGGTGAGGTCGCCCGATACCTGAGCGCTCGAACACGAACTGGGGATTCGCAACCAAATCGTGGAACTGACAGCTGGCGCTGCTGCCGTCGAGCGTGAACCGATACGGCCCGCCTACCGCGAAGGGAACACGTGAGACGACCGCCGGTGGGGCCGGTGGTGCTTGTCGGATCCCATCCACGTTTCGACGACCTGTCGTATATGGGCGATTCTATGCCTTTCGAGTGCTCCGTCAGCCAGATCCTGCAGATTCCCATCGCGGTCTTCGGGATCGCGCCGGCGCGCTCCCCGACGACGATCTTGACGGCGTGGCGCTACGACCCCGAAGGTCTGCCTGAAGGCGGACCCCACGACGGGATCGGATCCGCCGGATCCGGCCAGAACACGCGCGACAGATAGTGCAGGGCGATGCCGATCCCCCAGCGGTTCGGCGACGTCCACACGAGCAGCGCGCCCATGACCGCGAACACGACGAATCCGAGGGTCCGATGCGCGCGGAAGATGCCGAAGTAGATGATCACGACCATCGCGGCGACCGGCAGCCGGTCGCCGACGATCGTGAACGCCCATGTGTCTCCGGGATTCCGTTCGTACTCCAGCCCGCAGGAGCTGCAGCGCGGCAGATGATGAGCCCAGCCGCTGAAGAGCCGCCCCCGTCCGCAGTGTGGACAGCGCTTGCGCAGGCCGCGCGAGAGGGCGGTGAGAATCAGGCGGCGACGAGGCAGAGCGCCAATCGGCAGGTCAGTTGAGGAGCACGCGCGTGCCCTTGATCTTCTGGCTGCTCAGCGCGCTCAGGAAGCTCGGCACGAGCCGGTCCATCAGCTCGAAGTACGACGACAGCGCCGGCGTGTTCTGCTGCGAGGGATAGAGAATCTCCTCGCGGAACGTCTCCGAGTACATCGTTGCGCCGGTCCGGCCGTCGATGAAGACGAATTTGGGACGGAGCACGAACCCTTTGCGCTCCTGATAGGTGCGCTGCGGCGTCACGCGGCGTCGGCCGAGGCCGTCGAACTCCTCGACCTCGCGGTTGACGAAGCCGGACGCGGTTTTCGGCGCAAAGAGCACCGTGCCGGTGACGATGAGCGGGTTTTGATATTCCTCGCCGATGTTCTTCCAGTACGACGTGTTCGCGAAGAGCCGTTCGTACGGCTCGAGATCCTTTTCTTCCTTGATGCTCTTCGGGAGCGCCGTCGGGTCCGACGAAGAGGCGGCCGCCTGCGGTTCGGCGGCGGTCGAATCGTTCGTCGCGCCGGCCGGCTTGCTCTGATCCTGCGCGATTTCGTTCAGCGGCATCACGTCCGCGTCGATGACCTTTAATTGAGACTTCGTTCGCAATTGGCTGCGCAGCAGGCGGACGGTCTCGAGGTTCGCATCAACATCGTCGCTCCCGCCGGAGACGAAGCCGGCGACGAGGACGCGCTGGAACGGGGAAACGTCCAGCTTCGGCTGAATCGGCGTTTCGACGGCGATCTCGTAATAGTCCTGTCCGCACGCGAGCGTCACCACCGCCGTGAGCGCGACGAGCGCCGCGAGGGCCAGCCTACTGGCTGTCCGATTTCTGGCCGGTCCGATCATTGATTTCCTTGAACAGATCGTAGTTCTGCCGGATCTGCGTGTTGCCGGGATCGAGCTGCAGGGCCTTTTCATAAGCCTTGCGGGCCTTGTCCAGCTGGCCTTCGTGCTCATAGCCGATGGCGAGGTCGTTGTACGCGGCGGCGAAGGTCGGGTCGATTTCGACCGCCCTTTCCCACCGGTAAATCGCCTCGCGCCAGAGGCCGCGCTGCGCGACGTTGATGCCGAAGGCGACCTGCTGCTTGGCGTCGCCTCTCGCATCGGCGAGTGCAGGCGAAGCTGACAGGACAAGCATCGCCGCGAATGCCGCGAAACGCGCCTTCATAGGGAGGTCTCGATTCACTATAGCGAGTCGTCTCAGAGGGTTGCAAGGCAATTGATATGCCATGGCGGTATACTGAAAACGAAGGTCAGGTCCCGCATTGCACGCGCGGCGGCCCTGACCTTTTTGTGCGTACGCGGTCGGGGGTCGTCAGGCGCGCGGACCGGGTCCATGACCGAGTTGACCGATCTCATCGCGCTGTCACTGAGCCCCTGGTACCGTTGGCGCGACGCGGCCGAGGCGCTGCGCGCCGGCCGTTCACCCGCCGCGGTCCTCGACCGCTTCATTCCGGATGCCGGCGAGCGATCGGCGATTCGCGAGCGCGCCGCGACAGCCGAGCGTGACGCCGAAGGCGGCGGCCTCGCGGCGATCGCCTGGACCGATCCGCGCTACCCGTCGGCGCTCGGCACGATCATCGATCCGCCGTTCGTGCTCTGGACGCGCGGCAGCCTCGCCGCCCTTGATCGACCGGCGGTTGCGCTCGTCGGTTCGCGCGCCGCGTCCGCGCACGCGCTCGCCGTGGCGGATCGGCTGGGGGCGGATCTCGCCGCGCGCGGCGTCACGGTGGTGAGCGGCCTCGCGCGCGGTGTGGATTCGGCCGCGCACCGGGGCGCGCTGTCGGCCGGCGGCATCACGATCGGCGTGCTCGGGTCGGGCGCCGACGTCGTGTATCCGCGGGAACACGCGGGGCTCGCGCGCGAGATCGAGCGCGACGGCGCGGTGATGAGCGAACTGATTCCCGGGACGCCGCCGCTGCCGCCGTTCTTTCCCCTGCGCAACCGCATCATCAGCGGCCTGTCGCGTGCGGTCATCGTCATCGAAGCCGGTGAAAAGAGCGGCTCGCTCATCACGGCGCGGCTGGCCCTCGAGCAGGGACGTGACGTTCTGGCGGTTCCCGGTAACGTGTTGAGCGGACGGAACCGGGGCGCCCACGCGCTCCTCCGGGACGGTGCAAAGATTGTCGAGACTGCTGACGATATCTTGGAGGAGCTGGGGTGTGCGCCGGAGCGCGCCACGAGGTCCCAGCCTTCGTGCTCGGATCCGATTCTCGATTGTCTGACGCCGGGCGAGCCCGCCGATCTCGATGCGATCGCGGACCGCTCGGGGCTGTCGGCAGCCCGCTTGCTCTCGCGGCTGCTCGAGCTCGAACTGCAAGGCGTGGTTGCGCGGGCCGGCGGCGGCCGGTTCGTGCGGGTTGACAGAACGTGTTAGGGTGAACAGCGATGGCGAAGACCCTGGTGATCGTGGAGTCGCCGACCAAGGCGCGCACGATCGAACGGATTCTGAAGCAGGGCTACGAAGTGCTCGCGAGCTACGGACACGTCCGCGACCTTCCGGAGTCCGCCGACGAGATCCCGGACGAGATCCGCAAGAAGAAGTGGGGACGTCTGGGTGTCGACACCGAAGGCGACTTCAAGCCTTACTACGTCATCCCGAACGACAAGCGGAAACACGTGCAGGCGCTGAAGGCCGCCGTGAAGGGCGCCTCGCAGGTGTTCCTCGCGACCGACCCCGATCGCGAAGGCGAGTCGATCAGCTGGCATCTCAAGGAAGTCCTGAAGCCCCGCGTGCCGGTCAAACGGATCGTCTTCCACGAGATCACCGAAGACGCGATCAAGGAAGCGGTCAAGGACGCGCAGGACGTCAACGAGAACCTGGTCCGGGCGCAGGAGAGCCGCCGGATCCTCGATCGGTTGTACGGCTACACGCTGTCGCCGGTGCTCTGGAAGAAGGTCCAGACGGGATTGAGCGCGGGACGCGTGCAGAGCGTCGCCGTCCGCCTGATCGTCGATCGCGAAGAGGAGCGCCTCGCGTTCCGGACCGCCGCCTACTGGGACCTCGAAGCCAGGCTCGCCGGCGAGGGGCGCGAATTCGTCGCGACGCTCGCGCGGATCGGCGGCGATCGGATCGCGACCGGCAAGGACTTCGACGCGAAGGGCGCTCTCGCTGGAAAGAACGTCCGCGTCCTGGACGACCCGGCGGCCCGCTCGTTGAACGACGCATTATGGACCAACCTGCCGTGGACGGTGACCGCCGTCGACGAGAAACCGGGCGCGGAGCGGCCGGCGCCTCCGTTCACCACCTCGACGCTCACGCAGGAAGCGAGCAGAAAGCTCGGCTTCTCGACCGAGCGCGCCATGCAGGCCGCGCAGCGTCTGTTCCAGGAAGGCCACATCTCGTATCACCGGACCGATTCCACGGCGCTCAGCGACAAGGCGCTCTCCGAGTCGGCGGCGACGATCCGGCGGATGTTCGGCGGGGAGTACTACGACAGCCCGCGCCGGTACGCGACGAAGGTGAAGAACGCGCAGGAGGCGCACGAAGCGATCCGGCCGTCGAACTTCGGCGCGACGCCGCAGTCCCTCGAAGGGACGCTCGATCGCGACGACATCCGCCTCTACGAGCTGATCTGGAAGCGTACGATGGCGTCGCAGATGGTCGACGCGCGCGTGCTCCGGACGACGGTCGAGATTTCCGCGAAGGCGCCGAACGGCGAGACGGCGGTGTTCACGGCCTCGGGCAAGGCGATCGAGTTCGCCGGGTTCCGCCGCGCGTACGTCGAAGGCAGCGACGATCCGGACGCGGAGCTCGTCGAACAGGAGACGCTGCTGCCGAAGCTCGCCGTCGGCGAGCGGGTGGAGCGCGCGGACGGCGCGCGGCTCCGCGCGCTGGCGCTCGAGCCCAAACGGCACGAGACGTTGCCGCCCGCGCGATTCACCGAAGCATCGCTCATCAAGGAGCTCGAGCGGCTCGGCATCGGCCGGCCGTCGACGTATGCGGCCACGATCGGCACGATCGAGCGCCGCGGGTACATCTTCCGCCAGGGGAAGGCGCTCGTTCCGAGCTTCACGGCCTTTGCCGTGACACGGCTCCTGCGCGAGCACTTCGGGGACCTCGTCGACGTCGAGTTCACCGCCGAGATGGAGGAAGACCTCGATCAGATCTCCCGAGGCGAGCGCGAGTGGCTCGATTTCATCAAGCAGTTCTATCGCGGCGATCGGCACCACCGCGGGCTCGAGACGGCGGCGAAGCAGGCCGAACAGCGCGCTGACTACCCGCTCATCGACGTCGGCGTCGATCCGGAATCGAAGGAGCCGATCCGCGTGCGCATCGGGCGCTACGGGCCGTTCCTGCAGCAGGGCGAGGGCGGTCCCGGGAGGACGGCATCGCTGCCGCCGACGCTCGCGCCGGCCGATCTCACGGTCGACAAGGCGACGACGCTCATTCGTGCGAAGGCGGAGGGTCCACGCACGCTGGGGGTCGATCCGAAGACCGGCCTGAACGTCTACGCGATTCACGGCCGCTTCGGCGCGTACGTGCAGCTCGGCGAGACGCCGGAGAAGGGCGTGAAGGAGAAGCCGCGGCGGGCATCGTTGACGGCCGGCCTCACCGAATCCACCGTCACCCTCGACGATGCGCTGAAGCTGCTCGCGCTGCCGCGGGATCTCGGCACCCATCCGGAAAGCGGCCAGCCCATCGTCGCGGGCCTGGGACGGTTCGGTCCTTACGTCAAGCAGGGAGACGACGACTATCGCTCCCTCGGTCCGGACGACGACGTGTTCACGATCGATCTCGATCGCGCGGTGGCGCTCTTCGCGCAGCCGAAGCGATCGATGCGTCGGCAGTCGCAGCGAAAGGTCCTGCGCGAGATCGCGGCGGCCGACGGCCAGCCGGCCATGCAGGTGCTCGAAGGCCGCTACGGCCCGTACGTCACCGACGGCGAAACGAACGCGTCGATTCCCCGCGGCACCGATCCCGCGACGATCTCGCCCGAGGATGCGCGCGCGCTCCTCGAAGCCCGGCGCGGCGCGCCGCCTCGCGCGCGCGGCCGCGGGCGCGCGGGAGCCTCACGCGGGCGTCGAGCCCGGCCCGCGGCGCAGCCGGTCGAGGCCGTCGCGCTGCCGGCGCCCGCTCGTCGAGCCGCAAAGGCAACCGGCGCGCGAGTGGTGAAAGCGAAGTCGGCGAAATCCCGTAAGACGGTTCACTGATGCCCGTTCGGATCATCGGCGGCGGCCTTGCCGGATCCGAGGCCGCCTGGCAGGCGGCGTCCCACGGCGTCGATGTCATCCTGCACGAGATGCGGCCGGTCCGTCCCACCGCCGTCCACAAGACCGATCGGCTGGCGGAGCTCGTCTGCAGCAATTCCTTCCGCGGCGACAAGCTCGATAACGCAGTCGGCCTTCTCAAGGAAGAGATGCGCCGCCTCGGCTCGCTCGTGATGCGCGCGGCCGAGTCCAGCCGGGTGCCGGCCGGCGCCGCGCTCGCCGTCGACCGCGAGCGCTTCGCGGAGGAGATCACCCGCGCCATCGGTTCGCACCCGCGCATTACGCTCGAGCGCGAGGAAATCGTGGAAATCCCTTCCTCGTCCGATCGCGAACCGGTCATCGTCGCCACGGGGCCGCTCACCTCCGAGGCGTTGTCGGCCGACATCGCGCGCCTCGTCGGCGGCGAGCATCTGTACTTCTACGACGCGATCAGCCCGATCGTGCTCGCGGAATCAATCGACATGTCGAGGGTGTTTCGTGCCTCGCGATGGGACCGGAACGTGCGAGGTGCGGGGTGCGAGGTGCAAGGCGCGGCGTGCGCCGACGACGGCGAGGGTGACTATTTGAATTGCCCGTTGACCGCCGGGGAATACGGCCGCTTCCACGATGCCGTCGTGCACGCGGAGTCCGCGACGGTCCACGACTTCGACAGGGAGAAGTTCTTCGAGGGCTGCCTGCCGATCGAGGTGATGGCGAGCCGGGGACGCGACACGCTCCGCTTCGGGCCGATGAAGCCGGTCGGCCTCGTCGATCCGCGCACCGGCCGGCCGCCGTATGCGGCGGTGCAGCTGCGTCAGGACAACCTCGCCGGCGACCATTACAGCCTCGTCGGATTCCAGACGCAGCTGAAGTGGGGCGAGCAGGCGCGCGTCCTGCGGCTGATTCCGGGGCTCGAGACGGCGGAATTCGTCCGATTCGGCATGGTTCACCGGAACACGTACGTGAACGGGCCGCTCGTCCTGCACGAGACGTGGCAGGTGCGGCGGCGGCCGTCGCTGTTCTTTGCCGGCCAGATGTCCGGCGTCGAAGGGTACGTGGAATCGGCGGCGTCGGGGCTGCTCGCCGGACTGAATGCCGCCCGGCTCGCGAACGGGAAGCCGCCGCGAACGCCTCCGCGCACGACGGCGATCGGCGCGCTCGCCTATTACGCGTCGCACGCCAACCCGGCGCATTACGATCCGTCGAACGTTACCTTCGGCATCATGGCGCCGCTCGAGCGCGCGCCGAAGAACAAGCTCGCGCGCAAGATGGCGATCTCGGAGCGCGCGCTCCGCGATCTGGAAGCCTGGATGCATGAAGGAACACCTCAAACGGTTCCTGCGCTTTCTCAGGCTTAACCGCAACGCGTCGGCGCATACCGTCCGCGCCTACGAGAGCGATCTTTCGCAGTTCCTGTCCCACGTCGCATCCGCGGCGGGCGTGCCGGTCGACGAGCTTCGGCCGGCGGCGCTCGATCGAGCCGCGATCCGGAGCTTTCTTGCGGCGGTGCACCGCGCGCGGCATTCCGCCGCGACGGCGGCGAGGAAGCTTGCCGCGGTCAGGACGTTCCTGCGATTCCTGCGCCGGGAGGATCTGATCGACAGCGATCCCGGCGCGCTCGTCGCGACGCCCAAGCGCGAAGTCCGAATGCCGGCGCACCTCTCGGAGGAGGAAATGTCGGCGCTCGTCGCCGCGCCCTCAGCCGACGATCCGCTCGGCCGCCGCGATCGCGCGATCCTCGAGCTGTTCTACGCCTCCGGCCTCCGCCTGAGCGAGCTCGCCGGCCTCGACATGGACGATGTGAATCTGGCGGCGCGAATGGCGCGCGTGCTCGGCAAGGGCGGGAAAGAGCGGATCGTGCCGTTCAACACGAGCACGGAGACGGCGATTCGCGCGTATCTGAAGGACCGCAGCCGTGGGGTCCGCCTTCAGGCGGACCGCCGGCGCCGTGATGCCCTCTTCCTGAACGCCCGCGGCGGGCGCCTCACGACGCGCAGCATCGACCGTATCGTCCGCCGCTACGCGGTGGCGTCAGGCGCGCCGGCCGGCGTCAGCCCGCACGCGCTGCGGCATTCGTTCGCGACGCATCTGCTCCAGCGCGGCGCCGACCTGCGCGCCATCCAGGAGCTGCTCGGCCACGCGAGGCTCAGCACGACGGAGCGGTACACGCACGTGAACGCCGCGCAGCTGAAGGCGGTCTATCAGCGGACGCATCCGCGGGCAAGAAAAGACACGTAACCGCTCTGCGGTCCTTGTGATCTCGGTTAGACCGCGACGCCGGCGGTCGGCGGTTCGGCCGGCAGCGGCGCCGCGCGGCGGCCGCGCGGGAACTCGATGCCGAGCGTCTTGATCTTGTAGTTCATCACGCGCGGGCTGATCGACAGGAGCTCCGCCGCGTCCTTCTGGACCCAGTTCGACATCTTGAGCGCCTCGACGAGCGCGTGCCGCTCGATGTCCTCGAGTGGAATCCCGGTCGGAGGAATCTTCACCACCGGCACCTGGTCACGCGCGCCGCCAGCCGTGGCGACTTCGCCGAGACGCAGATCGCCGGCCGCGATCGCGCGGCCTTCCGCCAGCAGCATCGCGCGCTCGATCGTGTTCTCGAGCTCGCGGATGTTGCCCGGCCAGTTGTAGCGCAGGAGCAGCTTCTGCGCGTCGAGCT
>Ga0187777_10002296_pt1 | contig 12237 bp, 12 predicted proteins | sample 1015_Q2_SP5_10_M_FD_132416 | JGI IMG/M metagenome (GOLD analysis project Ga0187777, IMG submission 132416) | Tropical peat soil microbial communities from peatlands in Department of Meta, Colombia - 1015_Q2_SP5_10_MG | ecosystem: Environmental > Terrestrial > Soil > Wetlands > Peat | place...
ACGAGGGGAATACCCAGGCCCTGATCCGGAAATGGCTCTCGGGAGGGTATGATCTGCGGGTTGTCATGCCGCGGACGGTCATGCGGCATATCCTTGAAAAGTTCGGATTCGTTGCTTCCTACGAGGACCTGCCGGAGCACTACGATTTCCCGGTAGAGGTCTGGTACCGGCCGGTCACCGACAGTATGAATCCGGTCGCCCTGATTCCGGTGAGAGCGGGATAGTAATGGTCCCGGTTTTTTTCAAACGCAGTAAAAAGCGAGATTATTTTAGCCTGCTGTAATGCACTCTTATCAGATTCTTATGGCAAACGACGGCATGGATATCCGGACGATGGTCAGGGTGGGATGTAGGGAGTCCAGGGCGTATGTGTTATCCTCGGGATTTTTGCAATAGCTGCGATGTTTCAGGAATGAACCTTGTTTCCGCAGATGGTGGACGTTCTTTTACATCGCAGCCTTCTATCCCCGCGGAGATCCTGCTGTATTAGCTATGAAGAGAAAGCAGGGGTAATTTTGTTATCGCGGATCAATGCAGGCACAGAGTTGAGCCCGTAATTTCACCGGAGTATATTCTTCTTCTTTTCACCATCGTACCTTGCGAATTCATACCACCGGCGCGGGCTTTTACGCTGAATTCTCTATAAGCGTCCGACTCACAATCCACTCCCCACGCGCCTCCCGACTCGTCCCGACAATCAGCCAGCATTCGTTACCGTGCCGCTCGCAGACGCCGCAGGCCTCGATGATCTCGCCCGCCAGCGCCTGGCCGCTGTACGTATGGGTGAAAGAGAGCACCCGGCTAATATCGGGGTGATCGACCTCGTACACCGCCGGGTTATCGAAAGCAAGGGAGGAGTCGGTGACCTTTGCTTCAACGACCATCTTCCCGACGACGGTCCCCTTCCCCGTCGGGACACCGCGAATCTCATCATCTGACCGGGTGTAGAGGATATCGAAGTATGTCCCGTCAACCTGCCCCCGGTTCCATTTCCGTCGCTCGTGGAGGACAAAGGTGTCGAACGGGATGTCGGGTTTCCGCTTTTCGTAGACTTTCCGCCACATCTCCGGAGAGAGGCCCTCAATCTTCCCGCTGAGAATTCCCTGCCGGACCTTCTCCTGTGCCACGAACCAGTGCCGTCCGTAAACGACCATGTCGATATCGGAACTCTCATCCTCAAGTTCGCAGAGGAGCGAACCGGTACATCCGATAGTCCCGGGAGGAAGGGAGAAGAGATCGACGAGCTTCCTTACCCGCGGGTGCCGGGCTGCGATGCGGGGAAGCCCCTCGTCGGGACGGATGACCCGCTTCACGTCACTTCTGGGAATGCGATGGAGGAGGCCGGCATACTGCGGTTTCCTTTCCGCCACCCGGGCGTACGCTTCTTCGAAATCGAGCTTCCGGAACCTGCGGCCGGAGGGATGCCTTCGCGCACCCTGTTCATCCGGAACGTAGCGAAGGACGCAGCCGACATTCTTCTCGTTGTCGTAGGCAGAGACCGCATAGAGCCAGCCGTCGCTGTCCTCAACAAAATCCCGGAGCCGGATCGGTCGCACCATACGGTTTCCCCCGATTTTTTACAGGGCCGCGAGGAACCGGCCGATCGCCTCGATCCCGACCCCGGCCCGGAGTATCTTCCGCGAAGGGAGGTCTACGACCGTGCTGGGCGTACCCGGCAGGGAGCCCCCGTCAACGAAAAGTTCGTAGGGTACGGTCACTTCATCCCGGGTCCGCGGGTCGCGGGCCCCGTGGAGATTTGCACTCGTCGCAGTGATCGGGGCATCGAAGCGCCCGATGATCTGCCGGGCGAGGTCGTGCGCCGGTATCCTCAAGCCGATCAGCCCGGTTCCCCCGGTCAGGATCTCAGGGATACAGTTCCGGGCTGGGAGGACAACGGTGACCGGCCCGGGAAGGAACTTCTCCATGAACGCCTGCATCCACGGCTCCGGCCGGCAGACCGCCCCGAGCATCTCGAAGTCAGCAACGGCGATCGAGATAGGCATCCCCATGGGGCGTTGCTTCGCCGCGTAGACCTTGAGGATCGCCTCATCGGAAAGCGCGTCCGCCCCGAGGCCATACACGGTGTCGGTGGGGTATACAACGAGGCCGTCGTGGCTCAGAACCGAAACCGCTTTCTCGATGATATCCACTAGAATTCCCGCCCTTTGACCCGGGTGATGTCGAAGACGGCCTTGCTGCTCACGTGCATCACCGCAAACACCCCGGCCTGGACGGGATCGGTGACTACGAGGTCCGCATGTTCGGGCACGGTCCCCGCCATCTTCAGCGCGATGACCGGGATGCCTGCCTCCCTGACCCGGTCGACCGCCTTACTGATGTCGCCCCCCATGATCGAGCCCGCAAGAACGAGGATGGTGGCCCGGGGAAGGCGGGCGACTGCGTCAACTGCGAGGGCGAGCGTCCTTTCCCCGACGATCGGGATAGTGTCCACCGATATCCGCTCGCCCCGGATGTTGTGCCGGTCTGCCTCGTTGACCGCGCCAATGGCGACCTGCGCTACCTGTGCCCCCCCGCCCATTATGATTACCCGTGAACCGAAGATATGGGAGAACGGCTTGTGGGGGGTCACGTTCCGGACAGAGGGTATGACGGCAAGGTCCGCGATGAGCCGTTCCTGGTCCTCCGGATCATCGGCATCGTACTCAAAATAGAGTTCCGCGAGACCCGCGTACGGCCCTGAGTCGAAGACCTCCTGGTTGATCATCACGATGTTTGCTTCATGGTCGGCAACCACGGTCGCGATGTCGCGCAGCACGCCACGCCGGTTCTCGGCGATGATCTGCATGGCCATGCGCTGGGGTTCCGGTTCCATAGGCGATGCGATAACCGGGGATCGAACCCGGGTTAGAAGCTTGGGAAGCTCCTGTCCTACCGCTAGACTATTATCGCGCTTTCTCACTACTATTGCGCCATTTTCAAGATAAATATAGTGCCCGCATGGGATAGCGAAGGACCCGGGAACGGAGCCTGACCAGGGGCGATTTTACCCGTTTTCACCAGCGGGCAGTCGATATTTATAAGCAGTGCCAGTAATCATACGTGTATTGCACCGGGCCGGAAATTTTTGGTCCAGCAGCGATTCCGGGAACGGAAAATATCGATACGGCAAAAACAAAAACGCCGTTTCGGGATTTTCCGGAGCCGAACCGAACCCTTTGGAGAAGAACCATGAATGGCAGAATAATCCTCATCACCCTGCTTGCGTGTGCAGGCATCCTGTTGTGTATCGCCCCTGTCCTTGCCCAGACGGTGAACGGCCAGACCGTCATTTACCAGACCTCTTTCGATTCCGACCCCCACTGGACGACGAACAACCCTTCAAACGACTATTGGGACCCGACCCTTGCGATGTACCACTTCTCGCTCGAGCCGAGCACAGGAAACTATGCCTACATCCCGGTCGATTACGACCGGGGGTCGTTCACGCTCGAATATGACGTCATCATCAACCGGATCGACCCCGGAACCACCTTCCGTCTCGGATTCTCGGGAGCCGAGATGGACCGGACAAAGGGCCCCGATGTCCTGACCGAGTTCACCAATGCGAAGTACGGGCAGATCATGTGGATCCGGCTCGTGACCCCGGGGAACCAGCTCGTCCAGGCCAACAGCGAACATGCAGCCACTGAGCTTGAGCCCGGGGCTTATGACGGGCCGACGGCGAAGTACGAGGTGAACCAGACCTACCACGTGACCGTAACCTATAGCGACGACCAGAAGCTGCTGGGCATGAAAGTCGAGGACAAGACTACCGGAAACGAACTCTGGGGATACTACGTTAACTCCGGTGAATACCTCCACGGTATGAACCGCATCTTTATCGGCACCGTGGGAGATTACGGGGTTATGAATACGTACGCACAAGGGTATATCGACAATGTCCGCCTGAGCGTGCCGCCCGCGGCAACCCCGACGGTGACCACGACCCTGCCGGTCCAGACGCCACCCACGTACGCGATAATCTCCACGACAATGGCTACACAGGTCCCGCCCACGACTCTGCCCGCACCGACAAAATCACCGGTGCCCGCCCCGCTCGCAATCGGTGCGCTGGGGATAGCCGTTCTGTTTTTCGGCCTTTCCGCTCACCGGAAATACTAACTTTTCTTTTTTATCGGAAACACCGGTTTACCCGGGATCAATTCTTAAAAAAGGCTCCTGCGGGAATTCTTTAAAAGAGTATTGGGGGTATGGGTCTGATGTATGACCAGGGAGGTGTGTGCGTCCTCCCTTCTCTGGAGTGAGAGATGGGCCGTTTTTGCCCTGGTCGCGATCCGGCGTGCCGGTCGCGCTCCCCTTTCCCTCGGGGGCGTTCTTGTGCCGCAGAACTCCCGTGTTTTTCGGGAGTCTGAGCCACATTTACAAGCCACAGGGCTTACCTGTGCGGTCCGGTCCACCCGGACTTCAGGGGCTGGCCGAATCCTGACTACGGCAATAGCCGTCAGTTGTTCCTGCCGGGCCTGCGGCTCCTGTGGACCCGTGAAGAGTTTCCGTCAGCATCGCGCATCCTGCGACCGGCGCAGCGCTCCCGTTCCCAACCTCCCGGGAGGTGTCGTTCCCGGCAGCACTCGAGGGATTAACCATAAGTGCGGCAGAGAAGAGCACAAGGGCAATTCCGAGCAGAATTTTTCCCGTATCCATCAGTATTCCTCGTCGTTTCTGCATGGGTCGGTGACACGCCGAAGGCATTCGTGTATCACCTTGTACCATACTCTATACGGCGGTGTTGATAAATACGTCAAATCTCCGAAGTTGGCATATATAACCCCGGGGTTCTCCTGATGAACCGGGGACGATGAGGAAGAATATAAACCGTCATGTCCAAAAACCTAGTGTACCGGATCCAAACCCTGCCATGTGGTGTGCTGGAAGCGATCATTTTGGTGCTGTACTATGAAGGCTGAGGACAAGTCCCCGACGATTATAATCCATGAAGATTCCGATTCCCTCGAAGAACTCTCGGAGTATCTCGATGTTCTTTCGAGCAGCGCACGGCTCCGGATCCTGAAGTTTCTCGAGAAGAAACCCCGCGATGCGCGGTCAATCAGCAAGGAGATCGAGACGAGCTACGAGAATACCAAAAAACATCTCGACAAACTCCTGAGCATTGGTGTGATCAAGAAAGAGGCAGGACTCGGCGCGCCGACTTCCAAGGGTATTCACCCGGTCTGGGAATACTCGCTCGTTCCCGGTGGCCTCGAAGCAATTATTAGGAACCTCGGCCTCTTCTCCAACACCCGGGTCCAGATCGTTGCAAGCGATATCTCGCACCGGCTTGACGACGTCAAGAAGACCATCTCCCGGGAAGTACTTGGCAATGTCCCCGCCGCGATAGTTCTCGGGGGACCTGACGATGGCAAAGTCTTCCTCCTGAAAAACGATTCCGTCAAGATAGGGAGGATCGACCCTGAAAACCGGGCGCTGTTCGATCCCGAACAGGACATCGTCCTTTCCGAAGGGTATTCCGCGGTGACCCGTGTCTCAAAACCCCACGGAAAGATCCAAAAAGAACGGGACACCTGGTTTATCGAGGATGACGGCAGTACCGGCGGTACCCAGCTGAACAACAAGAAGATCGAGAAAAATGTCCGCGCCCAGCTCCGGGACGGTGACCTCCTGGAGCTCTCAAAAGGAGTCTCCGGGGTAAAACTGCTGATGATAATCCCACAGAGTGTAAAAGGCGAAGAATAATCCCATGATGAATCCAGGTGTGCCCGTTCAGCAGGCAGGAAAAATGCGGTCCGTACGGCGGACCAGCGGAGCCTGGCAGAAACAGGGTAGGAATGCTCTCGCGACGCTCGTCCTCATGATTGCGCTCACCTTTGCCTTTTCGTCACTGGTTTCCTCAGCATCCGCTGCAGAGCACACCGTTGCCCTCACGGGGGCTGAATTCCCGACCATCCAGAGTGCAATCGACGCCTCTTCTCCCGGTGACACAATTACCGTCGAGAGTGGAACCTACCCGGGTAATATCCGGCTGAATAAAACGATCTCCCTCATCGGGATCGACAGCGGCGCCGGTGCACCTGTCATCGAAGCGGGAAAAGACGGGAACGGGATTGAGATAACGGCAAATGGCTGCAGCGTCGAGGGGTTCGTCATCCAGGACAGCGAATTTTTGAGCGGCGTCCGTATTACTTCGACAGGAAATGACATCTCGAAAAATGTGCTCGTGAACAATGCGCAGGGTATTATCCTTATATCGGCATCAAAAAACACTATCACCGGCAATAATATCACCGGAAACGCCCGGTTCGGCATTACCCTCCAGGACGCAGATGATAACCTGATCGTGGACAATTCCATTGTCAAGGATTCCGTTGGAATAGCTATCGACGAGGTATCAGGGAACAATTCAATTTTCCGGAATAATTTTGTCAACCCGCAAAACGCCATTTCCAAGAACGCCACCACGACATGGGACTCTCCCGATATCCTTTCGTATGCGTACCTCGGTATAAAGAATGCCGGCCGTATGGGCAACTACTGGAGCGATTACCATGGCCGGACCGACCACAACGGCGACGGTATCGGTGACACCCCCTACCAGATCCTTCTCTCCGGAACCGGACGCCCGGCTTTTGGCGAAGGGCACGACGTCCTTGATTCGTTCCCCCTGATGGATCCCAAGGAATTTTATTCAGACATCATGCCGTTCACCGGTACACTGTCCCCGGGGGTGACCCCGACGGTCTCCGGGACAAATGTTACCCCCGGACAGGCTACCCCGATCCCGACGAAAACATCACAAATCGTTACCACGCGACCGGTCACGGCAGGTCCTTCGCAGGGACCGGGCAGGACGGACGGGACAGCGTACGGGATGTTTGCGGTTATCCTCGGGATCATCGTAATCGGGGGGATCGGCGGGACCATTGTTTTCCTCCGCCGCGGAGGGGCGACAACCGCGGAACTCCCCCACGAGCCGTCCATGAAACCCGCTTTACCCGGGGACGAACAGCTTGCAAAATCCCAGGCAACGATCCACGTCTCCGATGCGCCTTCTGAAACGTCGATGACCGGCCCATACACATCCGCTGCTGAACAAAAAAATTACTTTCCCCGCGAGCTCGAAGTAAAATACGACGATATCGAATACGTCGGTCGCGGCGGGATCGCCTGGGTCTTCTCGGCGCGCCGCAAAACCGACGAGCAGAAAGTTGCAGTCAAGATTCCGATCAGCTTCGACGAGATGACCGGGAGGTCGTTCTTGAACGAGATCAAGGCATGGGAGACCCTCCGGCACCCGAACATAGTCGAAGTCTCAGCGGTGAACATCCTCCCGGTCCCGTACGTCGAGATGGAGTACGTGCCCGGATCGCTCGAGGCGATCACAAAACCGGTACCGGTCTGGAAAGCGGTGCATATCGTCAGGGGGATCGCCGACGCCCTGAACTACGCGCACCAGCACGGGTTCATCCACCGGGACATCAAGCCCCATAACGTCCTCCTTACCGAGAACCTCGTACCGAAGATAACGGACTGGGGGATGAGCAAAGTGCTCGCCGCGGATGTCAAGCACTCGAGCATAGCCGGATTCTCCCTCTCGTACGCTGCCCCTGAACAGGTCTCGCCGTCCGAGTTCGGGAGGACAGACGAGCGGACCGACATTTACCAGCTTGGCGTCGTCTTCTACGAACTCGTCACCGGGACGATCCCATTCGGGGGCGAGAGCATAGTTGAAGTGGGAAACGCCATCCTTCGCGACCAGCCCATCTATCCTTCAGAATACAATCCTGATGCTGTTGCAGTCGAGAAGATTATCCTGAAATGCCTTGCAAAGGATCCTGCGCAGCGTTACCAGTCTGCCGCCGAAGTCCTCGACGCCCTTTCCCGGTACCTCGACGAGGATGAGGAGTAAGCCCCGGATGCCAAAAGACACCGGTGACGGCAGTGGGGGCACGCCGGTTGTCCGGTACGAACCCGCCACATGCCGCCACTGCGACGGTCTCGGGTGCCTCTATTGTAATAAAACCGGTACCGTCCTTGTAAGGGCGCCAAAAGGCTTATGCAGCCAGTGCGAGGGTGTCGGCTGCATCTATTGCGGGTTCACCGGCTGGGAGAAACCAAAGAGCAGGTGTGACTGATCCCTGCCTTCCCGTTGCCCGGAGCAATCAGGTAAACCGACCCTCGATTACACGCGGGATGACGCATTCTTCGAAGCGTTTGGCGAAATAGCGGTCAGTCATTCCGGCAATGTAGTCCCGGACAAGCTCTGCAGGTGCAGCGGAACGCCGGTATGCTTCGCTGACCCACGGGGTGTTTATGAAATCAGTATGGATCTTCGATCCCCGACGGCCCTGTTCCGCATCATCGAGGCAGGCGGCAAAGAGCGTCTCAAACATATGACGTATCTTCTCCTTCTCTTCGGTGAGCTTCCGGTTCTCGTAGATATGGACGCGGGAATAGTTGCGCAAATGGATCAGTGCTTTTTCAACTTCACGACTATATGACATGAAGCCGGTGTCCGTGGTGTCACTGTTGCCGATGAGGTCGGAGATGAGGGTATTGATGATCTCCCGGTTGGAAGGCCCGAGAACCTCCCGGCACTCATCCGGGACCGGGGCTGGTGCAGGAACAAGGCCGACTTCCTGTGCATCCTGGAGGTCCCGGCCGATGTAGGCGATGGTATCGGCGAACTTGACCACGCAGCCTTCGAGAGTCATCGGAGGACGGCTGCGGCGGCCTTCCGCATTCTCCTGCACCTTGGCATCGAACTCCGTAAAGTCCCGGCAGGGTTCTGGCGACATGCGGATATCGTCCGACTCTCCGTTGTGGCAGAGTATTCCGTCGAGGACCTGCATCGTGAGGTCGCAGTCCTCGATGGAATCGAGGAACCGCACGCTCTCAACATTGTGATAGAACTTCCCGATCCCGTACCGGGAACAGAGATCCGAGAGGCAGGTCTCGCCGAAATGGCCGAATGGGATGTGGCCGATATCGTGGCCCAGCGCAATCGCCTCGATGAGATCCTCGTTGAGCCGGAGAGACCTGCCGATGGTACGTGCGATCCGGGAGACGAGCTGGACGTGGATGACACGGTGGGTGATGTGGTCGTTTGCTACCAGGTAGAAGACCTGTGTCTTGTCGATATACCGGGTGTATGCCCGGGTGTGGATAATCCTGTCTGCATCGCGGGAATACGGCGTGCGGATATCGTCCGGTTGCCGGTTGTACCGTCGCAAGGCATCTGAGCTTATTGTCGCGAGGGGCGAGAGGAGGGATTCCTGTCGGGTGATATACGCCCTGATCTCCGCGTCCCGGCCGGTACCCGCGTTCTGTCGCGGGGTGTGTGGCTGCATTGTACGTGATTTCGCGGTGGGGGTCTTTAATTGTGCATGTACGGGGACCTGGAGGGCGATCCCGTTTTTTCAACCGGTTCTTTTTGTCATCTCCCGTAGGTCACGTGTGTCTCGCCGTACTGGACGATGTGGCCTTCCATGGCCCTGACCAGCTGGTCCTTCGAAGCACCAGGTGCAAGGGCAAGTACCGTATCTATACCGTAGACTTTGAAGAAATACCGGTGGGTCTGGCCCCGCGGGGGGCAGGGGCCCCAGTACCCGATCTTCCCGAAGCTGTTCTTGCCCTGTACGGCTTTCAGCGGGAAGGACACCTCCGGGGTCTTGGGAATATTGTCCGGGATCAGCTTTACCAGCTCCATGTTCCATGCGATCCAGTGGATGAACCCTCCGCCGCCCGGGGCGTCCGGATCGTTGACGATAATTGCCAGCGACTTCGATATATCCGTGTTCACTCCGCCGATACCGATCTGCGGGGAGATATCCTTGCCATCGCAGGTGTATTCGCTGGGCAGGTGCTGTACCGAAATAGTCACCGTCAGGTTTTCCATTGCACGATCAACCCGTGTGGAAGATGTGCCGGGGTGCTGATAAAGATAGTGCACCCTGCAGCATCCCAGTCATGATTACCGGGAGCAGATAGCAACGGTCTCACCAAACTGGAGCACGTGGCCTTTCATCGAAGCAACGAGCTCGTGCTTGTCCGAACCCGGCGGGAGATCGAGCATCGAATCAAGCCCGTAGACCTTGAACTGGTACCGGATCATTTCCCCCGGGAGTGGGCAGGGGCCGGAATATCCCAGCGCCCCATAGTCGTTTGTACCCTGTACACAGGTAACCGGGGCGGTTACGGTCCCCCCGCGGGGAATACCGGATGGAATATCGGAGAGCGGGGGGAAATTCCACGCGATCCAGGGGGTAAACGAGCAGCAGGACTTCTCAAACGGGTTGAAAAGCATGACAGCGACCGAGACGGCTTTGAGCCCGGTAAGCCGGATCCGGGGCGAGAGGTTCTCTCCGTCGCAGGTAAACTCAGGGGGAAATTCAAGGAAATCGAGGGAGACGATGAGGGGGTCCATCACGCAAACCATCGCAGCCGAAGGATAAAACTACTTTGCCGGCCCTGCCGGAAAAACCGGATAAGAAATGTTCTTTACTGCATTCCCGGATTTTTTCTAGATACCCGTGAGTACTTTCTGCTGGAACATGAGGGCCGCGACACCCAGAAGCAGGATGCCGAATATCCTCTTGACCTGGTCCTCGTGGATCTGAGTGGCGAGATAGGTCCCGAGGAACGTACCTGTGGCCGCCCCGATCCCGTACACAGCGACAAACGGCCAGGCAACCTGGCCGAGGGATACATGGGACGCGGCGCCGGTTATCGATACAAGGATGATGGTGAACATGGATGTCGCAACTGCATAATGGACGGGGATGCCGGCAGTCGCAAGCGCAGGCACGAAGATCGCCCCGCCGCTCGTCCCGGTTACACCGCTGAGAAGGCCCCCGGCCGCGCCCCAGATGAGGAGGTGCGAGTACCATATCCGGTTGACCGGCTGGGTGCCCTGCTGCGGCACATCGGCGCTTAGTATAAACGACGGGCCGATCCGGAACTCCCAGAGGAACCTGAACCACGGAACGAGCATCTCGAGCGATACCAGGGTTAGCATGACACAGAAGATGGCGACCAGGATCCGTGCATCGACCATCGTCGTGAGATAGGAACCGGCAATCGAACCGATCATACTGGGCACGATAAGGATCGCCCCGACCTTGTAGAGAATCTTCCCCTGCTTCTGGTACCAGAACGTAGCAGAAACGGAGGAGAAGATCATGATCGCCAGGCTCGTACCGATTGCCGACCTTGCATCGAGTCCGAAGATGAGGGAAAGGGTGGGGACATACAGGAATCCTCCCCCGAGGCCGACTATGGCGGCGATTATACCTATCCCGACCGAGATCAGGTACGCTGCATAGTATTCGATCACGATACTCCCTCCTGCCACGGACAAATCCGGGCGAAAACCGCCGGAATTTTTATTATCCACGCAGACGTTGCCCTCACGGACGGATTAATATTCCGAATCCGATGGATCGGGCCTGGCCGTAGCTGGTGCTGCTGAACCGGAGAGGCCGGTTTCCCCTCGCGGGTTCGAAAACCTCAGGCAGCATCGCCACATCTTTATGCCCTTTCGGGAATAACTGGTGAGAGTACAATTACCAGAATAGGGTGTCACGATGTCAAAGAAACCAGCAAAAACAAAACCGGCGGGAGAAGAGTGCACGGAGAAGGAGTGCGCGGGCTGTCCGACCGCATCTACCTGCGCATCGAAAAAGACCGGGGGGGAAGCAGGGCAGGCAGGGCTCCCGCCCAGGGCAGAAATTGACGTGAAACACGTCATCATGGTACTGAGTGGCAAGGGAGGGGTAGGCAAGTCCACCGTCTCGGTGAACCTGGCGTATTCGCTCTCGAGCCATGGTTACCGGGTCGGCCTCCTCGACCTCGACATGCACGGCCCCAATATCCCTATTATGCTCGGGATCCAGGACCACAAACTTGCGATGATGGGGAACAAGATCGAGCCGGTCCATGTAACCGGGTCGCTCTCTGTCATCTCGATGGCCTTCCTCCTCCCCGACTCGAGCACCCCCATCATCTGGCGCGGACCCATGAAGATGGCCGCTATCCAGCAGTTCCTTACCGACGTGAACTGGGGCCCCCTCGATTTCCTTGTCGTCGACCTTCCACCGGGGACGGGTGACGAGGCGCTCACGATCGCCCAGATTGCACCCAATGTCCGGGGCGCTGTAATCGTTACGACACCGCAGGACGTTGCCACCCTCGATGCCCGTAAATCGGCAAAGTTTGTCGAAAAACTCGGGCTACCCGTGGTCGGCGTCATCGAGAACATGAGCG
>Ga0187777_10002297_pt1 | contig 12234 bp, 11 predicted proteins | sample 1015_Q2_SP5_10_M_FD_132416 | JGI IMG/M metagenome (GOLD analysis project Ga0187777, IMG submission 132416) | Tropical peat soil microbial communities from peatlands in Department of Meta, Colombia - 1015_Q2_SP5_10_MG | ecosystem: Environmental > Terrestrial > Soil > Wetlands > Peat | place...
AGGATGTGGTAGCTGCGTTTGAGCAGTTTGCGGGCCACCGCGAGGCAGGCACAGTTGCCGCCGAGGCGTTCAGCGGTGGCGAGGTAGTAGGCGCGGTCGGGGCTGCGTTGGCCGCGTCGTGACACTTGCGCGGCTTCGTACAGCGCCCAGCGAAGCGCCGGCGGGCCGTGGCGGGAGAGGTACCCCGGGGCACGATAATCGTCGGACTGATACACGGTGATGTCCAGGCCGCCGTGAGCGGACGACATCCCGGGAGCTCGGGCAGCGGCGGGCGTCGCCGAGTTCGGCCAGGATCGTCACGGCGGTCGGTTCGCCGACCCCGGTAGAGCGCGTCGATGAGCGCGCGGCAACCGGGCTGCTTGCGCGCGTAGGAGCGCAGCTGCAGGTCAAACGGCGCCAGCTGGATATCCAGCGCGTCGATCATCTCGAGCGCGACGTCGATCTGCTGGCGCGCCCCGGAGGAGAGCTTCAGCGCCGTGAGCCATCGGCGCTGCTCGAGCGTCAAAGCCCGCGCCGTTGCGGGAACCCATGGTGGTAGAGCACCGCTTGGATCCGCTGCCGCCACTCCCCGCGCTGCTGAGAGAGCAAATGACGGGTCCGGACGCGGGCCCGGAGATCGAGGATGTGCGCCGGTGGAATCCACGACTCCGGCAGCCGGCCGATCAACAGCAGCTCGCGCACGTGCCGGGCGTCGGCCCAGTCGGTCTTCGCGCGCTTCTTCTTGCCCTTCAGCGCCGACGCCTCAGCCGGCTCAGCCAAGTGCACCTCGGCGCCGACCCGCTCGAGCTCCTCGACCACGAACCGCCACCCGGTCGGTGCCTCCAGCGCCACCTCCAACCCCACACCCCGGAAGCGAGCCAGGAACCTCCGCACCCCGGCCCGGTCCGCCGGACTACTCCCGGCGCCGAAGATCTCGCCCGTGACCGTGTCCAGCCACTCCGCCGAGATCTGCGCCCGATGCTGATCCAGCCCCATCACGATCGACACCAGACCGCCCTCCGATCGAGAACCTCGACGCGAGCGAGCACGCCACCACCGGCCGCCCGCTGGGCAGCCCATCGCATACCGTGAAGCACGGTCGGTACCTCCTGTTCGAATGGCCGGCCGCGCGGCTCGTACCCGCGCAGGCCTTCAACCAATGCCGCTCGACGCGGAAGGCCGGCCACCTTCACCTTTGCGTGACACGCGCCAAACGGGACATGACATCTTTCCATGCGGGGAGTCGGTCGGCCCTCCGCGGAGCGCCCGCAAGGGGCCTTCGTTAGCTCGGCACGCCCGAGAAGCTGACCGCTGCTTTCGTGGTCTCGGCGATCAAGAGCGGGCCGCTGCTTTGGCGAGCATACGCCGGTCCCGAGCGGCACGAGACGATGCCCCGACTGGTCGAGCCCGTGCTTATTGTCTCGTAGGGACGATCGAGTGGGCGACTCCTGTCAGCCGAATATGGTCTCCCGGAGCGGTGGCGGAGATTGGAGTCGCATGCCGGTCGGGCCCGCGCGAGCGGCGCGAGCTCTGGTGCTCGGTCACGCAACGCGTGAGGCTTCACGGCCGCAGTGCTGGCCGGCCGGCGAGGAACCGCTATGTCGGAAGGCGGGTGGTGTTCGTTGCCACCTGAGCGATGCGCTCGGCGGGCTCGCTTGGCCGCCTCGAAGCTGCGGAACTCGCGTGCCATTCACGCTGGGCCAGGACGAGCTGCCGAAGCGCGCTGCGCAGGTCGCGCTCAGCCGCCTCCACGTGATTACTGCTTTCGGCGCCTCTACGGATCTGCTCCACAGCGATGCGCGCGATTTGTTCCAGAGTCTCCTCAGCGAGTCCGAGCGCTCGCTCCATGATCTCGGCGACGTGTGCGTCGCCAGGCTCTCCCAGGCTCATGCTGCCTCCAGCCACAGAAGGGATACGGCTCACACGGAGTTTCCCACCTGATGACGCTGTTGGCCGTTTCGTAACCCATCGCCAACACGGGCTCAACACAATTAGATATAAGCGGAGATCTTGGATGGGAACGATGTGTCGGCGGCTCATCTGCCAGCCCGGTAATGATGTCCTGACGGCAAGCGGTAAACGATGTCTCGGCGGCTATCAGCAACGCCTGTGTGTGCGCGGGTACATCAGAGGAGCCACTGGCGGGAGGCTTACCGTTGCCAACCAGGCTCCGGCGGTGAAGAAGGCTTGGCGCTGCTCCGAGACGGCCCCGGTCACCTGCTCGCGGGCGCCGCCCGCCCCGAAGGCGATCACGCCGATCGGAGTGTTCGGTATCGGGCCCGCGACGTGCGGCCTCAAGCCGAACCAGGGTGGTCTGCATTACGCTGACCGCCGACTGGTGTCCGGCGACGGGGTGGGATGAGGACCCGTACTCGTGGCAGGACAACCACTTCGTCCCATGTCCGGTGGGCGGCGACGCCGGCGTTGGCGCCTTGGTCGGAGGCATTGTGGACCGAGGTCGCTTACCCGTACTCCGCTGCGGTGTAGTCCAACATGAACCCAAATGCCGGCGGGACCAACGCTCCAGGATCGGGCATCTTCCTGCACAGCTGGGTTGGTGGGGCAAGGGAGGGGTGCACGAGGCGCAGCGGCTTGAGGTCCTTCCGCTGGCTCAGGCCGTCCGCCTATCCGTGATCGAGATCGGGATCGACGATCAGGTGCAGCCGCCCGGCGGAGACCTCGTGACCCGTCGCGTCCCCCCCGGTCGTGGGTTAGACATCTGCGGCCGCGGGAGGGATGATTGAAGATCTGCAGATATGCGAACGGGCTTACGCGTCATCAACCTGGGTTTGACCCGGCTGACCGCGGGCCTCATCGTTGGCGTCGGGCTGCTGGCCGCGATCGGGTCGCTCCCGGCTGGTGCCGCGAGATCGCCTGCGGTGCGGCCGGCCGCCGCCGGCACGCCAGCGCCCGGCGCAGCCCCGCGGCTGGCGCTGGTGGACGTTTCCGTGGCGACCCTATGGATGGCGCCGGCGGACACACGGCCGCTCGATGCCTTCTCGCTCACCAACCCTGTGAGGTTGAGGCCCTGGCTGGATGCGATGGGCACCGCTCAGCGCCTCTGGCTTGATGGCCGGCTCGTTACTCAGGCGCTCTACGGGCAGCAGGTCGTGATGCTGGGCAGGCGGGGCGCATGGGTCGAGGTCTCCCTGACCGGCCAGCCAACCCTGAACCACCTGAGTTACCCGGGCTGGCTGCCCGCGCGCCAGCTCGTCATGGTGCCGGACTATTCCACGACGACGACCACTCCGACCTCGTCTTCATCGACCTCGACCCCGATCTCCACCTCGACGCCACCATCGGTGGCCCTCATCATCAAGCCCATGGCGTGGCTGGTTGCGCGCACGGCGACTGGGAAGGCCGGCCGTCGCCTCTTGCGTCTGAGCTACAACACCAGGCTGCCGGCGCTGGGTGGGGCCGGTCCTTGGACGATCGTGCAGACGCCTACCGGGGCCTCCGCGCTAATCGCTCGCTCCGCTGTTGCCGTCCGCGCCGTGGGCGCGTCACCGCCGCCTCCCACCGGGCTCGAGCTCGTGAAAGCCGCCGAGATGTTCCTGGGCGTGCGCTACTTGTACGCGGGTACCTCGGCCTTCGGCTTTGACTGCTCGGGGCTGACATCTACGATCTACGACGCCTTTGGCATCCTGCTGCCCCGTACCGCCGCGCTGCAGGCCCGGGTCGGCCAGCTCGTGGCGAAGCAGGCACTGCGGGCAGGTGACCTTGTCTTCTTCGCCACGGAACGTCCATCGCGGGCGATCACGCACGTCGCCATGTACATCGGCGATGGACAGATCATCGAGTCTCCGAATTCATCAAGCTCGGTGCGCATCATCCCGCTCGCTGATCGGGGCGATGAATACGTCACCGCCAGGCGCTACCTCCCCGCCCGGTCTCCGTAGCTGTCCTTGGTGCCGGTGGTGGCAATTCGGACTGCGTGAGGACGGCCGGGCGCGATCCGTATCGGGCCGGCACGCCGTCGAAAGAAGGACGCGTCGAGGCGACCGCGGGCCGACGATCCCTTTCGTTGTCCAGCCGCGTCTCGGCGGGCGAGTACTTATAGGCGGCCAGGCGCAACTCCGCGGCGGGGCAGTGCTAGGCGATGACGAGCAAGCAAGACGCTACCCGGGCGCGGGGAGGTCAATGCGAGTTCCCGGTCGAGTTACGGCGTGCGCACGCCGCCACGACGGCGCGAGTAGCCGACGACGCGATCGACCGCCCGTCGGCAGGAACACCACGAGCCGGCGCGAAATACCTCGAACTCCGCGCGATCGCTGCGCCCCGGCAAGAGCTCCAAGGGCCCGCTCAGCATCCCCGGCTTCGGCCTCGTCGCGGGCGTGGCCTGGCTCGCTGTCGACGGCGCGGTCCTGACGCCGGTGGCCACCGCGGCGTCGGCGACGATCGCGATCAGCGCCGACAGCCCGCCTCCACCGCCACCGGGTTGAATTTCGTGTCGGCGACACCGGCGCCGCCGAGTTCGCCCACGGTCCCAGGAGCCGGGCGGGGAGACCTGCTCGACCGCTCCCGGATACCGCGTGTTCGCCGACGAGCGCTTCGCGCACACCATCGACCAGCCGCGAACACGACGTTGGGAACGCCCGGGACGACCTCGCACCACACGCCGGGTAGGACTACCCGGCGCCGCTCGCGGGATCACCTCCAGAGCCCGGCTCCGGCTGGGCACCCGCGCTGCGCTCGGTAGCTGTCCGTGAGCGGCGACGTAGCGCTGGAGGGCATCGATCGCGTCCCCCTGGGCAGCGTCGCGCGTCGCTTTGGCGGCCGCCGTCGCGCTCTCCCGGCCGACTTCGGAAGGAGCCGACGGTCGGCGGCGCGTCGTGGGCTCGGCGCTATCACAGCCGGCGCGTGCCCGGGTCGAGTCGGCTGGCGGCCACGGGCACGCAGTCTTGTGGCGTGAGGGCAGGTCCGTCAAAGACGGTCGCGGCCTCGGTTACAGACTGTTCACATTCCGGTCACAACCTGGAAACGCGCTCCGTGGACCGGGCTGGAAAGACTGCCGTCGCCGCCGTTCCGGGATCGCGTCCGGGTCTCAGGCGTGTGGTTTTCGGGGGCGCATTTCAGCCAACACTCGTGTCGAGGAGATCGCATGCGACGGGTTTTCGGAGTTAGGCGGGCGTTGGTGGCCGGAGTGGTCGCCACGTGCGCGCTGGGAGGAGCGGTGGCAGTCGCGGCCGCTCACGGCGGCGCCCATAAGGCGCACACGGCAGATGGGTCGGCGACCAGCACGCCGATCAAGCATGTGGTGGTCATCTTTCAGGAGAACGTGTCGTTTGATCACTACTTCGGCACGTATCCGTATGCGGCGAACACCTCCGGGCAGCGGTTCTTCGGCCCGCGCCATGTGAAGGTCAACGCGCTCTACAACAATCCTGGCCTGAACGGGCAGGGGACGCTCTTGACCAACAATCCGAACACGGACGCGAGCAGCAATCAGGTCAACCCGCGACGGCTCGATCCCGCGAACATCAACGACGTGCTGACCTGCGACCAAGACCACGACTACAACGACGAGCAGAAGGCATTCGACGGCGGCAAGATGGACAAGTTCCCCACCACCGTCGCGACCTCGTCCGGCACCAGCCCCACCGGGCAGGCGTGCAAGGCCAGCGATGTCATGAACTACTACGACGGGAACACCGTCACCGGCATGTGGAACTACGCCAAGAACTTCGCGCTGAGCGACAACTTCTTCGGTACCACGTTCGGCCCGTCCACGCCGGGCGCGGTCAACCTGGTCTCGGGCAACACCGGCAACGTCGGACTCCAGATCAACGGGGCGAACACCGATGGGGATACCGTTCCCGACGGGAAGGGCGGGTATTCGCTGATCTCAGACGCGCAGCCCTATTACGACGACTGCTCGACCCGGGACGCGGTCTCGCTAACCGGCACCAACATCGGCGATGAGCTCAATGCCAAGGGGATCAGCTGGGGCTGGTTCCAAGGCGGAAACCGGCCCAGCACCACCTACGCCCAGGCGCTCGCGCTCATCGGCCAGCCGAATCAGCCGACCAGTACGTTCATCCCGAATCAGTTCAAGACGTTCTTCACGAACCCGAACAACCGGCCGCCAAACTCCTCCAACCAGACGCTGTGCAGCACCGTCCACCCGGTCGGTGCGGCGATCGGAGGAACGGGGCAGTGGGGCTACAAGGACGACTACATCCCACACCACGAGCCGTTTGACTACTACGCGTCGACCGCCAACCCGCACCATCTAACGCCGGCATCGCTGGCGGCGATCGGCACCGACACGCAGAGTTACGTGAACGGACAGCCGCAGTTCGACACCGCCAACCACCAGTACGACATCAGCGATTTCAACTCGCTGCTGGGCGCGATCAGCCACGGCTACCTCTCGCCCGACCATCTCCCCGCAGTCAGCTTCCTCAAGGCCCCCGGCTACCAGGACGGCCACGCGGGCTACTCAGACCCCTACGACGAGCAGCAGTTCGTGACCAGCGAGATCAACGCGCTCGAGCACACTCCGGACTGGTCGAGCACCGCGGTGATCATCACCTACGATGACTCCGACGGTTTCTACGACCACGTCTACAGCGGCGTCCACAACCCGTCGAACACCAGCAACGTCGCCAATCCGCCGGGGCCGCAAGACTTCCTGACCGGTACCGGGCTGTGCGGGACGGGGACGCCGCTGGCCGGGCAGAACGGCCGCTGCGGCTACGGTCCGCGGCTCCCGTTCTTGCTCATCTCGCCTTGGGCCAGGCAGGGCGACGTCGATCACACGCTGACCGACTTCAGCTCGATCGACAAGTTCATCGAGGACAACTGGGCTCTGCCGAGGATCCCAGGATCGTTCGACTCGATCGCCGGATCGCTGAACTCGATGTTCAGCTTCCACGGCAACGCAAGTAACCGCAAGCTGTTCCTCGACCCGACCACCGGGCAGCCAGCGTTCAGCTGGGACGGCTGAGCGGCCCCTTGACCTAGACAACACCCGACGCACGTAGCCGTGAGTGCCGCGCCTCCAACGCGCGGCACTCGCCGGTTCCGGGCCCCCAGCCGCTCGGCCTACGCGACAGGAGCAGGAGAGGTCTTCGAGACGATCGGGGCGCGTGCTGTCCTGCGATTGCGACACTTAGCGTCGCGGGTGGCCCGTTTGCTCTGCCGGGGGTCGGGCCCAGCAGCCGGCACGAGCGAAGATTGTCTCTATTTGGAGGATCAAGAGCCCGCCGGCACCCAGCCAGAGAGAGCCTGCCGGTGATGTTTGAAATCCACGGCGGCGGGTTCCTGGCGGAGAAGGCGATCGGCGCGCACTCGGGCGACTACGGTCTGCAGGATCAGCAGGCCACGCTGCGCTGGGTCCAAGCCAACATCGCCGCGTTCCGGGGCGATCCGAACAACGTGACGATCTTCGGCGAGTCCGCCGGGAGCGCCAGCGTCTGTGACCTGGTCGCCTCGCCGACGGCGGCTGGCCTGTTCGAGCGGGGTATCAGTATCAGCGGCTTCTACAACTTCAACGTCAACACGATCTGGTGACCGGCGGACTGCAAGTCGAAGCTGCTGACCGAGCCTCAGGCCAAGGCGATGGGAGCACAGTTCGCGGCCAAGGTCGGCTGCGGCAATGCGCCCGACGTCGCAGCCTGCTTGCGGGCTACCGACCTCGGCAGCTGAGGCTTTCGAGCTCGGCCGCGTCAATCATGTCAAGTTGATGATCGGCTTCGGCCTCTCATGGGCACCGCGTCCACCGATTCGCGCTGCCAGGTGAGCGTCAGAAAGTACGCCCAACGGAAGCTCACGGGTCGAGTTGCTCGGGGCTTCTCTCAAAGTTGCCGACTACGCGGGCGGAAGGGGTGCACTTCGCATGGACCGGCGATTGACCGTCGATCCGCCCGCGCCTCCGTGGGGCGTCGCGTCAACTGTCTGCGCGTACCCAGAGCTCAAACACTTGGCTATTGGTCAAGCCGCCGACGATGTGTTCAATCTGGTCACTCGCGCTGTAGAACGCGGCGAGACTCACAATCGCGTTCGGGGCGACCTGCGCGACCGTCGAATGCGCTTCGATCCCCCCACTGCCGTTCTCGGCGCTGAAGTCTGCCTCGCCGGTGCTCCGCAACCCGGCGAACCGCAATCGCGCGGTTCCTCTGACCTACGACCAGTTAAAGTACGCGTTCGCGAACATGCTTGACGACGAAGAGGCCAAGGAGCTCTATGAGAAGCACTCGGTTCCCGGCGCCGGCGAGGTGCTGTTCCAGGCCGCGAGCGCGAACCTGAACCCGTGGACCGAGGTCAAGGTCGACACCAAGAACCGCGAGCGCGGGCCGATGCTGATCCTCGCCGGGGCGAAGGATCACACGGTCCCCCACGCTATCGCCAACTCCTCGTTCAAGCACGAGCGCAACAACGAGGGCGTCACCGAGGTCGTCGAGCTCGAGGGCCGCGGCCACTCGCTGACGATCGACCACGGCTGGCGCGAGGTCTGCGACACGGCACTCGAGTTCATCAAGCGGTTCGTATAGCCGTCAGGGCGCAACTAGGGAGGCGGGCGTGGTCGGGGTGATCACGGCGCTGATCGCCGGGATGACGCGAGGTGGGGCGCGGCGACCTGAGGATCGGTGCTTCCGCCAACCGCTCGGCTCTCAAATGAGCGCATGCTCAAGCGGGTGCGCACGCTGCGTCGGACGAGCTTAGGCAGCCTGTGCGGTTCATCTCTTACGCGTCGAGCGCGCCGTAGTGGTGAGTCGGCGGCGGGGGGGCGATCCGCACGCGCGCGTTGACGACAACAACTCCGAACTGGCTAGCGATGACTGGGTTACAGTCGAGTTCGGCGATCTCCGGATGTGCCGCGGCGAGTGCACCGGCTCGGAGCAGGACATCCTGGACCGCGCCCAGCTTGAGGGAGGTGTAACCGCAGGATCCCGCGAGGAGCGGAAAGGTCCGCAGCGAGCGGACCATCTCGTCGGCCTCGTGGCGCCCGACTGGCGCCAACCGCACTTGGACGTCGCGTATCAGTTCGGCCGCCGTTCCGCCGACGCCGACCACGACGAGCGGTCCGAATGCAGGGTCACCGAGCACGCCAACGAGCAACTCGTGGCCTTCGGGTGCCATCGCCTGGATGAGATACCCGTCCAGCATGTGTCCGGCTCGGCGCATCGAAGCTGAGATTTCGCACGCCGCGCGCTCAACTTCCGCAGCGCCCTTCAGTCCGAGCCGCACGGCGTCGGCGTCGGCCGTGTAGGCCAGGCCGTCCGCCACGGCCCTGACAGCAACGGGTCCGTCTAGCTGCTCTGCGGCGTGCGCGGCCGCGCTCGGTGAGATCGCGGTGATGCTTTCAGCGAGGGGAAAGCCGAAACTCTGCAAAAGCGCCTTGACCTCGGCTGGGGGAAGCCAGCCGCCGCCGGAGCCGAGCGCCTCGGCGATGATGGCGGCAGCGCGATCCATATCTAGCCCCTCGAGGTCAGGTACTGGATCGGCCGGGAGGGCGCGTCGTCGCGCGTAACGGACGGCGTGTCCGATCGCCCGCGCCGCCTCCTCCGGGGTCGAGATCACCGGCAGGCTGGTCGCCGCGGCGAGCACGGACGGGGTGTCGGCGCCCATGAAGACAGCGAGCACGGGCTTGCCGGCAGCGGCTGACGGACCGCTCGCTGCCACTACCGCGCGCGCCACGTCGGAGGCGCGTGTGGCCAGCGGCCGTACAAAGATGACGATTACCGCGTCGACTCCCGGGTCGGCAACCACTGTGTCCAGCGCGTGTTGATAGTCGGCCGCCGTCGCCGAGGCGGTGATGTCGACCGGGTTCGCCACCGACGCGTCGATTGGTAGTTGCGCCGCGAGCCTGCGCTTCGTGGCGTCTGCCAGCTCTTCGACTCGGACCCCGCTCGCGTCGCACGCGTCCGCGCACAGGATGCCCGGACCTCGACCATTGGTGACGATCGCGATCCGATCGCCGCGGGGCAACGGCTGGCGAGTGAGCATGCACGCGACGTCGAGCATCTCGCCAATAGTTTCGGTGCGGATCACACCGGCATGGTCAAAGAGCGCGTCGACGCTATTGTCCGAAGCGGCAACGATCGCAGCGGTGTGTGAGCCTGCCGCTCGCGGACCAGCGCGACCCCGCCCGCTCTTGACAGCAATCAACGGCTTGCTTGCCGTGAATCGACGCGCGACTCGTCCAAAATTGCGAGGGTTCCCGAACGATTCGAGATAGAGCAGCGCAGCATCTGTGGCGTCGTCAGCCCCCCAATAGTCCAGGAAGTCGTTGTTCGACAGGTCGGCCCTGTCTCCCAGTGAAGCGAACGACGAGAGACCGATGGAGCGTTCGGTCGCCGTCTCAAGCGCGGCGATCCCCAGGGATCCGCTTTGGGAGGCGAACGCGACACGCCCGGGTTGAGGACTGAACGGTGTGGACGTCGCGTTGAGGCCGAAGGGCGTGTTGAAGACCCCCATGCAGTTGGGGCCGAGCATGCGCATCCCGGCAGTTCGACACACGGCGAGAAGCTCGTGCAGCCGTCCGGCGCCCCGCTCCCCAAGCTCGGCGAACCCCGCAGACATCACCATTATCGCCTTCACACCGAGTTCGCCACACGCCCGCGCGACGTCGAGCACGGCGATAGGCGTGACCGCGATCACGGCCAGGTCGACCGGTTCCGGTAGATCACGTATTGCGTGACAGACGCGTATTCCATTGATCATGTCGGTAGTGGGATCGACCGCGTACAGCGTCCCGTCGTAGCTCCCGGCGAGGATGTTGCGCAGCACCTCGCCACCGACCGTTCCGCGCTGGCGCGACGCTCCGATCACGGCGATCGATCGGGGGCGTAGAACGTGCTCGATCGCGGCGATCGCCGCCGTTTGCTCGCGCTCCTCAAACCGCTGGCGTCCGTCCGGGGTCAGTGACGTCGGTAGTGTCACCGCGATCTCGCCTGCGCGTGAGCGCAGCTCGACCGGGTAACCGGAGTCACGTAGCACCCCGATCATGCGATGATTGCTTGCCAGAACCGAAGCAGTGAACGTGTCGATCCCCGCGCTGGCCGCGGCATCGGCCAAGTGCGCGAGCAGGATGGTGCCGATCCCGAGTTCCTGCCACGCGTCGGCAATGGCGAACGCGATCTCCGCGTGGCTTGCGCCCACCGGGAGGTAGCAGCCGTGCGCGATCACGGTCCGGTCAACGCCGGTGACCGCGATCAACGACACCCCGTCTGCCGCGTTGACTGCCGCATCGGCTGCATGCTCGGTGTTCACGGCGACGCTGAAGAAGCGAAACCAGCGCGCCTGGTCCGACAAGCCTTCAAAGAAGGCGCGTATCGCTACAACGTCGTCCGCGTGAACCGGTCGCACGCGCACCGTCGATCCGTCTCGAAGCACGACGTCGAGACCTTCGTCGACCGGCATCAGCGATCCGAGCGGCATGCGACTGAACGTACTCGGAGCGGCCCCGACCCAAGTGAACATCTCGCAAACCCGGACGCGCTCAACCGCAGAGCGATGACCACCACTACGTGATTTTGCGCAACGCCGAGCCCGGGGAGCCGTTCGCGCACCCTATCGCGAACGCGCCGAAACACCTCCATTGCACGCCGACGCGCTCACGCCAACTCCCGCTCGCCTGACCCGCGGGCTCGTGCAACAGGCGGCCCCCGCCTATCCGAACCCGCCCGGATCCTGCCGAGTGTCTTCACGTCAAGCGAACGGAATCCGACGTCGTGCGGCAGACAAGGACGTTCGTCGTCCTGGCCCTGCGCCCATGCTTCGATCTGCTGCCAGTCGCGGCGATCTGCTCGACGCGGCTGGGTTTGGTCCACTGCTCTGAGCTGTTCGGGATCGCCCTTGTTCTCGCCGACCGGGCCACTCGAGCCGGCGCGAGGAATTCGAGGCGGGCGGCCGATCCGAGCGGCACTACGCCTTCGAGCTCCGTCTCATTCGCGGCGGCCGCGATGATCGCGGCCAGCCCGGTGGCATCCACGAGCGCGACCAGCCCGCCTGGAGTTCAGCGAGCCGATCACCTTGTGGAAGTCCGGCTCGACGGCGAGCGCGACCTCCGCGCCGGAGTCGACGGCGCGGAGAACCTGGATGCGAAAGGTCCGGTTGGCCGGCACCCTTTCAGCAGCGTGGTGGCGAGGTGTGTCGCGTCCACGACGACGTTGTACAGCCGTTGCGGGGCGGTCGGCGTGTACATCCGGTGAAGCCGCTCAGTGATCCACGTCCAGCGCGACTTGGCGACCGCCGACCGGTAGACGTCTGGACACTGGGCGCGGCACTCGGAGGCGCGGGCGACCTGCA
>Ga0187777_10002298_pt1 | contig 12234 bp, 9 predicted proteins | sample 1015_Q2_SP5_10_M_FD_132416 | JGI IMG/M metagenome (GOLD analysis project Ga0187777, IMG submission 132416) | Tropical peat soil microbial communities from peatlands in Department of Meta, Colombia - 1015_Q2_SP5_10_MG | ecosystem: Environmental > Terrestrial > Soil > Wetlands > Peat | place...
GATCAGCTGGCCAAACTCGGCCTGACAATACCGGAGATCATTTCCGCCATTAATTCACAGAACACCGTTAACCCCGCTGGAACGGTTGGTGGTGAGCCGGTGCCCAAAGGCCAGGAGTTTACTTACGCGGTACGTTCGCAGGGCCGATTGCAAACCCCGGAAGAATTTGGCGACATCGTGGTGCGCTCAAATCCCGACGGCTCAATGGTGCGGGTGAAAGACGTCGGACGAATCGAGCTCGGCGGTCAAAACTATGCGCTGTCTGGCCGCCTCAACGGCAAACCGGCTGCACTCGTCGCGCTCTATCAACTTCCCGGTTCGAACGCAATTGCTGCCGCTGATGGCGCAAAGAAGAGAATCAAGGAATTGTCGGAGAAATTTCCGGCCGACCTCGATTACGTGGTTTGTCTCGACACCACGCTGGCAGTGACTGAAGGCATGGCGGAAATTAAGAAGACCCTCGAGGAAGCCTTGTTGCTGGTCATTCTGGTCGTGTTCATCTTCCTCCAGGGCTGGCGAGCCACTCTTATTCCCTTGCTGGCTGTGCCGGTATCGCTCATCAGCACTTTCGCGCTGTTTCCGATGTTCGGGTTCACCGTGAACACGCTGTCACTCTTCGGTCTCGTGCTGGCGATCGGTCTGGTGGTGGATGACGCTATCGTAGTTGTCGAGGCAGTCGAACATCACATTGAACACGGGCTGTCGCCACGCGAGGCCACCCTAAAAGCGATGGAAGAAGTGAGTGGACCAGTCATCGCCATCGCCATCGTGCTCGCGGCCGTGTTCGTGCCGACGGCGTTCGTTCCTGGCATCACTGGAAGACTGTATCAACAGTTTGCCGTTACGATTGCGGTGTCGATGCTGATCTCGGCATTCAACGCGCTTACCCTGTCGCCTGCCCTTTCCGCGATGCTTTTAAAGCCGAAGAAGAAAGGCAAGGGGTGGCTCCAAAAATTTTACAACGGATTCAATCGAATCTTCGGTATCGCGACAGACAAATTCACGACCACATGTCATTTCCTGATTCGCAAGTCTCTGATTGCCGTAATCATTCTGGCCGGGTTCGTCGTCCTGGCCGGAATGTTTGGCAAAGCAGTGCCAGGAAGTTTTTTACCGGACGAAGATCAGGGCTACTTCTTTGCCCAGGTGATCCTTCCCGATTCAGCGTCGCTTCAAAGGACCGACGAAGTGATGAAACAGTGCGAAGAGATCCTGAAGAATACGCCAGGAATTCAGTACTACTCCACCGTCACGGGACTCAACTTTCTAAGCGGCGTTAATACCACTTACAGCGGAATCTTTTTCATTTCGCTGAAGGAATGGAAGGAGCGCAAGGCTCCCGAGGAGCAGTACCAGGCGATCCTTAAAAACGTAAACGCCGCCTTTTCCAAAGTCGCGGCGGGGCGCGCATTCGCCTTTTCGCCGCCGGCGATTCCCGGAATCGGTACCAGCAGTGGGGTGACCTTCATGTTGCAGGATCGTTCGGGTAAAGACGTCGCGTTTCTGGCCGAGCAGGTTTCAAAGTTCGTCGCCGCCGCGCGGGAGCGAAAAGAACTCGCCGGAGTGACTCCAATGTTCTCGCCTTACGTCCCGCAAATCTTCCTGAATGTCGACCGCGAAAGGGTGCTTAAGCAGAACATGAACCTCAGTGATGTGTATCAAACCCTGCAAACGTTCATGGGCAGCTATTTCGTGAACTATTTCAACCGTTTCGGCCGGCAATGGCAGGTGTTTATCCAAGCCGAAGGGGATTATCGCACCAACATCAATCAGGTCGGACAATTTTTTGTGAAGAACAAGGACGGCAAAATGGTACCGCTCAGCGCCATAACAAATTCAAAACCGATCAGCGGGCCGGAATTCACCATGCGGTATAACCTTTATCGTTCTGCCCAAATCAATGCGACGGCTGCGTCCGGTTACAGCTCAGCCGAGGCAATGAAAGCGATGGAGGAAGTTTTCAAGGCGACCATGCCTAACGAAATGGGATTCGCCTACATGGGAATGAGTTATCAGGAAAAGCGGGCCCAGGAGGGAGTTTCAGCAAGTGTCATATTTGCCTTCTCCCTGCTCTTCGTGTTTCTCGTTCTGGCTGCGCAGTACGAGAGTTGGAGTCTTCCGTTCAGCGTCCTGATTAGTTTGCCTATCGCCGTCTGGGGTGCGTTCGCCGCACTGGTAGTCGGGCACTACGAGCTCAACGTCTACGCGCAGATAGGCCTGGTCATGTTGATCGGCTTGTCTGCGAAAAACGCAATTCTCATCGTTGAGTTCGCCAAGATGAAACACGAGCAAGGCCTCGGTCTGATCGAAGCTGCACTTGAAGGTGCGAAGCTTCGCCTGCGGCCGATCCTGATGACCTCATTCGCTTTCATTCTTGGCTGCGTACCGCTGGCCAAGGCCACCGGCGCAGGCGCCCTTTCCCGGCAGGTGATGGGCTACGTCGTCATCGGCGGAATGCTTGCCGCGAGTTTCATTGCCATTTTCCTGATCCCGGTCCTGTTTTACCTGGTCGAGAAGTTCAGCGGGGCTGAGAAGAAACATGCGGCAGCTTCAGCCGGAGAAGCCGAGCCGGCGACGGCGGCTGTTCCCGCCATGCACTAGGACCCGCTCTATATATATAATGAGTACGCCCTTTAAACCCCTTCTCGCCGGCCCGGCCGGACCCTCCTGGAAAGGTCAATGCCATGCGGTACATCACCAATAACTACCGCGATTCCCAAATCCTGAACCTTGGAACTGGGAGCCTGGTCGGTCCCTTTTTGGTTACCCAAACTGGAGTTTCACCGAATGCCGAAATTCCCAAGACCCACCTGTTCGTCCTTCGTCCCGATGGATGTTGGGCTGACTTCAACGCTTACGCCGCCCAGGGAAAACCGGAAGTGATGGATGAAATCGTTTTCACCAGCACCGCTCAAGTAATGGAAACATTCGGCAGGCTGACAGGTCGTCCGCGAATTGCCGAATTAGCAATCGATTCCGCTGGACTCGAAGCCTGGATAAAACGTCAGGAAGGTCGTAACCCATTAGAAGCGGCGCAACAATGGGCAATCAGTTACCACGAGCGCCATCGGAAGCAGTATGATCGGCTGGAAGGTCGATAGGAATGACGGTAGCCGGCCGCAGTTCGTGGAAAATATTTGCCGCTGCTTCCTGGCTTCGGAATTACAAGGGCGAGTGGTTTCGATTTGATGTCGCCGCCGGAATCACTTTAGCGGCTTACCTTTTGCCAGCCGCATTGGGCGATGCATCGCTGGCCAACCTTTCGCCGGAGGCCGGACTTTATGCATGTCTGTTCGGCGGACTTGTTTTCTGGTTGTTTTGCAGTTCCCGCCAAACCGCCATCTCGGTCACATCGGCGATTTCGCTGTTGATCGGGGCCTCGTTAGGCGAAATCTCAGGCGGCGACACAACACGATTTGGTGCTCTAGCTGCCGGCACGGCGTTACTCGTCGCCCTTATTTCATTCATCGCCTGGATCATCAAAGCGGGCGGACTGGTGAATTTCATTTCGGAAAGCGTGATGACCGGGTTCAAGTGCGGCGTTGCACTTTTTCTGGCCAGCACTCAATTACCGAAGCTTTTCGGCGTGCATGGCGCACACGGGAGTTTTTGGAAAAACAGCGGATTTTTTCTCCAACACCTCCAGGAGACGAATCCTGCTTCCCTTGTCATCGGAGGAATTGCGCTCGCGGTGCTGATCGGCGGAAAGATCTTTCTCAAGAACAAACCGGTCGCACTATTTGTGGTTATAGCCGGAATCATTTCGGCCTCCGCCCTGTCGTTGGAAGCGCGCGGCGTGAAACTTCTCGGTACGATACCAGAGGGCCTTCCTCCTCTCGGGATTCCCGCAATTCATTGGGATGACCTAAACGAATTGTTGCCGCTCGCTTTCGCCTGCTTCCTGTTGGGCGCGGTCGAAACCGCAGCAATCGGCCGCATGTTTTCCGCGAAGTCCGGGGTAAAGTTCGACGCTAACCAGGAATTTCTTGCGTTGGCTGCATCGAATCTCGCGGCTGGACTCGGCCGCGGCTTTCCGATCAGCGGCGGCATGTCTCAATCACTCGTCAACGAAGGCGGAGGGGCGCGCACCCCGCTTTCCGTCGCGCTGGCCGCTGGAGTGATTCTAGTTGTCGTTCTTTTTTTCACACATTTATTGAGTGCGTTGCCCCAGCCGGTTTTGGCTGCCGTGGTGCTCGTGGCGGTCGCCAGCCTGTTCAAGCTGTCAGTGTTGAAAGAACTTTGGCGCGGAGATCGACCCGAATTTGTGGTGGCGATCGTCGCGCTCCTCGGTGTGCTTACTTCGGGCTTGCTTCGTGGCGTCCTGATCGGCGCCATCCTTTCGCTTGTGCAATTGCTGCGCGCGGCTTCGCGTCCGCACGTTGCTTTTCTCGGCCGCATTCCCGGTTCGCGCCGCTTTTCGGACCGGGAACGGCACTCTGACAACGAACTGGTCCCGGGCGTGTTGATTTTTCGGCCGGAATCGGGCCTCGTTTATTTCAACGTCGATCATGTCTGCGAAACGATTTTAAATCGTGTCGAGGCCGATGCGTCGATACGATTGGTGATCCTGGACCTTTCGGCAGCGCCGCGGGTTGATTTGCAAAGTGCCCACACGCTCGCGGGCATGGAAGCCGAAATTACGGCGAAAGGGATACGTTTCCAGGCGGTTGAAGCACGCTCCTCGGTGCGTGACCGATTGCGCAAACAAGGATTGGATGACGCGTTTGGCGGCATAAACCGTTTTACAAGTATCGCAGATGTGATTGACAACTTCAGAGTTGAAAAGCGTGATAGGTAACTCAGATGTTACAGAGCTGTAACCTACCCCAGCACCTTTGGCTTGATTCCAGGGTAACAGTCTGCGATAAGAAGGATCCGCTATATGAGCGCGCAACAGGGGTTTAAGTGCGCTTGGGCAGGCCATTGCGCCAATAATCGCGACGTTTTTTCTATTCGATCAATCGCCCTGTTCAATTCAGCCACATGAGTGCGCATACCACGATTGCTACGCCGAATGGCTTCCAGCTCACGCCAAGTGAGGAGCAATTAAATTTGCTGCAGACCATTACCCTGGAAGTCGCGCAAGCCAATGATCTCTCTTCCGCTTTGGAAATCGTGTTGCGTCGCGTCTGCGAAAAGACAGGCTGGACTCTCGGCCAGGCATGGTTGCCGGATCCGAGTGGAACTATTCTCAAACTTGGCCCCGGCTATTATTGCGGCGATGGCGAACTAAAGGATTTCAGAGACATCTCCCAATCGGCGCAATTCGAATCGGGAATTGGACTTCCTGGTCGCGTCTGGCAATCAAGGCAACCCGCGTGGGTCGAAGATGTCACCAATGATCCCAATTTCCCGCGATTTGCCGCTGCTCGCGCCGCCGGACTGAAAACTGGCGTTGCGATTCCGATTGCCTCCGGCGACAAAGTTCTCGCCGTCCTCGAATTCTTCATGCGCCAAACGCGCGAGCAAAGCGAAAGCTTGCTGAGCGTTATCAGCGCGGTTGCCGGCCAGCTGGATCTGGTCCATCGCGCGACCCAGAAAGAAGCCACCGAACGCGAGCGGCAATTCCGAACGATGGCCAACTCGATTTCGCAACTTGCCTGGATGGCCGATCACGAAGGTTCCATCTTTTGGTACAATGACCGTTGGTACGAATATACTGGGACGACTCTGGAGGAGATGAAGGGATGGGGCTGGCAAAAGGTCCACCACCCCGACGAAATCGGACGTGTTGTTGATCGAATTAAGGTGGCGTTCTCCACAGGTCAGCCGTGGGAAGATACATTTCCACTGAGAAGCAAAGCCGGCGAATACCGCTGGTTTCTTTCCCGCGCCCTTCCGATTTTTGATGCCGATGGGAAAGTTTCGCGCTGGTTCGGGACAAACACTGACATCACTCAACAACGGGAGTTGGAGCAGGCCCTGCGGACCAGCCGGGACGAATTGGAACAGAAAGTAACGAGACGCACTGACGAACTTTCTCGGATCAACGAAATTTTGCGCTCGATCCTATCCGACATGGGGGACGCGGTAATCGTCGCCGACAAGAACGAAAATTTTCTTCTCTTCAATCCGGCAGCGGAACGAATGTTCGGGGCAGGCGCAACTAAGGCCGGTGCGGCCGAGTGGTCGAAACATTATGGACTTTATCTGCCGGATAAGGTCACGCCTTTCCCGCATGACCAGCTTCCCTTGGTTCGTTCGATTCGCGGAGAAGACGTGAACAACGTCGAAATGTTTGTCCGCAATGAAAAAACAAAGGGCGGTATTTGGGCGCGAATCACCGGCCGGCCACTCCACGGGGCCAATGGAGAACTGGTCGGCGGCGTGGTCGTTTGCCAGGACATCACCCCAATCAAGGAAGAGGAATTTTTCCGCGCAGGCCAAAGTCACGTGTTGGAAATGATCGCGGCGGATGCGCCACTCGACGATGTTTTAAAAAGCCTTGTCCTGTTGATGGAGGGACAGGCTGAAGGCTTGCGCTGCTCAATCCTGTTGCTTGGTCGTGACGGCAAGCGAGTGGATCACGGCGCTGCGCCGAATTTGCCCGAAGCCTACGTCAACGCCGTGAACGGCCTGGCCATCGGCCCGCGCAATGGTTCTTGCGGAACGGCAATGTATTTAAAGCGACCAGTGGTCGTTCAGGATGTAATGACGGACCCGCTTTGGTCGGACTATCGGACAATAGCCGAAATTTGTAAGCTGACTGCTTGCTGGTCGACGCCAATTATTTCCTCGCGCGGCGACGTCCTTGGGTCCTTTGCCATGTATCGCGCGGAAAAACGAGGGCCGCGCACTGAGGAAACTCGTCTGACCGAAATCGCCACCCACATCGCTGGAATCGCCATCGAACGTGAGCGACAGCAGGAAATCTTGCGTGAACGCGATGCGCGCATCAGCCTGGTCGCAGAATCGGCCGACCTCGCCTTCTGGGTTTTGTATCCCGATGAAACGCCCGCTTGGATGAGCGAGAAAGGCCGGCTGATGTACGGCTTCGACTCAAATCTGCGTCTGAGCTGCGATCTCATTCTGTCGCGGGTTCATCCCGACGACCGCGCCAAAGTGAAAGCGGAATACGATCGCGCCGCCGATCTCTACGGAGCATTCGAAAGCGAACATCGACTTCTCTTGCCTCACGGAAGAACACGCTGGGTAATTATGCGTGGGCGTTTTTTGAAAGACAAAGATGGAAATCCGCTTGAGACCATCGGAATCACCGTGGACGTGAGCACCCGGAAAGAGGCTGACCTCCAGTTGCAAATGCAACGCGAAGAAATGGCGCACCGCAATCGCGTTTCACTGATGGGAGAGATGACCGCTTCCTTTGCCCACGAACTCAATCAACCGCTGGCCGCCATTGCTAATAATGCGTCGGCCGGACGCAAAGTGCTGGAACGGGGAAATCCCGACCTGACGTTCGTCAACGAATTGTTCCAAGACATGGCGGCCGACGGTCAGCGGGCGATCGAAGTGATCAAGGGAATTCGCGCGCTCGTACGCAAAGAAAAGAGCGCCCGCGGAGTTCTTGATCTCAATGCCGTGATTGCGGACACGGTGCGCCTTGTCGGTAGTGACGTAATGCGACGCGAAAGCACAGTTACAACGGAACTCGACTCTAATCTTCCGCGCGTTGAAGTTGCGCCGGTCCAGATTCAACAGGTCCTACTCAACCTGATCATGAACGCGCTCGACGCGGTGGAATCTCGCCCGCCCGCAGACCGACGCATCATAATTAGCACGCGCTCCGATAAGGGGCAGACTGCCGAATTGAGCGTGCGCGACTATGGAACGGGGCTTCCTGCTGATCGCCCGGAAAAAGTTTTCGAGCATTTCTTTTCCACCAAGCAAGCCGGCATGGGCATGGGTCTGGCAATCGTCCGCTCGATCATTGAAGCGCACGGCGGGACGATCACCGCCGAGAACGTACCGGATGGGGGCGCGCGTTTCTCCATTCGACTTCCGGCCGCGCGCCCTGCGCAACAAACCGCAGCTGCATGAGCGACGCGACTGTAGCAGGTGAGGTTTGTCTGATCGATGACGACCCCTCGGTGCTGCGCTCGATGCGGAACCTGCTGATCGCGGATGGATTGAAAGTGCGCCCGTTTAGTAAACCTGAAGAATTTCTCGCGCACGCCGTTGAAAATCCGGTAGCGGTTGTGATCACGGACATCTGGATGGAAGGCATAACCGGGCTCGAGATCCTGGCCAGGATGTGCGCGCTAAATCCGCGACCGCAAGTAATCGTCATCACTGGACGCGAGGATCTGGCCGCGCGGGCCACAGCTATGGCAATTGGGCCCATTGGTTTCTTCACCAAACCATTTGATGACGAAAAATTTATCGCAGCCGTTCGTGACGCACTCGATCAGGCCGCACGGGAACGACAATGACGTTTAACTCATCTCTAAGATGAGTAAGCCCCGAACTATGAGGACGATTGGAACGCCATTTTCCAACCGAATTTCAGGTAACCAACCATGAAAATGAAGTTACCTCCAAATGTGCTCTTTCATCACGATTTGCGCCTGATGGTTTGGAGACCAAGCGGGATTCTCCAGGAAAAGCAGGTCAATCAAATTATCGAGTTTCTCGAAAGGGAAGAAGATCGGGCCGAAAGACCATTCAATCGATTCACCGATAACTCGAAGCTGGATGGGGTCGATTTAGATTTCAGCTTTGTCTCTCGCATTTCTTTGCATCGGCGACTGTCCTACGCCGGGCGTCCCCCGGTGAAGTCGGCCTTTTATGTGACCAGTGAAGCAGTCGAACGCCTGGTGAAGATCCATATCCTCATGACCAATCATTCGCCTTTGCAATGCGCGATGTTCAAGAAGTTGAGTGACGCCGCGAAATGGCTGGATGTAACAATTGACGACCTCGAAATGTGAAAGTGGATTCCGCGCGCGGATCGCATTGCTTTAAGCTTGCAATAAATCGCCTTCTGGTACGGCCAAAGTCTAATACTCAGTGAATAAACCAGCGTGCCACGCTGGAAGCCTTACGCTATGCATCGTTCGGGGACCCTGGCTGCCGCGGCCCTCTTAATATATAGGGCCGGAATCTGCGCCCCAGAGGAGGGCTACCACGCCACAAAGGTCAATTCGGGCCACGCCCTTGAAAAGGCTCCAAACGGAATGGTCTGGATCCCGGGAGGAGAATTCATGATGGGGGCGGTGATGAACGGCGGAGGGAGCTGCGAAATGCCGATGGCGTCAAATGATGCAGGGCCGGTTCATCCTGTGCGGGTCGATGGTTTTTGGATGGATAAAACCACCGTAACCAATGAGCAGTTCGAGAAGTTTGTGGCCGCGACTGGCTACGTCACAATCGCCGAACGGACGCCGACAAGAGAGGAATTTCCGACCGCGCCAGAAGAGAATCTGGTGGCGGGGTCGGTCGTTTTCACGCCCACGGACCATGAGGTTCCGCTAAACGATCATCTTCAATGGTGGAGTTACATCAAAGGCGCCAACTGGCGACATCCGCTCGGCCCCGACAGTGACATTAAAGGAAAAGAAAAATTTCCCGTCGTGCAAATCGCTTATCCGGATGCGGAAGCGTACGCCAAATGGGCAGGCAAACGTTTGCCGACCGAAGCGGAATTTGAATTTGCCGCGCGCGGAGGACTCTCGGGAAAAACCTATGTCTGGGGAAATGAATTTCGGCCTAACGGCAAATGGATGGCCAACACCTGGCAGGGGAAGTTTCCGGTGAAAGATACGGGCGACGACGGATTCGCCGGCATCGCGCCGGTCGCAAAATTTCCGGCGAACGGTTACGGCCTTTACGACATGGCCGGCAATGTTTGGCAATGGTGCAGTGATTGGTACCGACCTGATTACTATCAAGCTCTGGCTGACAGAGGCGGCGTGGCCGTAAATCCAACCGGACCGGATTCACCGTTCGATCCGGCTGAGCCCAACGAAAAGAAGCGGGTGCATCGCGGCGGTTCGTTTCTTTGCAACGATCAATACTGTTCTCGCTACATCGTCGGCACCCGCGGCAAAGGCGAAGTTAACACCGGCACGAATCATCTAGGCTTCCGCTGCGTGAAACCCTCGCAACAAGTCGCAGCGCAGTAAGAGCCGTATAGTGAGCTTCGGCAGATCACCTGGGTGCAAGCTCGGACATTAATTGCCGGGTGCCAACGGAATTGTCAGCAGAGTTGAAAGCGACGGCCATGTCCCACGGGCTGGTGTTGCGCACACCAAAGCTGCTGGCGTCGAGAATGGAATGAGAAATCGTATTACCCAGGACCAATCCGCCGAACGAATGCCCCATAAGCACGCAATGATGCAGTTGCTTGTCGGGGGCGCGCGCCGCCAGGGCGAGTTCATTGGATGGCGGCGAGACAACTGTTTTGCGATGCGACCTGGCCACCCACACTCTTGCGATTCCAAAAAGTCAGCAGATCTAATCCCGGAACAGTCAGGTCCTTGCCGCGCCAGGCAATATAGGCACCGATCACGTTGACCTTGTACCGCTTCACTTCCGGAACACTGGAAGTGAGGTCGAGGAAATGTTCGAATTTACAGACATCACCAGAAACCGCGTTGTTTTGCCAGCCATGGATGTAAACGAAAAGAAGAGGTCTCGGCGCGTCACGCACAATTTTGAGCGCAGCCGTAGTTCCGTCCGGTCGAAAAACCATCAACATTTGAAAGAAGTGTTATTGACCGCCCCGCCGGAAATGATAACAATCCGGACCGCGGTCGAGGATTTACAATAACCGAGGAGGGAGCGAACGTATGAAGAAGCAGACGTTTCATTGTCTCGCATTTCTTGCATTGATCACACTAATTGGGATTGCTCCTCAAATGAGCGGTGGTCCTGTCGACATGAACGGAAGCGCAACTGCCGATCCGTCGGACGGAAAGGCAGTTCGCCTCGATAACTCGAAAGAGAAGGAGGTACCGGTCGCAAAGAGCTGGTGTGAACCTCCGCCAACGTGGGAAGTTCGAATTGGCGTTCCCGGATGGATGGCGGGGCTCTCCGGCGACAGCGGAGTGAAAGGAGTGGTCAACAACGTGGACGTCAGCTTCGACCAAATGCTCAAGCATTTGACCCATTTTCCGATTGTCCTGTCCCTTGATACTCGCTACCAGCGGTGGGAATTTTTTGGCGACGGTCAGTACATGGAAATCGGTGCGCACGCCACGCTACCCGGCCTGCTTTTCACTAACGCTAATGTTCATATAAAATCAGGACTCGCGGAGGGATTTGTCGGTTACCGATTGATCAACTGTGAGAATGCCTCCCTGTCTCTATTTGCCGGGGCGCGTTATACCTACATGGGCGGAGACTTAAGCATCTTTGACAACGGTGATGCGCGCCTGACTATCCTCCGCCAATTGCTGGGACTTCCCAAAAAGTTGAACTTTTCAGATTCGACTGATTGGGTTGATCCCGTGATCGGATCCCGGGGAAAGGTGAAGATCTGGAAAGCCACATCACTCTACGCGGAAGGCGATGGTGGAGGATTTGACGCCAACTCCGGCTCGGCCTTTGAGGTGCATCGCCAGGGGCGAACGATTGTGAAAAGCCCGACAGATAGTTCTGACTGGAGTTATCAGGTGCAGGGAGGCCTCGAATTTCAATTAACCCGAAGCATCTGGAGCCAGCTCGGCTGGCGCTACCTAAAATATGATTACAACACGGCCGGCTTCACTAATGATACCGCGTTGAACGGCCCCTTCATTCAGGCTGGAATAAACTTCTAACCAACGCGGATAATATGAACTGTAATTCTCTTTATCAGCAGCGAATTTCCAATTGCTCAAAGAAGCTTATGGAACGCCTGCTTCTCCGATTGTTTGCGTTAGCGTTCTGAATTGCCTGTCTTGTTCCGGTATCAGGTTCGGACCGCTAACGGGTGCCCGGGTATTACCGCTATTGGTAAACAACGCTGCTCGTTCTTCGTAATTAGCTGCCTAGCCCAACGACAGAGAACGCGTTGATCGCGGCGAGTCTCCTTTGCAACGATCAATTTTGCTCCCGCTACGTCGCCAGACCATGGCTGATTTACCCACGTCTCACCCCCAATTTGGGGATCAGATTTGTTAGACCAAAGTCCTATTTCCCTATTGCCCTGATTGTGACTTCAATTGTCGGAGGACTCTCCGAATCTAACCAACATCAAGTCGTATGAACTATCGAACCATTATCAAACACATTGCTACGTTGTGCGCAGCCTTTATTACAGTCGCGGCTTCCGCACAACAGCAGAAACCCAAC
>Ga0187777_10002300_pt1 | contig 12229 bp, 8 predicted proteins | sample 1015_Q2_SP5_10_M_FD_132416 | JGI IMG/M metagenome (GOLD analysis project Ga0187777, IMG submission 132416) | Tropical peat soil microbial communities from peatlands in Department of Meta, Colombia - 1015_Q2_SP5_10_MG | ecosystem: Environmental > Terrestrial > Soil > Wetlands > Peat | place...
AATGGTTCGACGGTAGCTGCGTCCCGGCGGCCTCCGCTGCCGCGTACTTTTGCGGGTCGGCGCCGCCGAGCATGAGGTAGAAACCCGGAATTCCCTGCTCCACGAATACCGAGAAGTCCTCGGAGGCCGTGATTGGCTCTCGTGTCACGACATTGTCTTTGCCGAGCGCACCCTCGAGCGCTGTACGCAACCGCTGCGTGAGCGCCGGATCGTTGTAGACCGCATCGGTCGTCTCGAAGCGCTCGATCAGTGGTGGCCGTGGGGCGGCGCCCGCCTGCGCCTCCGCATTGCTGATGCGTGCGATCGCCTCCAGTACCTGCTTGCGCACCTCCGCCTTGTAGGTACGCACCGTGAGCCCAAGCTCCGCCTGATCCGGAATGATGTTCACCCTCGTGCCGGCTCGGACGTAACCAACCGTCACCACGGCGAACTCACCGGGCTTGACCTCGCGCGAGGCAATCGTTTGCAGGGCAAGAATGGTGCGCGCCGCGATCACGATCGGATCGACCGTCGTGTGTGGCGCGGAGCCATGGCCGCCTTTGCCGTAGATGATGATACGGACCGAATCGGCACTGGAGTCGTACGTGCCCGAGACTATGCCCACTTTGCCGGCAGGCAGCTCGTTCCCCACGTGCAGAGCCAGCACCTCATCGGGGCGCGGGAAGCGTGTGAAAATCCCATCGCGGACCATAGCGCTTGCGCCGCCTATGGTCTCTTCGGCCGGCTGCGCAATCAGCATGAGCGTACCGTGCCAGGAATCGCGGCTGCGTGCCATGATGCCGGCAGTCGCCACGAGCGCGCTCATGTGCAGATCGTGGCCGCACATGTGACCGACCGGCACGTCGTGCCCGGCGGCATCCGTGGCGCGGACCTTGCTCGCGAACGCGAGACCGGTCTTCTCCTCAATCGGCAGCGCATCGAGCTCGGTGCGCAGCATGACTGTCTTCCCTGGACCGTTCTGCAGTATGGCGACCACGCCGGTGCCGCCGACGTGCTCCGTCACTTGGTAGCCGAGCGCACGCAGTTCCGATGCCACTTTGGCGGCAGTCTGTGTCTCCGATCCCGAGAGTTCCGGGTGCTGGTGCAGATCGATGTAGAGCGCATAGGCCTTCGGATAGGCGGCGTCGACCTCAGGTGTGCCCGCGAGTGCGAGGTGCACCCGAAGCAGGGCTCCGACAGCCGATGCCACGCCGACGAACAACCGCATGGTGCTCCGAGTCGCAGTCACAAAATGTCTCCTCGCCCCGCCGCCCACTGCTACCGCACATCGAGCAATGAGCGGCACTCCCCCGGGAGATTCTCAGAAGCATGGCACGCCTCGTGTCTGTTGCTCTACACGGAAATCCGCCGCCGACACGCGGCCGCAAACGCGAAGCGCTTTTCTCGTCGTTCTTGTGTGCGGTGCGTCATGGGCCGCGGAGTTGGCAGCTCCTTTGCACCGCGACGCTTACGCCGCGCGCGCGGCACCCGCTGAGTGAGCGGGAGTTGGGCACGGAAGAGCAATGTCGCGCAATATGAGGAAGCCGCCCTGGCCTACTGCCGCCCGTAGTACAAGAGGTTGGGCCGGCTGCCAGCGAGCGACGGCCAATCTCCTCTCTCAGTGAGGAGATTGGGAGTCACTGCCGCGCGTCGCGTCCGCGGCGTTCAGCGCTCAATTGGTGCTCGGTAGAAAAATGCGCCAAGCCTGCGAGGGATGCTCAACCGCCCACGGAATTGCGCGGAAGGCTCCGAGCGGCGCGGTCGCCTGATCCTGCAGCGTCGGCATTTCGTAGCGCGGGCTCTGCACGCTCACTTCCGGCAGCGCCACGTCGTCAACCTCGCTCACCGTGCGCAGCTGCCACTGCGGAGGTAACGATGCGAGGCGCAGCCAGTCCGTCGCCGGCCGGGTGGCACTCGGGGGGATGAAGCTCGCAGGCTGGGTATCGATGCTCGCCATGTCGGCGGCGGCGGGAAAGGCAATTAGAAGACCTAGTAACGGAATGAGACGCTTCATAGTTGTCATCGCTCCCTCGTTCGTTTGTTTATTATATTATCATCGTAATAATAAATGCAATTATATTATTGTCGAGATAATAAAAAGAACCTGACGAACGGCGCTTCATCTCCATCGGAAACACTGCGCTAGAGCTCGCGCTTCCGCTCGGCGCGCACCCATCGCGGCCCTCTACGCCTGCGTCGGGTGCCGAAAAGCGCGAGTTGCGCGAGCTCGCCCGGGGCGGTTTTGACCTTGCAGGGAGGGGGGGAGCGGGGCAGAATTCGCGCCTCGCTGATCGCGGTCACAGACTCGTTCAAGCGGATCGATCAGGCGACTTCGAGTCCGAATCCAGGCCCAAGACCGCCCGGGATTTCCGCGCGATGGGGAGCGCGCGGACCGCATCGACAGATACCAAGCTCGAGTCTGCACCCCCGGACTTGGGTGAACGTTGAAGGACCCAGCGTGATCCTGAAACAGACGTTTGCGATCTCTCTGAGTTGCCTCCTCGCTCTCGCGACGACACCGCTCAGCACGAGCCCTGCCTTCGCGGCAGACAGCGCTGCTCCGGCGGATTCAGGGGAAATCTACGCACCGTTGTCCGACGACGAACTCGACGCGCTCGTCGCCCCGATTGCGCTCTATCCCGATGCGTTGCTCGCGCAGGTGTTGGGAGCCGCCACCTATCCGGATCAGGTGGTGGACGCGAACGGATTCCTCAAAGCGAACCCCAACCTCTCCGGAGACGCTCTGCGCCAGGCGGTCGAGGGGCAGCAGTGGGACCCGTCAGTGCAGTCCTTGACGCAGTTCCCTTCCGTCATCGAGCAGCTCGCCAACAACATCACCTGGACCTCGACGCTCGGAGATGCCGCGGCCAATCAGCAGGACGGCATCATGGCCGCCGTGCAGCGCATGCGCGCGAAGGCCCAGGCTGCCGGCAATCTCAAATCCACGAAGGAAATCACCGTCGTCCAGGAGAGCCCGCAGGTCATCGTTATCCAGCCCGCGCAACCGCAGGTCATCTACGTACCGACCTACAACCCCACCGTCATCTATGGGGCGCCGGTGGTGGTCCCCGCCTACACGCCCCCGCCCGCTTCAGCGGCGGTCATCACGTTCGGCGTCGGGATCCTGATCGGAGCAGCCGTCAGCAGTGGTTCCTGCGGCTACGGGATGAGCTGGGGGATGGGCTGGAGCTCGACGTCAATTTATTGCGGTGGAGCGCCCTACTACGGGAATCCCTATTGGCGCGGTGGGTACTACCCCGGTTACTACCCTGGCTATCGGCCACCTTATTACTACCCACCGCCGAGACCATACCCCCCGCCCGGCTACCGCCCCCCACCGCCCGGTTATCGCCCTCCTCCACCCCCTGGGTATCGTCCTCCCGCGACGCCTTACCCGACTCCGCCCCCCCGCGGACGACCCCCAGGCGGAGGTGCACCGGGTGGTGGCAAACCCGGTGGTCCCGGTGGCGGTGGACCCGGGGGTGCTCCAGGCACTGGCAAACCCGGTGGACCGGGCGGCGGGAGTCCGGGCGGGCCCGGCGGCAGCCGCCCACCGGGCGGCGGTGGACCCGGCGGCGGAGGTGGCGGCGGCCCAGGTGGCGGTGGTCCGGGAGCGCGGCCGGGCGGACCAAGTACCCAACCCGGCCCTGGCACGCGTCCTGCGACACCTGGAAATCAACCCTCGGCCGGTGGGCCGAGCACTCGTCCCGCCTCCCCGCCCGACCGCTCATCACGCGGGTATTCGGGTCCGACGAGTCAGCCCGCGCGTAACCCGAACGCCTTCTCAGGCACGGGCGGTGGGCGGCAGCAGAGTGTACGGGGCAACCAGAGCATGGCCGGGGGTGGGGCTCAGCGCGCCGGAGCTGCGCCGCAACCGCGCGGCGGCGGCGGAGGGCGGCGCTGATGACTCCGCACTCATCGTCGAGCGTCGTGACCATCGACAGTCGGGCGGATAGCCTTCATAAAGGAGTCGGCATGACGCAAAGGATCAGAGTGGCCGCTCCCGCGCCCCGCTTCGGCGCCGCGTTCGCAACGCTGATTGCGCTCGCCTCTCTTGCAGCGGGTTGCAGTCGGTCGTCCACAACACCGAGCGCGGCGGCGGCTGGCCGGACTTTTGCGTCGCCGGAAGCCGCTGCTCAGGCGCTCTACGATGCGGCAAAAGCCGATGATTCACAGGCGGTGGTCGCGATTGTCGGCCCGAGCGCGAAGGAGTTTCTTCTTTCGGGAAGTGACGCGGAAGATAAAGCCGGGTTCGCGACCTTCACGGGCGCATACGATCGGATGCATCGCTTTGGAAAACTCAAAGGCGGCGGACGCGTCCTCATCATCGGCTACAAGAACTATCCGTTTCCCTTCCCCCTGAAGAAGGACTCGGCGGGCCAGTGGTACTTTGACGCTGACGCAGGTCGCGCCGAGTTCCTCGCACGCCGTATCGGCGGCAACGAACTCACTACGATCGATGTGCTCATCGCCATGGCGGACGCGGAGGCGGAGTACTACAACACCGCGCGCGACGGCACGCAGCAGTACGCGCAGAAATTCGTGAGCGCCGAGGGCAAGGAGGATGGGCTTTACTGGAAAGCCGCGCCCGGGGAGCCTGAGAGTCCGCTCGGACCCCTCGCCGCCCGCGCCAACGCGGAAGGCTGGGCACCGAACGCGCAGGGACCCACACCCTTCCATGGGTACTTCTTCCACATCCTGACCCAACAGGGTGCCAATGCGGCGGGCGGAGCCCGAAGCTACATCGTCAACGGCAAGATGACGGGCGGCTTCGCCTTCCTCGCCTTCCCGGCCGAGTACCGCAATACGGGCGTCATGTCCTTCCTGATCGACCAGGACGGTCAGGTCTTTGAGAAGGACCTTGGGCCGCAGACCGCCGAGGTGGCGAAGTCGATCACGGCCTTCGACACCGATGCGAGCTGGACGCCCATCCAATACCCGAGCTTGCAGGGAGAGGAGCCGCCGCAGACGTAAGGCGTGCGGGTACGATGTGTTTCGGCCCGTCGCCCGGGACCCTCCGCCGAGCGCGTCTTCGCGCGAACATTCCGGACGAGGCGTTTAAACTGCACGGCGATTCGCCGACCCGGGCTGCTGTGCGCGCCCGGTTGGCATTGAGTAAAGGACTTTGCGTGGCCACGACCCCGGAGAAACTTACCGAACACCCCCACGGTGAGCCTGTCACCTGGATCGGGCGGGATCGCATTGAGCGCGCACCCGAGCCGGTTTTGGCGCCCAAGGAGCCATCCCAAAACCGCTGGAAGTGGACGGTCGGCGGCGTGGTTGCGGCGCTTATCGTTGCGGTGATCGCCTGGAAGTTGCTCGCGGGGGGCAGCTCAAAGCCGCAGCCCTCCCTCGCCGATCGCGGCGGCATTCCGCTCGTGAGCGTAATCGTGCCGGCGCAGCAGCCCGTTACCTCGAACGTGAACTTTACGGGCGCGATTGCCGCGCGCTACGACGAGCCGCTCGCCAACGAAGGCGATACCGGGCGAGTCGTGGCTGTGTACGTCGAGGCCGGAGATCACGTGAAACGTGGTCAGGTGCTCGCGAAGATCGATGATTCCGTCATCGTGCAGCAGGTAAACCGCCTGCGGGCGCAGCTCGAGCAGGCGCAGGCACAGGCGGCGCTCTCCGCCGCCGAATACAAGCGCGCACTCGGGGTCGAAGCCGCCGGCGCGCTCTCGGCCGAGGACATCGAAAAACGCCGCGCGACCGCCATCACCGATGCCGCGAACGTCAAGGTCGTCGCCGCGCAGCTCGCCGAAGCCGAGGCGCGGCTTGGACGCACTCGCATCGTCGCGCCCGTGGATGGCACGGTGCTCATGCGCAAGGCCGAGGTGGGACAGATCGCGATTCCGGGTGGCGACGCTCTTTTCAGGCTCGCAAGCGGCGGCGAAGTGGAAATGCGCGGTCAGATCGCGGAGCAGGATCTCGCGCAGGTGAAGGTCGGCCAGGGAGCCACGGTGTACCTGAGCGGCGTCGAGCGCTCTTTCCCGGGTCACGTCCGGCTCCTCGGGGCAATCATCGATCCGCAGACCCGGCTCGGGGATATCCGCATCCAACTCGAGCCGGACCCGGCGCTGCGCCCTGGGGCATTTGCCCGCGCGGTCGTCACGGTGGACAAGGCGCTGCGCTCGGTGTTGCCGCAGACCGCAGTCATGGCCGATGCCAAGGGCAGTTACGTATTCGTCGTCAATTCCGCGGACAAAGTCGAGCGACACCCGGTGCGCGTGCAGGGCACAACTGATACGGGGGTCGTCATCTCTGAAGGTCTCACGGGCACCGAGCGTGTCGTGGCGACAGCCGCAGGCTTTCTGCGCGATGGCGAGACGGTCAAGGTCGCCTCCGGCCCCGCCCCCTAGAACGAGACGACGATGAAGAACATTTCCGCCTGGGCCATTCGCCACCCGGTCACGCCCGTTGTGCTCTTTGTCGTGCTGCTCTTCATGGGCCTGGTCGCCTTCGTGCGCCTGCCCGTGACGCTCGACCCCGACCTCACGTTCCCGGTCGTAGAGGTGCAGGTGAGTCAGCCTGGGGCCTCGCCGCAGGAAATCGAAACTCAGATCATGCAGAAGATCGAGGCCGCGGTTTCCGGCGTCGGGAATATCGACAGCATTACCTCGCTCGCGATCGAGGGGCAGTCACTGGTCTGGGTGCAGTTCAACATCGGCACCCCGATCGACCGCGCGGTGGCGGACGTGCGCGAGGCCGTCGCAAGGGTGCGCGTGGATCTCCCGCAGGGCATTCAGGAACCGATCGTCAGGCGTATCGACATCGACGGCAACGCAATTGTCACCTACGCGGTAAGCTCGAGCAGCCTCTCGGATGAGGATTTGTCGTGGTTCGTCGATAACGCCATCGGCAAGCGGCTGCTATCGGTAGAGGGCGTTTCGCAGGTGAGCCGCGGCGGCGGGGTGAACCGCGAGATCCGTGTCGAGCTCGACCCGGCACGGATGCTCGCGCTCGGCATCACCGCGGCGCAGGTGAACCAGCAGCTGCGCACGCTCAATCTCTCCTCCACGGGGGGACGTGCGCAGGTCGGCGGCGGCGAGCAGGCCATCCGCGTCCTCGGCGAGGCGCGTACCGCCAAGGGCCTCGGCGATACACAGATCATGCTCCCCGGCGGGCGCTTTGCGCGTCTTTCGGACCTCGCTAACGTCAAGGACAGCGTCGGCGAGATTCGCTCGCTCGCGCGCCTCAATAGCCGGCCTGCCACCGTCTTCAGCGTCTTCAAGGCCAAGGGCAGCTCGGACGTCAATGTGCTGAAGGGCGTCGAGACCGAGCTCGCCAACATCAGGAAGGAAAACCCGCAGGTCACGATCACGAAGGTCTTCACCACGGTCGATTACACCAAGGAGACCTACCACTCCGCGATGAGTGCGCTGCTCGAGGGCTCGGTGCTTGCCGTGCTGGTCGTGTTCCTCTTCCTGCGCAACACCCGCGCGACGCTCATCTCCGCGCTCGCCATTCCGCTCTCGGCGATTCCGGCATTTGCCGTGATGCAGTGGATGGACTTCACGCTCAACTCGGTGAGCCTGCTCGCGCTCTCGCTCGTCGCCGGGGTGCTGGTCGATGATGCGATCGTCGAGATCGAGAACATCGTACGGCACATGCGCATGGGCAAGAGCCCCTTCCAGGCCGCGCTTGATGCCGCCGATGAGATCGGCCTTGCGGTCGTCGCCACTTCCGCGACCATCATCGCGGTATTCCTGCCCGTGAGCTTCATGGGCGGCCTCACCGGACAGTACTTCAAGCAGTTCGGCCTTACGGTGGCGGCGGCCGTGTTTTTCTCGCTTCTCGTCGCCCGCCTCATCACGCCGGTGCTGGCCGCGTACACGCTCAACTCCGACCAGGTTGCCGCACATGCCGACGGGCCGATCATGGCCTGGTATCAGCGCGCGCTGCGCTGGAGCACACGCCACCGTTGGAAGACGCTCGCCGCAGGCATGCTCTTTTTTATGGTCTCCTGCTTGGGTGTCGCCCTGATCCCGAAGGCCTTCATTCCGGAATCCGATAACAGCTTCACCCAGCTGAACGTGGAACTGCCCCCCGGAGCGCGGCTCGAGGACACGGCCGCGGTATCGGCGCAGGCCTACCGCGTTATTGCGCGCCAGCCCGAGGTGGAATCCGTCGTCGAGCTCGTCGGTGGCGACGACTTCGGCGAAGTGCGCACCGCAACCCTCGACATCACGCTCGTGAAGCCTGGCAAGCGGAATGTGACGCAACGGCAATGGGAGGATCGGGTCATCAAAGACCTCGCCGTCATCCCCGACGCCCGCATTCACTTCAACCGCAACGGCAACGGCCGCGACGTCAATATCTACATCACCGGCGACAACTCGCAGCTCGTCGAGGCGAGCGCGCGCAAAGTCGTGGACGAGATGCGCGAGTTACCGATCCTGCGTGATGCGGGGATCGACGGCGACATGCCGCGCCCGGAGATCCTGATTCGTCCGCATCTTGACCTCGCCTCGCAGCTCGGGGTCACGGTCGCCTCCCTCAGCGACACGATCCGCATTGCCACCATCGGCGATCTCGATCAGAACAGCGCCAAGTTCTCCCTCGGCGACCGTCAGGTGCCGATCCGCGTGAGCCTCGCCGAAGACAGTCGCCGCGATCTCGCGACGCTCGAAAATCTGCCCGTACCGACCGCCCTTGGCGGCGCGGTACCGCTCAAGTCAGTCGCCGACATCAGCTTCGGCCAGGGCCCGACTCGGGTGCGGCGCTACAACCAGGCGCGGCGCCTGTCGATCGTTGCGGACCTGAACGGCGTCGAACTCGGCACCGCGGTGGCCAAGATCAAGGCGCTGCCCGCGGTCAAGAACCTGCCCCAGGGCGTGCATCAGGTCGATGTCGGTGATGTCAAGTACATGCAGGAACTCCGAGACAACTTCCTGATCGCGATGGCCACCGGAGTCCTCATGGTGTTCGCGGTGCTCGTACTGCTCTTCGCCCGCGTACTGCAGCCGATCACGATCCTCTCCTCACTCCCGCTCTCGATCGGTGGCGCGGTGCTCGCGCTCATGGTGACTGGCAGTGCGTTGTCACTCGGTGCCATGATCGGGTTTCTCATGCTCATGGGCATCGTCGCCAAAAACTCGATCCTGCTTGTCGACTTCGCAATCGAGGAGATGCGCGCCGGCAAGGATCGGCTCACGGCGATCCTGGAAGCGGGGCATAAGCGTGCCCGGCCGATCGTGATGACCACCGTCGCGATGATCGCCGGCATGCTGCCCGTGGCCGTAGGCCTTGGCGGGGATACGTCGTTTCGTCAGCCGATGGCGGTCGCGGTGATCGGGGGGCTCATGACTTCGACCGCCCTCACGCTCGTCATCGTGCCGGCGGCGTTCACCGTGATCGACGACATCGAGCGCTGGCTCGCCCCAAGATTCGGCCGCGTGCTCACCGCGCAGCCGCCCTCCCCCTCCGCGCCACGTCCGCACGTGGCGAACTGAGGCCCGATGGCCACCGAGGCCTCAGCGCAGCGCGCCACCACCGAGAGTGCTGCGCCGCCGCCCCCTGCCGTGAGGAGCGTCTGGTGGGCGCGCGTGCTCTCGCGGGTCCCATTCCCGCTCCTGTATGGGCTCGCCTCGTTCCTTGGCTGGCTCGCGTTTCGCGTCTTTCCGTACCGCGAGCACGTCGTGCGGGAAAACCTCAACAAGGCGTTTCCCGAGCTCACCGAGGAACAGCTCAAGCACGTCATGCGCCGCTACTACCTCGGCTTCGCTCAGATGCTCGTCGAGGTCATCAAGTCGGTGGCGATGACCCCCGATGAGATCCGCAGGCGGGTGCGCATCGTGAACCTCGAAATCCCGCGTGCGCACCTTGCGCAGGGTCAGTCGGTGCTGCTCGTGGCGGCGCACCAGTGCAACTGGGAATGGATGCTGCTCGCTCTGTCACTCGATCTGGGCTACCCGCTCGATGCCGCCTACAAGCCGCTCGTCGACAGCTGGGCCGAGCGCGAGATGAAGAAACTGCGCACCCGCTTCGGCAGCCGCCTGGTCCCCGCGAAGGAACTGCTCGCGGACATCATCAAGCGGCGCGATGTGGTGCGCGCGGTAGCGATGGTGGCGGATCAGGAGCCGACCACGAGCGAACACAAATACTGGACGCGGTTTTTGAACCGCAACACGGCGTTTTACATGGGTCCCGAGGAGATCGCCCGCGTCACGCGCTTTCCGGCGTTTTTCATCAGCATGCGGCGCACCGCGCGCGGCTACTACGAGATGGAATTTGAGCCGCTCGCGGCGGCGGGAGAGCCGCTTCCGTCTGGCGCCCTGACCGAGCGTTATGCACGACGCGTCGAAGAGCAGATCCACGCCGCACCGCCCGACTGGCCCTGGTCGCACAAGCGCTGGAAGCTCAAGAAGTCGGTCTACCAGAAGGATTCGCGCGGGCAGAACTGACCCGCGAACTCAGCCCGCTTTATCCGACGCGCGGCGCAGCTCGCGCGGCAGCGCGAAATACACTTGCTCCTCGCGGCCGACGATCTCGCGCGGCACCTCACCGCCCCAACGCGCGAGCTGCTCGATGACCTGCTGCACGAGGAGCTCGGGAGCGGAGGCCCCGGCGGTCACCCCTACCGCCCGCTTGCCAGTGAACCACTCCGCGCGCAGCTCCTGCGGTCCATCGACGAGGTAGCCGGGTATGGCGGCACGCTCGGCGAGTTCGCGCAGGCGGTTGGAGTTGGAGCTGGCGCGCGAGCCCACGACGATGAGCACATCGCACTGCTCGAGGAGCTTCTTCACCGCGTCCTGGCGGTTCTGCGTGGCGTAGCAGATATCTTCGCGGCGCGGGGTCGCAAGCTCAGGAAATCGCTCGCGCAGCGCCGCGACGATCCCCGCGGTGTCATCCACTGACAGCGTCGTCTGCGTCACGAAGGCGAGATGCTTCGGATCACGCACCTCGAGTGCGCCAGCGTCCGCGATGTTCTGCACGAGGTGCAACCGGCCGCCGGCGGAGGGATCGAAGCGACCCATCGTGCCCTCGATCTCGGGATGCCCCGCATGACCGATCAGAATCACATCGCGCCCCTCGCGCGCATAGCGCTTCACCTCCATGTGCACCTTGGTCACGAGCGGACAGGTGGCGTCGAAGACGGTGAGGTTGCGCTCGCGCGCGGCCTCCTCCACCGCATTCGACACGCCGTGCGCCGAGAAAATCACAGTGCCGCCGGCGGGCACCTCGGCGATCTCGTCGACGAAGATGGCCCCAAGACCCCGTAGCCGCTCGACGACGTAGCGGTTGTGAACGATTTCGTGACGGACGTAGATCGGCGCGCCGAAGAGCTCGAGCGCCCGCTCGACGATGTCGATCGCGCGATCGACACCGGCGCAGAATCCGCGTGGATTGGCGAGCAGGATTTGCATCAGTGGCGCTGTCCCTTCGTGCGGCGCGCCTCGAGCAAGGCGTCGATGAGGAGAATCACCGCGCCGACGGTGATCGCCGAGTCCGCGAGGTTGAAGGCCGGGAAATACGCGTGTCCCCAATGCACGTGGATGAAATCGACCACTCTGCCGCTCGTCAGCCGGTCGATCATGTTGCCAAGCGCCCCACCGACGATGAGCGAGAGCCCCGCGGCCAGCACCCCGTGGACCTGGGCGTTGAGTCTTCGCATCCAGACGATGAGCGCCGCGCTCACCGCGAGCGCGAGGAGCACGAACACCCAGCGCTGCCACCCCGAGGCGTCCGAGAGGAAGCTGAAGGCGGCGCCGCGATTATAGGTGAGGATGATGTCGAGCACGGGCAGTACGTGGACGCGCTCGAGAGGCGCGAAGTGATGCACGATCCAGGCTTTGGAGGCCTGATCGGCCACGATCACCGCCGCCGAGAGCGGCAGCCAGCGCCAGCCGCTCGCGAGCACCGGAAGCGAGCGGGCCGCGCCTGCGGGTGCTGCTGGGCGCACTTCGGCGGCGTCTTTGCCGGCATCGCTCATATGAACTTCCTTTGCTCCCCCTCGCCCTCGATGTTACTCACACAGCGCGCACAAAGCTGCGGGTGGCGCGGATCGACCCCGATGTCGGCCTCGTGGTGCCAGCAGCGCACGCACTTGCGCTCGGTGCTCGGCTGCACGGCGATCCAGACGCCCTCGCGTCCGGTGGTCGTCGCCGGCACGGCGCCCGGGGGCGCGGCGCTCACCTCGTGCACCATTGCATGCGAGGTGATGAAAAGATAGCGCAGCTCGTGCCCAAGGACCGCGAAGCGCGGGTACTCCCCGCTCGTGCAGAAGACGTCCACGCGTGCATCGAGGGGC
>Ga0187777_10002303_pt1 | contig 12223 bp, 13 predicted proteins | sample 1015_Q2_SP5_10_M_FD_132416 | JGI IMG/M metagenome (GOLD analysis project Ga0187777, IMG submission 132416) | Tropical peat soil microbial communities from peatlands in Department of Meta, Colombia - 1015_Q2_SP5_10_MG | ecosystem: Environmental > Terrestrial > Soil > Wetlands > Peat | place...
GATCCGCTGCACGAAGATGCCCGGCGTGATGATATGGTCGGGTTCGATCTCGCCGGGCTCGACGAGATTCTCGACCTCGGCCACCGTGATCTTGCCGGCGCTGGCCATCATCGGGTTGAAGTTTCGCGCGGTCTTGCGATAGACGAGGTTCCCCTCGTGGTCGCCCATCCAGGCGTGCACGATCGACAGATCGGCGACGATGCCCCGCTCCATAATGTAGCGGTCGCCGTCGAAGACGCGCTCCTCTTTGCCTTTGGCGATATCGGTGCCGGCGCCGGTGCGGGTGAAAAAGGCGGGAATCCCCGCCCCGCCCGCGCGGATACGCTCGGCCAAGGTGCCCTGCGGATTGAACTCGATCTCCAGCTCGCCAGCAAGAAATTGCTGCGCAAACAATTTGTTCTCGCCAACATAGGACGAGATCATCTTCTTCACCTGCTTGGTCTCAAGCAGCAAGCCGAGGCCGGCGCCGTCGACACCGGCATTGTTCGACACGAAAGTGAGATTTTTCACGCCGGCGTCGCGCACCGCGAGGATGAGGGTCTCGGGGATGCCGCAGAGGCCGAAACCGCCACAGCAGATTAGCATGCCGTCCCTAAGCACGCCTGCCAGTGCCGCCCTGGCGTCGGGGTATACTTTCTTCATGGGATTTTATTGCTCCGCTCTCAGGCAAGGCTTTGATGAGACAACATCATAACGACGGGCGTTTGCAAGCTAGCGCTGCGGCGGATTGGCCGGCGGCGTGACATCGGTAATCGGATTGCGAGGCGGCGTGATGTCGGTGATCGGGTTGCGCGGCCGCTGTGTTGGCGCCGCCGGTGTTAGCGTTGGTGTTGTTGTCGCCGCCTTGTCGTCCGAGAGCCGCGTCGGCAGCGGCAGGTGGTGCGGATAGTAGGTCCAGAACACGAAGGCAACCGCGAACAGCACCGCCGACAGCACCGCGCCCATCAGGCGGTGGTGCAGCGAGATCAGATTGCCGACGATCGTCGTCAGGAACACGAAAATCGACAGCACCCCGACATAGAGCCAGTCGACGTTGAGCCAATCTATCGGTATGTCCGCCATCGATTCCGGTCCTTAAGCGGCGCCCGTGCCACTTTAGCGCAGGCCCGCGATGCGGGCCACCGGCGCGTATTTCCCCGTCGCGGCTTTCCCTTTATACGTCTGGCCCCATGCCGCAAGTCCTCATCCTCACCGAAGTCCAGGAATCGATGAAGGCCAAGTACAAGGCCACGTTGATGGAGCGGTTCCCGCAACTATCAATCAACGTGGTCGGCCACCACAGCCTCGTCGACCCTTTCATCGCCGATACCGAAATCCTGCTCTGCTTTTCGCCGCCGATGGCCGACCACGTCGTGCGCGACGCGCCGAAGCTGCGTTGGATCCAAGCGCTCGGCACCGGCGTCGACAACATCATCGACCTGCCCTCGCTTAATCCCGAGGTGCTCGTCACCAATATCCGCGGCATCCACGGCCCACCAATGTCGGAGGCGACGATCGCCTACATGCTGTCGATGACGCGCGACATTCCGCGTGTCGTACACGCGCAGGACAAGAAGACCTGGGACCGCTGGCCGGCCGCGCTGCTCGACGGCAAGGCCGCCGGCATTCTCGGCGTCGGCGTCATCGCCGAGCATCTCGCGCCGATGCTCAAGGCGTTCAACATGAACGTCATCGGCATCACCTCGAGCCCGCGCCAGCATAACGCCTTCGACCGCATGGTGCCTCGCGACGATCTCATCAAGATCGCGAAGGAGCTCGACTATCTCATCGTGCTGATCCCGCTCGACAAGGACACGCGCCACATTATCGGCGCGAAGCTGCTCGCCGCGATGAAGCCGACCGCCTTCGTCATCAACATGGCGCGTGGCGGCGTGGTCGACGAGGATGCGCTGATGAAGGCGCTCAATGGCGGTCAGATCGCCGGCGCGGCGCTCGATGTCTATGCCAAGGAGCCGCTGCCGCCCGACAGCCCGCTGTGGGCCACCAAGAACTTGACCTGCTTTCCGCACCAGGGCGGCTATTCGGAAGGCTACGAAGATCGCGCCATGCCGACGATCGATGCCAATATGCGCAAGTATTTCGCCGGCGACCTGAAGACTATGATCAACATCGTGAAGCGCCCAGCGTCCTGGGGAGGCTGACAAATGGCCATGTCCGAGCGTCTGAACACGCCGATCTCGACCACCGAACTCGAGCGTCGCTGGAAGGCGGTGCGCGCGGCAATGGCGCGCGAGAAGATCGATGTGCTGCTGATGCAGAACAACAACGACCATATGGGCGGCTACGTCCGGTATTTCACCGACATGCCGGCGACCAACGGCTACCCCAACACCGTGGTGTTCCCGCGTGAAGACGAAATGACAGTCGTCTGCCAGGGCCCGTTCGGCGGCGGCGAGACGACGGCGCAAGGCGACGTCACCTGGCGCGGCGTGAAGCAGATCTCCACGACGCCGAGCTACGCTTCCGCGCATTACACCAAGGACTACGACCCAGAGCTGGCTGCCAAGGCGCTGAAACCCTTTGCCAACGGCACCATAGGCTATGTCGGCACCTATCAGATGTCGTTCGCCCTGCTCGACTACATCAAGCGCGCCTTCCCGAATGCGCGCTATGTCGATGCCTCCGATATGGTCGACCGCATCAAAGTGATCAAGAGCGTGGAGGAGATGGAGCTGGTGAAGCGTGCCGCCGCCATGCAGGACGGCGCCATGCGCGTCGCCTTCGCCGCGGCGAAGCCCGGCATGCGCGACACCGAAGTCGCGGCGATTGCGCAGCAATACAGCGTGTCGCACGGCAGCGAGAACGGCATCTACCTGTGCGCCTCGATGCCGCTCGGCAAGCCGTCGAAATTCTCCAATAAGCATTTGCAGAACCGCGTCATCCAGAAGGGCGACCAGATCGCGCTGTTGGTCGAGGATAACGGGCCGGGCGGCATGTACACAGAGCTTGGCCGCTCCTGCGTCGTCGGAGCCAAGGTGCCGCAGGCGATGAAGGACGAGCTCGACTTCTGCAAGGAGTCGCGCAAGTTCACGCTCGACCTGCTCAAGCCCGGCACGCCCTGCAAGGAGATCTGGGACGGGTTCAACGCCTTCATGAAGAAGAACGGCCGGCCCGGCGAAGCGCGGCTCTATTGCCACGGCCAAGGCTATGACCTCGTGGAGCGGCCGCTCGTGCGCAACGACGAGCCGATGGCGATCGAGAAGGACATGAATATCGTCGTCCATCCGACTTATATTCACGCCGGCTACCTCAACTGGCTGTGCGACAATTACCTGATCGGCGGCAACGGGCCGGGCGACCGGTTGCACCAGTTTCCGGAGGAAGTCGTCGAAGTCGGTTAAAGGAGCGCGCCATGGCGGACATCAAGATCATCAACCCGGACACGCTCGGCAAACCGCTCGGGCAGTACTCGCAGATGACACGGGTGAAGGCGTCGGAATTCCTGTTCATCGCCGGGCAGGTCGGCGTGTTCAAGGACGGCAAGCTCGCGGGCGACGACTTCGAGGCGCAGTGCGCGCAGACCTTCGCCAACATTGAGGCGGCGCTGAAGAGTCAGGGCGCGGGTTGGGGCAATATCGTCGAATTCACCACCTATCTGGTGCACTCGCAGGACATCCCGAGGTTTATGAAGTGGCGGCTCGCTAACTTCCCGAAGATGTTCGCCAACGGCGCCTATCCGCCGAACACGCTGCTGATGATCGACCGCCTGGTGCAGGAGCCGCTGCTGATCGAGGTGTCGGCGGTCGCGGCGCTCTAGTCGACGAAGCTGCCCGTCCGCCGCTCACCCGCGTATTTGACCAGCGCGAGGAAACGGTAGAGGCCGTGTACGAACTTGCCGTAGGGCAGGCTCACGAACAGCGCGAAGACAACGCCGAGGTGGATGGCGAGCAACATTCCCATCATACCCGTTTCCCGCAGGATCAGCAGCAGAAATCCAGTCAGGCTGGTCAGGAACAGCATCGCGATGAAGGCGGTGTCCATGCCTGTGCGGCCGGCGTCTGTGAGCTTCGGATCACGCCGACGCGACAGCACGAATAATCCTACGGGACCGACCAACAGGCCGATGCCGCCGGCGATGCCGAGCAGCACGGGCGTGCTGATGACGTCGTAGGGCGCATGCCAGCCGAAGGCGTAGTGGTAGACGGTCGCGACCGACGTGGCACCGAAGCAAAGCAGGAAGCCGTAGAACGTGAAGTGGTGATAGAGCCGCCGCCGCGTCGAGGGCTCTTCATTCTCCGAGGTGCAGCCCCCGCCTCCACCGCCGAGATAGCGCAGCGTCATCGTGTCGCCGACCGCCTGCCAGAAGGCCACAAAGCCAGCGCGCGGCTTGCCGACGGTGATGTCGCGCCAGAAGGCGCGCAGGCTGAACACCAGCGCAACGATCGCGTAAAGAAATGCCGCGCCGAACAGTGCGACCATCGCCTGGTGCGGCATCAGTTTGTAGAAGTCGCCAGCATTGCGCGACCACAGTGCCGCCGGATTGGCGAAGGCGACGAAGCCGATGATGAACACCGCAACGCTCGCTGCGCACTGCAGCGCAACCAGCACGCCGTTGCGGGCGAATACGCCCGACAGCGCGCGCGGCCAAACATAGACGGCATAGCTATCATTGCGCAGCTTGGCGAGCGCCGTCGGAATGTTCACGTCGAACTGGTGCGGCGGCGAATATTGGCAGTCGGGGAAGCAGGCGCCGCACTGGTGGCAGAGATTGGCAATGTAATTGAGGTCGCCGGCTGCGAAGGTCCGGCGCATTTCCATAGCCGGGAACACCGCGCACAACCCCTCGCAATAGCGGCAGGCGTTGCAGATCGTCATCAACCGGTCGGCTTCGCGCAGGTTGTCAGTTGCGAGCATGCTTGGCCGCCCCCTCACCCGCGATGCGGCCGAACACCGCGCCGATGGTCATGCCGATGCCGGCGAGGTAGCCCTTGCCGAGCACGTTGCCGGCCATGATCTCGCCCGCCGCGAACATGTTGCCCGACGGCTTGCCGTCCTTGAGCAGGATGCGCGATTCTTCATTCACACGCGTGCCGAGATAAGTGAACGTGATGCCGGGGCGGAGCGGATAGGCATAGAACGGCGGCGTGTCGAGCTTGCGCGCCCAGTGGCTCTTCGGAACCTTGAGGCCCTCGGTCCGGCAATCATCGAGCACGGTGTGGTCGAAGGTGCCGGGCCGTACCGCGGCGTTGAACTCGTCGACCGTTTTTGTCAGTGCCGCCGGATCGAGAGACAATTTCGGCGCGAGTTCGCCGATCGTCGGCGCTTCGACCGCCGGGAAGATCGACGGCATGAATAGCCGGATCGATTTGGCATCGATGATCGAATAGGCGATCTGGCCCGGCTGCTGCGCCACCAGGCGGCCCCAAATGGCATAGCGCTTCGGCCAGGTGTCCTCGCCCTCGTCGTAGAAGCGCTGGGCGTCCCGATTGACCATGATGCCGAACACGACGCTGTCGAGGCGCGTGGCGATGCCGCCGTCGAACTTCGGCGCGCGCGCGTCAATCGCGACCGCATGGCACTGCGTCGGATCACCGACCGGCGCGGCACCGGCATCGAGCAGCATCTTCAGCACGTCGCCTTTGTTGTACGGCGTGCCGCGGATCAGAAAATTGTCGGCGGCGGCGCCCCAATACTCCTTGAGCCAGCCGATGTTAGCTTCGAAGCCGCCGGCCGCTGCGACCAAGGCGCGACCGCGCACGATTTGCGCACGGCCATTGTACTTGACCGCGGCCGACATGAAGTAACCATTGTCGATGGTGAATCCCGTGACCGGCGTATCGTAGACGCAGGTGACACCGAGCGATTGGGCGCGGCGGTAGAGCGAATTGAGCATGCCGCGGCCGCCGCCGAGGAAGAAGGCGTTGGTCTTGCCGAGGCTCAACGTGCCGCCGAGCGGCGGCTGGAAACGCACGCCTTGCTCGTCCATCCACGGCAGCAACTCGGTCGAGCGGCCGATGGCGAGTTCGGCGAGCGTCTTGTCGGTTTGTCCGCCCGTGACACGATAGAGGTCGTCGAGGAATTCGTCCCGCGCATAAGGCCCGGTCATGGTCGGCGCCGTCCCGTCGTGCGCGCAGCGCAAATTGCGGGTGTGGCGCGTGTTGCCGCCGCGATAGAACTCGGGCGCGCCCTCGAGCACGATGACACGGCAGCCGACGCGCGCGGCCGTGATCGCCGCGCATAGCGCGGCGTTGCCGCCGCCGACCACCACCACGTCATAGGGCTCGTTGAAATCCGCCACCGGCATTCCGCTTGAAGTCGCCGCGGTTCGCGGCAGGCGCACTGCTATAGCACGGCATGCGCGCTTGTGAACGATGCGCGGGGCGACCTAGACTGCGGTCGCCGGGAGGACGATCGAATGATCGATGAAATCATCGAGATAACAGCGCGCGATGGCACCAAGCTCGGTCTGCGCGTCTACCGGCCCGACGGCGGCGGCAAATCCCCCTCGCTGTTCGGCGCCTCACCATATCGCTTCGACAACAACAGCCTGCCGGCGAGCCCGCAATTTTTATGGCGTGAAACCGGGCCGATCGATTTTTACATCGCCAATGGCTACGCCTTCGTGCATCTCGACGTGCGCGGCTCCGGACGTTCGGGCGGCGCGTTCGAGTTCCTCGGCCGCAATGAGCAGCAGGACCTCTACGACGCGATTGAATGGGTCGGACGGCAGCCCTGGTGCAACGGCAATGTCGGCGGCATCGGACAATCCTATTACTGCATGCTGCAATGGTTCATGGCGGCGCTGGCGCCGCCCGCGCTCAAATGCATCGGCGCGCATGACGGACTCGCCGATGCCTACCGCGCCGGCTGCTATCACGGCGGCATCCCGTGCGATTTCTTCGGCGGCTACTGGTGGTACCAAAACCGCTTCATCAACCGCCATCCGGCGAGCGGGCCATCACGCGAACAGGAGACCGATCTCGCCGCATTGTTCGCGGCGCATCCGACTTACGATGCGTTCTGGCGCGAGCGCAGCGCCTGGGAGGTGCTCGATCGCATCGCGATCCCGGTCTATTCGAGCGGCGTCTGGGCGAAGCACCAGCTGCATACGCGCGGCAATCTCGACGCCTATGCGCGCGTGAAAGGCCCGAAGAAATTGCGCATGTCGGGCGCGCCGAATGCCTGGGGCGCGGCGGCAGAATTCAACAATGTCGACTTCCACAAGCGCGTGATGTTGCCGTTCTACGACCACTATCTGAAGGAGCTCGACACCGATTATTCGAAGCGGCCGAATGTCGAATATGCCGTCCGCGGCTCGACAGCCATGCGGACGGCCGAAACCTGGCCGCCCGCGAATATCCGTTATACGCGCTGGTTCCTGAATGCGGCGCCGTCGGGCAGCGTCACGTCGCTTAATGACGGCGGCCTCGCCACGCAGGCGCTGTCGGGCGCACCATCGACGACCTATCAATATCCCAACCCCGGTTGGGTCGCGGGCGTCGCCGGGTTTGGCCCGGCGGGGCCGCCGATGTTCGATCCGGCGCGGCGCGTCCTCACCTTCACCACTGCGCCCCTCCACAAGGACGTTGAGATCGCCGGGCCGATCAAGCTCATGCTCTATGCAGCTTCGACACGCACCGACACCGATTTCTTCGTCAAGCTCTCCGATCAATTCCCGCAAAGCGCGGAGGGCCGCGCCACGCAGCTAAATCCCGCCTTCGAGGTGGTGACACGCGGATGGCTGCGCGCCTCGCATCGCGCGCTTGACATGAAACACAGCACCGACACGGTGCCGTATCACACACACAGCGATCCGCAGCCGCTGACGCCGAACGAGGCCACGAAGTTCGAGATCAGCCTGGAGCCGATGGCCTATTTGTTCAAGGCTGGCCATCGCATCCGGCTTGAGATCGTTAATGGCGATTCCCCGATCAGCGAGCAGCTCTGGTCGCACTATTACCGCCCGGACAAGATCGGCGCCGACACCATCTATCACAGCGCGCAATATCCGTCCGAACTCGTGCTTCCGATCGCGTCGGGCTGACGATGAAATTCGCACACTTTTCGCATATCTGGGGCAAGCCCGGTTACACCGCGCACCAGCGCTACGAGGAGCTCTGGCGCGAGCTGAAATTGTGCGACGAGCTCGGCTACGACTACGCCTTCTGCGTCGAGCATCATTTTCGCCCCGACGAGAGCTGGATCTCCTCGCCGAGCCTCTATGCCGTCGGCGCTGGCGCGCGCACCAAAAGGCTGCGCATCGGTCCGATGGGCTACATCGTGCCGCTCTACCATCCGTTGCGGCTTACAGAGGAAATCGCGATCGTCGATCAGATGCTTGGCGGGCGCATGGAATGTGGCCTGGTGCCCGGCATCAACGCCGACTACTTCCGACCGTTCGGCCTCGATTACGACCTGCGCAAGACGCCAACGCTGGAATTCGTCAGCTTCTTGCGCGCGGCCTACGGGGCAAAGCAGCCCTTCGAGCATCACGGCGCGAACTTCCATACCGCTGAGCCGACGACGCTTGCGGTGCAGCAGGTGCAAAAGCCGCATCCGCCGCTGTGGATGATGAGCCGCGATCCGCGTACGCTCGAATTCTGCGCAGCGGACGGCATCAATCCCGGTTATTTTCTCATCTATCCGCGCGCGGACGCGGCGCCGCGCTATCGTGTCTTCCTCGACCAGTGGAACAAGGCCGGCCACGCGCGTAAGCCCAATATCGCCTACTGCACGATCGTCTATGTCGACGAGACCGACGGCAAGGCGCTCGATGTCGCGCTTAAGCGCGCTGCGCGGGCCTACGAGGGCTTCCTACCGCCGGCTAAGCCAGGTGAGATCTTCGAGGAGCGCGCGCGCGAGCACGCCAAGAAATTCATCGGCCGCGGCGAGCCCGGCGCCTCGACCATCATGGCGAACCTGTTCGACGCTGACTTCTTGATGAAGAACGAGCTGGTGTTTATCGGCTCGCCCGACACCGTGACGTGCAAACTTCGTGCCGCGGCGGAAGCCGGACTGTTCAACGTGTTTCTCGGCGAGTTCAACTTCTCGGACCTGCCGGCCGACGACGTGATGCGCTCGATCCGCTTGTTCGGCGAGCGCGTGATTCCGGCACTGCGTGAGTATGAGCCGTTTTGAAGTCGCCCTTTGCGCCAGCGTTACACGTTGCCTCACCAATTCTGGATCTAAATCATACAGTTAGCCTCATCGGCGTTACTGGCCTATGCGTGATGATGGCGGTCCCTTCTCGAGAAGGCGCCTTGCCTCACTCGATCGCTAAATGCTCGTCGCCTGATCTTCGTAGACGTCGATCTCAATCGACCCTGAAAATAGCGACCGCCATGCGAGCACGGCCGGATCACTGGCAAATCTCTGACGGCTCAGTTCAAGTGTTGAGACAGACTCGTATTCGATGACCTGAAGGAAGACGGATGGGTCATCTACGTTCCGAAGCAGCCGTACCTTAGCGTCGCCAAATGTCTTGTATATTGGCAGCATCATTTTCATGGTTACGGCGGCAATGCTTGCCATCTCCGCTGGTGGCACTCTGACTTTGACGTGGAGAATGCGCTTGGCCTTTGACGTCTCGCGATTCATGATGGTCCGTCCCCGATATGGCGCGCGTTGATAATATCAGGAGCCAGGAATGATTGGCTCGGCGTCAAGAGAAAGCTGACGATGGCAAAATGCTCCGAGTAACATTATCACTTATGGCCAATTTACGGATTGACTCTGGCCGCGTGGCCCAGGCGAACGTGGTCTCACCTATATGACTTCTTTACGCGAACTCGGGCTGTGATCGTATTGTAAACGGCCAAAGCGGCCAGCATGATTAGCCTCGTTGGGAGGGGGCGATGTTTACAATTCCTGAATTAGCAGCTGACGCGTTGGGCGCCCACCTTGCCGAGCACATGGGACGGCGTTTCGGTTCGACGGATGCGGGCCTAATAGAACTGGTCCAATCCGCGGCGAGACTTGCCATCGACTGTATCGGCAACAGCGATGCGCTCTACCACAACGTCGAGCATACGATGCTGGTGACGCTCGTCGGGTACGACATCTTACGAGGACGCAGACTCTTCGTCGAAACCGACGCTAGTGACTTTGCACATGTAGTTGTTGCCTGTCTGTATCACGACATTGGTTATGTTCGCGGAATTCTGAACGGTGACACGACGGAAGAATTCATTACCGATGCAAAAGGCAATCGGTCGAAACCGCCGCGCGGATCTTCAGATGCCGTACTAACTCCATATCACGTCGACCGATCTAAACTGTTCGTGCTCGACCGCCTCGCCAAGAACAAACAACTTGATGCTGGGCGCATCGCCAATGCCATCGAATGCACCCGCTTTCCGTCGGTTGCGGGCGTTTGCGATGACAACGAAGAAGGAATGCTGGTGCGCGCGGCTGACCTGATCGGCCAACTTGGCGACCCCCATTATCTGCGCAAGGCCAACGCGCTGTACTGTGAATTCGAAGAAATCGGCATGAACAAGCAACTCGGCTATTCATCGCCAGCCGATTTGATCGACCTTTATCCAAAGTTCTATTGGAACAGTGTTTCAGCGAATATTCAGGGCGCGATCCGCTACCTCAACGTCACGTCCGATGGGCGGCAGTGGATCGCCAATCTGTACAGCAACGTGTTTCGTGCCGAGCGCGAACTAAGCCTGTCCGGGCCACAGCGCTAATTTATTCTGCACTTTTGCAGTTAATTAGGACGTGCTGCGTCCGTTCCGGACATGTCGTCCATACAGCGTGGATAAGGACACATCTCCGCGTAGGTTGGCGGAATATATGGCGCTATCAGCCAGAGCAGCACCCACAGTGCGGTCACGGTCGCCACTGCGAACGCGACTTTGACTTCTGTTCTCCACCCCATCGGCTCATCCTTACGTACCAAGCGTCGGCCCCCTAGCAGCAATTTGCTCCGTTGATCAATGGCAATACCAGTAGTAGCGATGCCATACCTTTCCCGTTCTCACGTATGTGCCACGCCCGTGCAGCAACTTTTGTTTTTTGGCGCTGACATATTCTCGCTTGTCGACAGCGTAACAGCCCGCCCAGGGAGGTTGCGGCGACTGCTGCGCGTTTGCTGACGAAGAAAGCACAAGTATCAGCAATGCCTGCATGGCGATTGATGCTGAGATGCCAATATCAAACCGATGCATCAATCGCATTCCATCCAACATTGCCCGATCAAATTGCACACACGGTGCGAGCTCAGGCCGCCACAAACGGTATAAAGAGGTCTTTTCCCATCGTGAGCGCGAAAGACGTATTTTTGGCGGCACACTCCCCGCACGTCACGATACTGTTGAACCCGCAGCCGTCCGCAATCGGAATAATCAGGTTCTTATGGCGCACATCATTCGCAAACGGCAAAGCGTTGGCCGGTGCGACCAAGGTCGCAACGGTGATCATGCCGCAGACGCCAACGGCTGTAATGTCCGGTTCATAACCGCACACCGTAAAGCAGGCGCGCGTCTTAAACGTGCCGCCTGGGAGTATTATTCTGCCAGACCGCCGGCTGCCCGACACCACGTTTCGGCAGACGGCGGACACGGACGATGCGGGTCCATGGCGCCCGGATAATCGCGGTAGGTCTGCGCAGAGTGGTGGTGGCTCGCTGCTTTGGCAGCGACGAGGTGATTGACGCCCAAGGCAAACACTAGGACTGCGGCGGTGACAAGTGCGAGAACTAGCCGGGTTGACATGGTCATCTCCCCAAAGATCCGGCGGTGAATTCTCGACTTGAATGTATAGAGGAGAAAGACCCTAGTGATCTGTGATGGCGATCACGAAAAGGGCTGTTTTTATGGACCTTTTCACCGATTCTTGGCCGACGGGTAGCCCTCGACTGACCCAAGCGGATTAGGGACAGGGCGATTGACCTTTTTTCCTTCTGCTCGCTGAGCGGGTGTTGATCTGTTTTTCACAAAGCAGTTGGCGGCACGGCTTACCAACGCAACATTGCAGCCCGCAGATCATTTATCGCCTCGATGCTCAAAGGGGGGAAGCGATGGATGTATTGCTCGTGGTTCTGATCATCGTCATTGGCGCGCTGCTCATTTGTCGGGTGACGCCGTAGTTGCAGCTTTCGGCTCTGGACAAACCACGATTCGCGCTTACGTACGAATGGCATCCAGAATGAGCGCTAGGTTGCTCTCGCCAACCTGCCGGCCTCGGCAAGGTGGTACTCCCAAATGGAGGATGCGGCCGTTATGGCAACAAAGGAGGTTTGATGCTTTCGCGTCGCGCTCTACTCATTGGTTTTTCA
>Ga0187777_10002304_pt1 | contig 12220 bp, 9 predicted proteins | sample 1015_Q2_SP5_10_M_FD_132416 | JGI IMG/M metagenome (GOLD analysis project Ga0187777, IMG submission 132416) | Tropical peat soil microbial communities from peatlands in Department of Meta, Colombia - 1015_Q2_SP5_10_MG | ecosystem: Environmental > Terrestrial > Soil > Wetlands > Peat | place...
CCGCGGCGGTTCAGGCGGGCGGTGCTCGGCAACCGAAAGGCGCTCGTCGGTGCCGTGATCCTGCTCGTGATGGCGTTCGTTGCCGCGTTTCCGGGGCTGATCGCACCCGATGACCCCCAGGCTGCGATCTACCCGCAGAACCTGGGACCGTCGTCGGCTCACCTGCTCGGCACGACGCAGCTGGGTCAGGATGTCTTCTCCCAGCTCGTGTGGAGCACGCGCCTGACGCTCGTGGTCACGCTGGTGGTGAGCGTGGTGGCCACGTTCCTTTCGATGATCATCGGCGTGACCGCCGCGTACGCGGGGGGAATAACCGATCGCGCGCTCACTGTCTTGACCGACGTCTTTCTGATCCTGCCCGTGCTGCCGCTGTTGATCCTGCTCGCGGCCTACCTTCCGCCCGGAGTCACCTCCCTGATAATCGTGCTGTGCATCACGAGCTGGGCGTTCCAGGCTCGCCAGCTGCGCTCACAGGGGCTGTCGATCCGCAACCGCGACTTTCTCGTCGCCGCTCGCGCCCGCGGAGAAAGGGGCATCTACATCATCCTGGTCGAGATCGTCCCGACCATGGCCTCGCTGCTTGCCGCCTCCTTCCTGGCGCTCGCCGTATATGTCGTGGGCTTCGCGGCCAGCCTCCAGTTCCTCGGACTCGGCAACAGCAGCGAGCTGATGTGGGGCACGATGCTCTACAACGCGCAGCAGGCGGCGGCGCTCGAGGCCGGCAACGCCTGGTGGGCTCTGGCCCCCGGCGGGGCGGTGGCCTTGCTGGGCACGGGCTTCGCGCTGATGAACTACGCCTTCGATGAGATCGGAAATCCCGCGCTGCGGCCCGTAAGGAGGCGGCGTCGTGGCCGAGCCTCTGCTTGAAGTCACCGACTTGTCGGTGGACTACCTGACCGACTCGGCCGACGTCCGGGCCGTGGATCGGGTCAGTTTTACTGTCCAACCCGGGGAATTTCTGGGAGTCGTCGGCGAGTCCGGCTGCGGCAAGTCGACGCTGCTGTTCGGAGTCGCCCAGCTGCTCTCACCTCCGGGCGAAGTGGTGGGCGGTGAGGTCATCTTCCGCGGGAGTGACATGGTCCGGCTGAGTCAGGGTGAGCTCCGACACATGCGCTGGCGTGACTACTCGGTCGTGATGCAGAGCGCGATGAACGCGCTCAACCCGATGAAGAGCATCGGGGCCCAGTTCAAGGACACGCTCGAGGAGCACAGCAAACCGTCAAACGAGGAGATCCGGGAGCGGTCGGCCGAGGTCATGAGGCTGGTCGGCATCGACCCGGCCCACCTCAAGAGCTATCCCCACCAGCTCAGCGGTGGGATGCGCCAGCGGGCGATGATCGCGATGGCGCTGCTCTACACGCCTCAGCTCGTGATCATGGACGAGCCGACCTCGGCGCTCGACGTGGTCGCACAGCGATCGCTCATGAGCAAGATCAAGGAACTCCAGCGAAGCCTCGGGTTCGCGGTGGTCTTCGTGACCCACGACATGTCCGTCGTGAGCCGCTATTCCGATCGCGTGCTGGTCATGTATGCGGGCCAGGTTGCAGAGGCAGCTCAGACTGACGCGATCTTCGAGCGGCCCCTGCACCCCTACACCCGCGGCCTGATGAACGCGTTCCCGTCGGTCAGAGGCCCGCGCCGGGAGCTAGTCGGGATCCCGGGAGCGCCTCCGGACCTCGCCCAACCACCGAGCGGCTGCCGTTTCCATCCGCGCTGCCCCGAGGTCATGCCGGCCTGCTTGAGTCAGAAACCCGAGCTGTATCCGGTCGGCGACGACCAGGTTCGCTGCCTCCTCTACACCGAGCAGGCGAAGGAGGCGGTCTAGGTGGCCGAGGAGCGCCACTCGCACGCGAGCGCGTCGGTGACCGATGAGCCCCTGCTCAGAGCGGTCGATCTGACCCGGCATTTCCGCCTCGGCGGGATGTTCTCCAAGCATGTACTGCATGCCGTCGACGACTTCAACCTGACGATCAAGGAGCGCGAGATCGTCGCCCTGGTCGGAGAGAGCGGAAGCGGCAAGAGCACCGTGGCCCGACTGCTGGCGCGCATCTATAGGCCCACCGGCGGGGACATCTACTATCGCGGCCGATCGCTCCGTCGCCTGCGATCGCGGAAGGACCAGCTCTGGTACCGGGGCGAGGTCGCGATCGTCTTCCAGGACCCGTTCAGCGCCTTTAACCCGGTGCATCGGGTCTCGCACGGGGTGATGCGCAACCTCGCATTGCACCGGTCCGATCTGAACCGCGTCGAGCGCCAGGAGGAGGCCGAGCGTGTATGCGAGAGTGTGGGCCTGAGCGGCAAGATGCTGCAGCGGTTCCCGTACGAAATGAGCGGAGGCGAGCGCCAGCGGATCGGCTTCGCCCAGGCCCTAGCGGTCCAGCCGAAACTGATCCTGGCCGACGAGCCGGTGTCGATGCTCGACGTATCGATCCGCATCGGCGTCCTCAACATGATGGCCAAGCTACGGGACCAGGAGGGCGTCTCGCTCCTCTACATCACTCACGACCTCGCCAGTGCCCGTTATGTCGCTGACCGTATCGTCGTGATGTACGCGGGTCACCAGGTGGAGTCAGGCCCAACGGAGGCGGTGCTCGCCAATCCCAAGCATCCCTACACGCAGCTGCTCCTCTCGGCCGTGGCCGACCCGCGCGACAAGGACGACGACATCTCGGCCGACAGCGGGGAGCCACCCCGGGTGATCAACCCGAGCGAGGGCTGCCGGTTCCGGTGGCGGTGTCCGTATGCGATCGAGAAGTGCGCGCAGGTGACGCCCCGGCTCACCCCGATCGGAGCGGCGCAAGTCGCTTGCCACGTCGCGGCCGCCGAGGCGGAGCGTGCCTCCAACTCCGCCGGCACGGCTTCGATCACCAATCACTGAAGCCATCGGTGCTCGGGTCGGTCGAACTCGTCATCTTCGATTGCGACGGCGTGCTCATCGACTCTGAGCGCCTCGCGATCAAGGTGGACGTAGCGGCGCTCGGCGAGCTGGGCTGGCCTCTCAGCGAGGCGGACGTGATCGAGCGGTTCGTCGGGCGCTCTGACCGAGAGAACCGGGCCACGATCGAGGCTCACCTCGGCCACAAGCTCCCCGACGGCTGGGCGGACGCGGTCGAGCGCCGGTACCGAGAGGCGTTCGCAGCCGCGCTCACTCCCGTCGACGGCGTGCCGGAGGCGCTCGAGCGGATCGCGCTGCCGACCTGCGTCGCGTCGAGCGGGACTCACGAGCACCTGCGGTATACGCTCGGGTTGACCGGCCTGTACGAGCGGTTCGCGGGGCGCATCTTCAGCGCCGACGACGTCGGCAGGGGCAAGCCTGCCCCCGATCTGTTCCTGCACACCGCCGAGCGGATGGCGGCCGAGCCGGGACGCTGCATCGTGGTCGAGGACAGCCGCCCGGGAGTCGACGCCGCACGCGCCGCGGGTATGCGCGTGCTCGCGTTCGCCGGCGGGCTGTCACCTGCCGAGGTCCTGGCGGGGCCGGACACGATCGTGTTCGAGCACATGCGCGACCTCCCAAACCTCCTCGACCAAGCCAGCGCGACATGAACGGGACCCGGATGGCCGCGGAGATGTCCGAGCAGCCGGCTCGGTTGCGGCGGCTGATCGGCCGCCGCGACGAGATCGCCGAGCGCGTCCGGGCGGCGGCGCCGGAGCCGCTAAACGGCATCACGATCGTGGCCCGGGGCTCTTCGGACAACGCGGCCGTCTACGGGCGGTATCTGCTCGAGGCGGCCACCGGTAAGCCAATCTCGCTGGCGGCCCCGAGCCTCCACACGCTCTACAGGGTCGAGGTCGACTACACCGGCCAACTCGTGATCGCGGTGAGCCAGTCGGGCGCGACGCCCGAGATCGTGCGGACCCTGGAGGCGCTGCAGGCGGGCGGGGGAAGCGGCCTGGCCATCACCAACGATCCCGACAGCCCGCTCGCTCGGGCTGCCGGCGCGACCGTCGAGCTCGAGTTGGGGGCCGAGCGGGCCGTGCCCGCGACGAAGACGGTCACCGGCCAGCTCACAGCGTTCGCGATCATCGCCGCGGCCCTTGGACGAGCTCCCTTCACCGCCGAACAACTGATCGCCGTGCCGGACTCGGTGCAGGCGGTGCTCGACGATCCCGGCCCGGCCGCCGCCGCGGCACACGCCCTCGCCGCTGCGTCACAGCTGATCGTCGTCGCACGCGGGTATCTGTTCGCGGCCGCGCTCGAGACCGCGCTCAAGATCAAGGAGACGTGCTCGCTGTTGGCCGACGGCTACTCGGCCGCGGATCTCCGCCACGGCCCGATCGCCGCGGTTACGCGCGGTCTTCCCGTGGTCGCACTGTGCTCCGACGGTCCGGCCCACGCGGACATCGCGTCGCTCGTCGAGGAGATGCGCGCGCGGCAGGCGAACGTGCTCGTCGTCGGCGACGGCGAACGGGCCGACGTATCGCTTCCGGCCGACATCGCGGAGCCTCTTGCCCCGATCGTCGCAGTCGTCCGCGGCCAGCAGCTCGCGCACGAACTCGCGACGGCGCTCGGCCATGACCCGGACAGCCCGCCCGGCCTGTCCAAGGTCACCGCGACTTAACGCGAGCCAAATAGTAAAGCGACAGCCGAATGCCCTTCGGCATTGACTGGTTTCGCCTTCCGGGATAGTTTATTTGGTCAGAGCCTTACCGAATTGGGAGGAAGCCACATGTCTCGACGTGCCGTCCGTCGTTGCCTGACTCTGATCGCCCCCGCGCTCCTGTTCGCGCTTGCCGCCGCCGTCGGCACCACAGCGGCCATGGCTAGTAATGAGACCGTGGGCCTCGGCGGGTGGCAGGTTCAGAGCAGCGCGCAAGCCTGGCAGAACCCCCAGCAGATCTCGCGGCCGGGCCTCCCGACGGTCTCGTGGCTGCACGTCCGCCCGGACGACGCCGGCGCGGTCGGGACCGAGGTGGGCGCGCTCGTGCAGGCCGGCCGCTGTCCGAACGTGTTCTTCTCGGACAACCTGAAGACCTGTTTCGGCTACATGGACACGGTGGGACCCGACACGATCCGCAGGTTTTCCGTTCCCTGGTGGTTCCGTACCGACTTCACCGCCGACCCGGGCAAGTCTCGTTACGCAGACCTGATCGTTAACGGCGTCGTCGGGGAGGCCGACGTCTGGGTCAACGGCACCGAGGTCGCGACCAAAGAGATGGTGCGGGGCGATTACACCCGGTACACGTTCGACATCACCAAGCTGCTCCGACGTGGCGTGAACACACTCGCCCTCGAGGTCTATCCGAACGATCCGACGAAGATGTTCACGCTCGACAACGTCGACTGGACACAGATTCCGCCGGACAACAACACCGGCATCCAGTTCCCGATCCAGGTGCACACCTCCGGCCCGCTGGCGCTGAGCAACGCTCACGTGGTGCAGAACGACGCGCCCGACCTTTCGGCCGCGGCCCTGACGGTGAAGGCCGATGTCACCAACCACGCCGCGACGCGACAGACCGGAGAGCTCTCGGCCACCGTCGAGTCCCCGACCGGTGGTGAAATCCGAGTCAGCCGGACGGTGGTCGTCGGAGCCGGAAAGACACGGACGTTCACGTTCACCCCGAGCGACGACCCCCTACTCGAGATCGAGCATCCAAGCGTGTGGTGGCCATACGCGATGGGAGGCCAGCCGCTCTACGGCCTGCGGACCATGCTCACCCAGCGCGGCGACCGAGCCGATACCGAGTCCGAGACGTTCGGGATCCGGACGGTGACGACGCGGCTGGTCGGTCCGGCGCCCATCGCCCCTGACGGGTCTCGGCAGTTCCTGGTCAACGGCGTGCCGTTCGTGTTCCGCGCCGGCGGCTGGTCGGAGGATCTATTCCTGCGCTACTCCTCGGCGAACACGGCAAGCCAGATCGCGATGATCAAGAACCTCGGGCTGAACGGCATCCGCACGGAGGGCAAGCAGATGCCCGCCGACTTCTACGAGCAGCTGGATCGCGACGGGATCCTGGTCGATGGCGGCTTCCAGTGCTGTGACGCGTGGCAGCTGCAGGACAGCCATCTGAACACCCCTGGAGACCTCGCCGTGCTCGGCAACTCGGCGCTGACGATCGGCGAGAACCTGCGCAACCACCCAAGCGTCATGAACTTCAGCTGGAGCGACAACAACCCGACCCCCAAGCAGGAGCGAGTCTCGCTCAGGGGCTTCCGCCGGGCTGACTTCCAGGACCCGCTGATCGCCTCGGCCGAGTACAAGAGCACCAAGAAGCTCGGACCATCGGGCGAGAAGGAGGGCCCGTATGACTGGGTGCCGCCGAGCTACTGGTACGACACCACCCACTACGACCCAACCGATCCGACCCGCACGAACGTCGGCGGCGCGTGGGCATTCGACAGCGAGGCGAGCGCCGGCCACACGGTGCCGACGCTCGACTCGATCAAGCGGTTCCTGTCCCCGTTCGAGCAGACCGAGCTGTGGAAGAACCCGGACTACAACCAGTACCACGCGAACTACGAGGCCGGCCTCCCCAACATCAAGCAGAACGGCGGCTATTCATTTGGGACGCTGCACGACCTCGACGCCGCGATCAAGGCTCGCTACGGCCCGTGGTCGAGCCTGGAGCAGTACGTCGAAGAGGCGCAGGTCCAGAACTACGAGACGCAGCGCGCCGAGTTCGAGGCCTACATCGACCACTCCACCAACGCCCAGGCGCCGTCCACGGGGATCGTCTACTGGCAGCTCAACAAGGGCTGGCCGACGCTGCTTTGGGATCTCTACAACCACGACTTCGACCAGGCCGGGAGCTACTTCGGCGCCAAGAAGGCCAACGAGCCGCTGCACGTCCTCTACACCTACGACGATGGGACAGTGTCGGTCGACAACCTCGGCGCCGGTGGGGAAAGCGGGCTCTCCGTTGAAGCCAAGGTCTACGCCGTAAGCGGGCAGCTGCTGAACGATCAGACCGCGAGCGGGATCTCCGTGAACGCGCAGGGAGTCGCGCGCGGGGTGCTGCATCCGGTCGTGCCCGCCACCACGACGCCGCCGACGCCGGCGCAGACCTATTTCGTCGAGCTGCTGCTGACCCGTGGCGGCGCGGTGATCGATCGGAACGTGTACTGGCTCTCGACCCAGCAGGACGTGGTCAACTGGCGCAAGACGCAGGGGAACCCGCAGGCGACCATGACGCAGTACGGCAACCTCACGCAGCTCCGGTCACTCGCCCCCGCCACCGTGAGCGTGACCGCGAACACCCGCCCGGACACCGCTGAGGACGGCAACGACACCGAGACCGATGTGACGATCACGAACACGTCGACCACGCCCACGGTCGCCTTCTTCCTCCGCGCCGACGTCCGCCGCGGCTCGGCATCGGGGGTTCCGGCAGCGGGCGACAACGAGGTTGTCCCGATCATGTGGAGCGACGACAACGTGACCCTGTGGCCGGGTGAGTCCCAGACGCTCCGCGCCACCTACGACCGGGCGGGGCTCCGAGGCGCCTCGCCGGTCGTCAGCGTGTTCGGCTGGAACGTCCGGACGCAGGACGTGCTGGCGGCGCCGTAGGCGCGGCCCGCGCTGTCAATCGTTACCGACGAGGGCCTCGAGTTGTCGCTCGAGGCCTTCGTCGCCGGCCACACGAATCTCCAGGGGCAACCCGATCCGCGCCGCCGCTCGCGATGCCGCGGCGTGCGTCGCCGGCGTCGGCCGCTGCGCGAGCCACATCACGCGCGTGTAATGGCGGAAGTATTCGTCTCGCAGCTCGGGGTACCGGTCGAGACCCAGCTCGCGCCAGACGGTGTGCTCAAACGTTCGCGCCAGGAAATCCGTCAGGAAGTACGTCCCCGGCTCCTGCTCCAGAGCATCGCGGACCTCATCGCGGCCAAACACGTCGTAGCAATCCGAGCCCTCGAGTCGCGGGAACCCGTCGAGCGCCCCATGCGTCCCGCAGTCTCCGTACGCCACGGCGATGACCTCGTGACCCGCGGACAGCGCAGCGACAGCAGCGCCGATGCGCTCCGGGTGGTTGTGGAGCAGGGCCGGCACGGGGATCACCCTGAGGTCCCAGCCGCGGCGTTTGGCGATTCGCCGCACGTCGACCGCCAACGCGCCGCAGGCGACAACCGCGGTGCGACTCATCCGGGGAACGCGAGCTGATCGACGAACATGTCGTTGAAGTCCGGCCGTCCCGACAGCTCGACGTACTCGACCTCGCGCAGAATCGAGTACGCCTCGGCCCGCTCGCGCACCGACAGCGCCGCGATCTTCGCGCCCTCCCCGGCGACGTTGCCGGCGGACACGATCCGCGGCAGCGCGACCCGGGGAACGAGCCCGATCCGCACAGCGCTCAGCGGCGTCAGATACGCCCCGAAGCTCCCCGCCAGCAGCACCTGGCTGATCTCATCAGCACCCACCCCCAGCTCGCGCAGAAGGATGTTCCATCCGGTGGCGATCGACGCCTTCGCGAACTGGAGCTCACGCACGTCGCGTTGTGAGAGGAACACGGACGACTCGGGATCCGAGGTGCCGCGCCAGTCGAGCACGAACACCCGCTCCTTATCGATCTTCGTGAGCCGGGCGGCGAGGCCTGGGTGCGACAGTGCCGCCTCCTCATCGGGGATGAACCGTCCCGAGTGGTCGAGCAGCCCGCAGTGGACCAGCTCGGCGACCGCGTCGACCAGCCCCGAGCCGCAGATCCCGACCGGCGCCACGTCCCCGATCACGTCAAGGGTCAACGCATCGCCGGAATCCGAGATCCTGACCCCTTCAATTGCGCCCTCCGACGCCCGCATGCCGCAGCGGATCTGCGCCGCCTCGAACGCCGGGCCGGCAGGGGCGGCGGTCGCCACGACCCGCTCGTGCGACCCGAGCGCGATCTCGCTGTTCGTGCCGACGTCGATGAACAACCTCAGCCTACGATCTCGCGTAAGGCCTGTCGCGAGCATGCCGGCCACGATGTCCCCTCCGACGTAGGCGCCCAAAGACGGAAACACGAACGCCGGCGCCCGCGGGTGAACCTCGAGCCCGAAGTCGCGCGCGAGCACGTCGCCGAACGAGTGCGTGGACACCACGAACGGCGCCATCGACAGCGGCTCGGGGTCGATTCCGAGCGCCAGGTGCATCATCGTCACGTTTCCGCACACGGTGATCTCGTACACCTCGCGAGGATCAACCGACCCCTCGGCGCAGACTTCGTCAACGAGCGAAGCAAGTGTCTCGTGCACCCGCGACCGCAACGCCTCGAGCGCGTCGCCGTCCATCATCGTCGCCGAGATCCGCGTGATCACGTCTGCGCCATACGGCTGCTGGCGGTTGAGCAGCGAGCGCACCGCCACCGGCTGGCCGCTCTCGAGATCGAGCAGCGTGGCCACGACCGTTGTCGTCCCGAGATCGAACGCGATCGCGAACCGCCGGGCGGTCGTGTCGCCGGGCTCCAACCCGATCAGCTCCTGATCCGCCACGACCGCGGTGACGTCGAACCCTGACTTCCGCAACACCGACCCGAGCGAGCGCAGCACCTCGATAGAGGCGTGGGGCTCGAGGTCGTCGAGCTCGTCGAGTACCCGCTGGAGGTCGGAGCGCTGGTCCTCCATCGAGGGCTCGTCCAGCACCAGGTGGCGCTTCTGCACCGCCGGTCGCAGGATCACGTGGCGCCCGACTCCCGCCAGCGCCGCCTTCGGCCGCGTCTGAAGCGGCGGCACCTCGACCACGAGGTCGCCCCGCGCCGAAGCCCGGCACGCCAAGCGCCATCCCTCGCGCAACTCATCGACGGAGAACGCCCTTGGATCGAGCGGCCCTACGGGGATGTCCCCCGAGACAATCCGTACGCGACACTTCTTGCACGTGCCGTGGCCGCCGCACGTCGAGTCGATCGCGATCCCGTTCCAGCTCGCCGCGTCGAACACGGGCGTCCCGCTCGGGACGCGGACCTCGGCGCCCTCGGGCAGGAAGCGCAGCCGGACGCGCTGGGCGCCGTCGTCCGGCGCCGGCGCCATCTCCTGCGCGAGCTCGAGCCTGCGGCGCTGGGGCGAAACCCCGCTCACGACACCGCCGCCCCCTGCGCGACGGTCGCCTGACGCGCGCGGTGGGCGGCGATCCAGCTCGTGCCCCATTCGTCGTGGCCGAGCAGCAGGTCGGCCGCCCGGACCGCGTCGACGCACACCTCCGACGCCGACATGATCGCGCTGGTCAGCCCGGCCGCCATCGCCATCGGGAGGAATGCCGCGTTCAGCACGAGCCTTTGCGGCAGCCCGAACGAGACGTTGGAGGCGCCGAGGCACATGTTCACGCCGAGCTCGTCGCGGATCAGGCTGATCGTCTCAAGCGTGGTCTTGACCGCCGACGGATCCGCGCCAACCGTCATCGCCAGCGGGTCGATCACGATGTCGTCGCGCGCGATGCCGTGGTCGGCCGCGACGGAGATGATCTTGCGCGCGCATTCGAGCCGCTTCTCCGGCATCTCCGGAATCCCGGTCTCGTCGTTGGCGAGCCCGATCACGGCCGCGTCGTGCCGCGCTACCAGCGGCAGAATCTCGGAAAGCCGGTCGTCCTCGGCAGTGACCGAGTTCACGAGCGCGCGGCCCTCGTACACCGACAGGCCGGCCTCCAGCGCCTCGATCACCGACGAGTCGATGCAGATCGGAACGTCGACGGCCCGCTGGACGGTCCGCAACATCGCCTTCAGCAGTTCGGCTTCATCGACCAGCGGGATGCCGGCGTTGACGTCGAGCATGTCCGCGCCCGCCTCGACCTGCGCCACGGCGTCGTGGGTGACGGTCGACAGCTCGCCGGCGCGCAGGTCCTCGGCGAACTTCTTGCGGCCGGTCGGGTTGATCCGCTCGCCGATGATGCAGAACGGCCGGTCCGCCCCGATCTCCACCGTTTTCGACCGCGACCGCAGAACCGTGACGCTGCTCATGCGAGCACCTTCTGGCGCCGGAGTTCGATCAGCTCTTTGGCCTTCTTGACCGCCGAGGACGCGTCGGCCGAGTAGCCGTCGGCGCCGACCGCGTCGGCGTACTCCTGGGTTACTGGGGCGCCGCCGACCATCACGATCACCTGGTCGCGGAGCCCGGCCTTCTCGAGCGCGTTGATGTTCGCCTTGAACATCGGCATCGTCGTGGTGAGGAACGCCGAGAACCCGACGATATCCGGGTTGTGCTCCTCGATCTGCTCGATGAACTTCTCCGGCGGCACGTTGACGCCGAGGTCGATCACCTGGAACCCGGCGCCCTCGAGCATGATGTTGCAGAGGTTCTTGCCGATGTCGTGGACGTCGCCCTTGACGGTGCCCATCAGGAAGGTGCCGACCTGCGCCGCACCGGTGTCGGCCAGCAGCGGTCGGAGGATGTCGAGCGCGCCCTGCATCGCTCGAGCCGCGATCAGCATCTCGGGGACGAAGAAGTCGCCGCGCTCGAACCGCGCGCCCACCTCCTCGAGCGACGGGATCAGCGCGTCATACAGCATCCGGTCGGGCTCGAGACCCTGAGCCAGGCCGTCCTCGACCCCTTCTCGGACGGCCGGCGCGTTGCCGACCAGCGTCTCGTCGTACAAAAGCTGGAGGATCTCTTCGTCGGTCACGCCGCCCTATCTCCTTGGTCGCGATGGCCGAGACTGCGGCTTAGCGTCCGCGCCTCGCTCGTCAAAATCGGTCGGAGCTCCTCGATCCGCGCGGGCGTCATCCGCAGCGTCGGGCCTGACATGCTGAGCGCCGCGATCACCTCACCGCGTGCGCCCCGGACCGGCGCGGCCATCGCGGACAGTCCGACCTCGAGCTCGTCGATCGATGTCGCACAGCCGTCCCGCCGGACCGCCTCGAGCTCGCGGGTGCTCGCCGCCACGACCGTCCCGGCCGGCGCACGGCCGAACGCCGCGAACACCTTGCCGTTGGCGGAATGCTCGTAGCCCACCGACCGCCCCAGCCACTGCCCCGCTCCAAGGAAGTGCCGGCTATCCACCTGGGCGATGTGCTCGACGCCGTCGGGTCCAGGCACGGCCAGGTTGATCGTCTCGCCCGACGCTTCGGCCAGAGCGTCGAGCGCAGGCCTCGACAACTCGACGATGTTCCGCTCCAGCATGCTCCGCTCGGCCACGCGCAGGATCGCCGGGCCGGGTCGCAGCCGCCCGCGCTCGCCGTCCTGCTCGATCAGGCCGCGGCGCTCTAGCGCGCTTACGAGCCGCGACGCGGTGCTCTTCGGGAGGCCCGCGGCGGACGCCAGCTCGGTCAGCGCCACCGGCTCTTCGCTCTCGAGCACGCGGACGAGCAGCTCAGCGCC
>Ga0187777_10002305_pt1 | contig 12218 bp, 11 predicted proteins | sample 1015_Q2_SP5_10_M_FD_132416 | JGI IMG/M metagenome (GOLD analysis project Ga0187777, IMG submission 132416) | Tropical peat soil microbial communities from peatlands in Department of Meta, Colombia - 1015_Q2_SP5_10_MG | ecosystem: Environmental > Terrestrial > Soil > Wetlands > Peat | place...
AAACGGCGAGGGGTTTTATCCCCAGGCGGTCGCGCGCTAGCCAAAGCGCCCCCTCGCGAAGGTCAACAAAGGCCAGCGCAAACATTCCGTCGAAACGGGGCAGGCTGCGCGCTGGTCCCCAGCAGTGCAGAGCCTGCAGCACGACCTCCGTATCGCCCGTTGTTCGAAAGGTGACGCCGTCCCGTTCGAGCTCGCGGCGCAAATCCGGATGGTTGTAAACCTCTCCATTGTAGACAAGGACGCCCTGACCATCAGCGGTGATCATTGGCTGATTTGACCGCGCCGAAAGATCAAGAATCGTCAGGCGTTGGTAGCCGAGCGCAACCCGACCCTTCTGCCAGTCGCCCCGATCATCGGGACCTCGATGGACCATTGCGGAGAGCATTGGCCAGACCTCGCGTCGATCCGCATCAACATTGTCGTGTCGACAGATTCCGGCGATGCCGCACATGCAAATGTGATTTTATGTGGAATGTGGTACGGTAATTGCGACCACTGCTACCCGACTATGAGATATGGACATTCCATAGCCATCCTCGATCAAGTAAACTCGGCGCCAGCAATCCTCATATTTCGCTGGCAATTCAGTTTGTTGGCGAGTCCGTAGCATGCCTGCGTCAGGTCGCGATAGTCCTCTGTTTCTCGGTCGCGGAGGGGCCGTCGACGGACAGCAACGGCAAGTCCTGTATCTTTCGGCCGGGTTGGCAGCTCGACATACCGCTCCGATTGTTGCGTTGGATTGCAATGGCCCGTTTTCCGACGAACTCGCGGCCATCGGCATCGAGGTTCATCATTCCCGAATGTCGTCGTGGCGGGCCTATACGCGGATAGCCCAGCGCTACGTCGACGCGAACCGATTACTGAAAATTTCCTCCGGCCGCGCGATCTGCGTGGTCCATGGGCATGATGTTTGGCGCGCCGAATATGCTCGGCTAGTAGCGAGACGCCTTCACGTTCCTTACATCATCCATGTTCGCGGCCCACTCAGCAGCCGCGACATCCAAAAACATCGCCTTGCATTGGCGGATTCCGTTGTCGCGATCTCGCAACGCTACGCCGATGACTTGATTGCCGGCGGCGTCGAACATCAACGCATCACGCTCATCGATGACGCCGTTGATCCATCACTTTTTAACCACGCAATGGTGGCTCCAGCTCTGCCTGACAATCGAAAAACTGCAACTGGAAGCCCCATAGTTGGCTTCGCTGGGCGCATCGATCCGGCCAAACATGTCTGCGAATTTCTCGAAATTGTTGCGCTGCTGCCTGCCTATACGCGAACGCGCTCACGAATCGTGATCGTTGGTGAATGGGCCGATCCGGTCTATCAACGGGAAGTAGAAACAACGATTTCGCGATTGGGCCTTGAGCAAAGTGTCGAATTTCCGGGGAGGCGTCTGAGTCGCGAGATGCCAGGTTTCCTGGCGGGCATCGACGTGCTTGTCACCCTGTCCGGAGGATCGGTGATGTTTGAGGCAATGGCGATGGCAAAGGCGGTCCTATCGATTCGGGCCGACGGCCGCCATTCATTGCACACCCGGCATGACCAAACGGCTTGGTGCACAAGTTCGACTGAGAGCTCGATCTGCGCAAAGGATTTGGCTCGGCTGATTGATGACAGCAAATTGCGCCATCGTTTGGGCGAAGCGGCCCGGGATTGGGTCGTTCGCAATCTCTCTGTCGATGCGATGGTGACGAAAACCGCCGACCTTTATGATCGGCTCGTAACGATTGGTCCGCGATGGTAGCGCGGCATCGTCGGCTGCGCGCCGTTTGCCAGCAGTCTTGTCGAACTCTTCTCGCGACGCAGAATCTGGCCGCATTTGGTTTCCGTTGCGTGCTTCAATGGTCCGCAAAAGCCCGAAGGAAGCGCTCTCAAGCGGTGCCAACTAAGCATGTCCGGGACTGTCGAACGTGAAGAAGCGGTGCTACCGTGGCAGCAATTCGGAGCGACAGGAGGCGCGCGGCGCTCGCGTTATGCAAACGGCGAAATGTAATCTTTTGCTTGTGCACTGGAGTGATCATGCTCTTACCCGAAATGATCTTGTTCAAATTGCTGAGCGCGTGTCTCAAATCGACCCGAATATCGACGCTTTCGTCGTTCCGCACCACAAGCCGCCCCAACTCAAACTGCTGCCGCGATGGGGGCAGCCTACGCTATCGCTGTCGTTTCTCGCTCTCGAACGTCGAAAGCTGTTGCCTGGACGACTCGTCAGCGGCCTTCTTCTTTACAAACATGGAGAATATGCACGTCTCGATGCCGCGGGCATATCGGTGCCAAAGTGGACGGTCATTTCTCCGGAGACGCGCCTCGATCCCGCTGAATGGGGACCCTACGTGGTGGAGAAACCTTCGGCGGGTCGTCGTGGGTCGCAGGTGCGCATACGCCGAACGACGCGCGTTCGGTACGCTGATCCCAACTCCTTTGAGATCGGCCATTACGGTCGCGATGGGCCGATGATCGCTCAGTGCTTCATCTATTCCGGCGAGCGGCCATCCAGCTATCGCGTCGTTACCCTTTTTGGCGACGTGTTGTTGTGCTATCGCCAGACAGCGCCGGCGCGCGGCTTTCTTCTCAAGGGCCGATGGAATTTTCGCGATACCGGCGGGATCAGTATCGTTTCCAACACGAAGGATATGATTGTTGAGCTGGTCGAAGATAAGGCGGTGATTGCATTGGCAGAGCGAGCCCATCGTGAGGCATTTCCCGATATTCCAGTTCTTGCCTTCGATATCATCCGCGATTGCGAAACCGGATCGCTTTACGTTCTGGAATGTCATGCGGGAGGCACCTGGATGTTCTCCTCCGACACCGGGCTGGCGATCGAAGCGGCCAACAATATCGATTTCCGCGCGCAATTTGGCGCCGTCGAAAAAGCTGCAAAAATAATTGCACGCGAAACGCCCCTGCGCGCGATAGCCGCCTCGCCGTTTCACGACCGGCGATAAGCCGCCTGCCTGCAACTGAATCTAAACCTCGCCCGCCATTGAGCAAAAGGCAGACTTCAAATGGATGCTCGCCGGCCTCCGACATACGACTCGACGTTCCGGCGGATCGCCGGATGATCGCCGTTGGCACTTATCAGACATTCCAGATGGCCGCGACATGTCCGCTTTAGGGGGCAAAGCCGACACTAGGCCGGATTTACGAGTACAGGCCCCGGCGATGCGTCTACAATCGGGCTTCCGCTACTAGGAGAGAGAGCGGTGATCCAATCGCTATTCGGCTTCCTTCGCTACGTGTTCCTGGAATTCGGGACACTGATCGTCTTCTGGGTCGTGCTCTACATCGCCGGCATCAAGCCCGCGATCGCCGCGATTGTCACCTTCATCCTGCTCGACTGGGCGTATCGTCGGTGGAGCAAGATACCGGTGACGCGGATTTATGTCCTGACCAGCGCACTCGCGCTCATGTTCGGATGCATCGATCTCCTCGCCGCCAATCCGTTCATGATCAAATACGAAGCGGTCGTCACCAATGTGGCCACCGGACTTTTCTTCGTGGCCGGCGCACGCGGCGAGAAATCGCTCATTCAGGAGGTCGCCGAGAAACGCAACACATTTCCCGACCGTGCCGACATCCGCCAATTCTTCCGGCTGTTCACGTTGTTCTGGGCGGCGTATTTCTTCGTCAAGGCCGGCGTCTACCTTTGGCTCGGAATGATCCTGCCGCTCGAACGCGCGCTGGCGCTGCGCACCATGCTGGGCGGGATCAGCCTCGCCGGCATGTTCGCGATCAGTTTTTTCCTCGGCCGGCCGCTGTTCTTCCTATGCCGGCGCCTCGGCCTCTTGCCGGTGGTCGAGAGCGATCCGGCGGCGCCGGCGCCGAGCTAGGTCAGATCAAACGCCGGGGCGATCGTCATTGCAGCAGCAGAACTCACCGCCGGATTGGTCAAGCTAAAACATTACGCAACCGTAATCTTGAACGAACGTGCGCGTGACCAAACTTTAACTTGCCGTCATTCGGCGGCGGTTTTTTACTTGGCGCAATCGATCTCTTGAGGAGGAGAGCAATGCTCAAGCCAGTGATCGTCGCGACGGCGGTTCTTGCCCTCGCCGGTTCTTCGATCGTCTATGCGCAGCGTTGGAACGGGCCGGAGGGGGAGGGCGGTCCCCGCTTTGAGCACCGTCACCATCACCTGAGCGCCGAGGATCGGGCCGCGTTCACCGATGCGCGCATTGCCGCGCTCAAGGCCGGTCTCGCGCTGACCCCCGATCAGGAGAAGAACTGGCCAGCGTTCGAGCAATCGGTGCGCGACATGGCGCAGCTACGTAGCCAGCGCATTTCCGCGCGCGAGGCCGCGAGCCAGCAGGCGCAGCCCTCGACGACGCCGTTCGAGCGCCTGTCCCGGCGAGCCGATGAGCTGGCCAAGACGAGCGCTGCGCTCAAGCGCATCGCTGAGGCGGGCGAGCCCCTCTACGCGAGCCTCAACGACGCGCAGAAGGAACGCTTCAAGATGCTGGCCCGTCTGCTGCGGCCGCACCACATGCACGGCTGGCGCGACGGCGACGGCTGGCGTGGCGAGCGGCGTTTCGGCCGCGCCGGCGATGGCTGGCACGGCCAGCCCCGGTACGACGAAGAGCGCGGCGGTTGGCGCGAAGGCCAGGGCTTCGGTTACGAGGGTCCGCGGTTCGGGCCGGATCACACCCGCATTCACGACCGCATCGGTGCCGATGGCGGCGACGAACAAGAGTCGCAGCTCTAGGCCGCTGCACGAGATTGCCGGCGTCTGCTGGTCACCTCCCGCGGCGGGCGCCGAAACGGAAGCCGCAGGCTCGCCCCTGCGGCTTGCGCATTTTTCCTAAGCCTTCACCTCCGCCGCGCGGAAATTATCGCGCCAGCGGCCCGCCGGCCTTCTTCCACGCATCAATGCCGCCTTCGATGTGACAGGCGGTGGCGAGACCGGCGTTCTGCGCCGCCTCGACCGCCATCGCCGAGCGCTCGCCATAAGCGCAGTAGAATACGACGCGCTTGCCGGTTGCCGCGGCGAGTTCATGCAGCATGCCGCCGGCGGCGATGTATTCCGGCAAATCCGGGTAGGGAGCGTGCAGCGAGCCGGGAATAACCCCGTGCTTCTCGCGCTCGTTCTTCTCGCGCAGATCGACGATGGCTACGTCGGTGCGACTGTGCAGGGCCATCGCTTGTGCGGCGGACAGCGCCCAGCCCTTGCGCGCGATCTCCTCCTGCCGCAATCCGACCTGCATGTTGGCCGGCACCGCCACGTCCATCATCTTCGGATTGGGCAATTTCAGATTGTTCATCAGGTCGACATATTCGTCGATCGTTTTGACCTTGAGCCGCGGATTGAAATGCTTCTCCTCGCCGATCGTCGAGACGGTATCGCCCTTGTAGTCATGCGCCGGATAGACCAGCGTCTCCTCGGGCAGCTTCATCAGCTTGTTGAAGATCGAATCATATTGCGCGCGGGGGTCGCCGTTCTGGAAATCGGTGCGGCCGGTGCCGCGGATGAGCAGCGTGTCGCCGGTGAAGACGCGGTCGGCCATGAGGAAGGAATAGGAATCATCGGTGTGGCCGGGCGTGTAGAGGACGTCGAGGCGCACGCCCTCGATCTCGACCCGGTCGCCTTCGGCGACCCGCATCGAGACCACGTCGGCGTGAGTCTGCTCGCCCATCACCGTGATGCAATGGGTGCGGTCGCGCAGCGCGCCGAGCCCGGTCACATGGTCGGCATGCAAGTGCGTGTCCACCGCCTTGACCAGTCGCAGGTCGAGTTCGCGCACGAGCTGCAGGTAGCGGTCGACTCGCTCCAGCACCGGATCGATGATCAACGCCTCGCCGCCGTGCCGGCTCGCGAGCAGGTAAGTGTAGGTCCCTGACGTGCTGTCGAAGAGTTGGCGGAAGATCATGCGCGCTTCCTTGGACAGCCATCGTAGCCCGGGCCAGGCGTGAGCGAAAGACCGCCGCTGCCACCCGGCCGGCGGCTTCCGATCGGAAATGCGTGTTCCTGGCGCGACTAGCGCCCAGGCGCTGCGGCGGCGCATCCCTCCGGCTTGAACACCCGCTCGCGCGATGGCGGAAATTTCGCGAGCTTGCCGGCCGGGCGGATCGGGCGCCGGACCAGTTCGCCGCCGCAATTCGGACAGCGCCCTTTGAGCACGCCCTCCGCGCAGACGCGGCAGAAGGTGCATTCGAACGAGCAGATCATCGCATCGGGCGAATCGGGTGCGAGATCGCGGTCGCAGCATTCGCAGTTCGGTTTGAGCAGAAGCATTGTCGTCCCTCTGGACTGGCGCGGCCTTTGGCTTCACGCCGGCGAAATTCCAAGTTTGCGCCGGGCGCTAGCCGCGCTCGACCGGCAGGTCGGGCCGCGCGCCCCATTCCGCCCAGGAGCCGTCATAGAGGCCCTTTGGCTCCCGGCCGATCGATTCGAGCGCAAGGGTCAGGATCGCCGCGGTCAGACCGGAACCACAAGTGGTGATGATCGGCTGGTCGAGATCGACGCCGGCTGCGGCGAACGCCGCTTCGATCCGCTCGCGCGGCACGAGCCGGCCATTCTCCACCAGCCGGCCGTAGGGCAGGTTGAGCGAGCGCGGCATGTGTCCGCCGCGTAGTCCGGGGCGCGGCTCCGGCGCCGTGCCGGCGAAGCGTTCGGCCGAACGCGCGTCGACGATCTGCGTGTCGTCGCCAGCGAGCGCGAGGCGGACGTCGTCCAGCATCGCCACCGCGCCGACATTCATCTCGGCGCTGAACTTCTTCGGCGGGCGTTTGACGTCGCCCTTCTCCAGCGGCCGGCCCTCGGCCTGCCATTTCGGCAGCCCGCCGTCGAGGATGAGCACGTTCCTGGCGCCGAACAGGCGGAACGTCCACCACACCCGCGCCGCCGAATAGAGACCGGCGCTGTCGTAGACGATCACGGTGTCGCCGTCGCCGATGCCGAGCGCACCGGCGGTCTCGGCGAACTGCGCCGGACCCGGCAGCATGTGCGGCAGCTCGGTGGAATGATCGCTGATTGCTTCGATGTCGAAGAACACCGCGCCGGGGATGTGACCGCTGCGGTATTCGGCGTGGACATCGCGCTGCAGCGTCGGCAAGGCATAAGAGCCGTCGACCACAATGAGGTTACGATCGCGCAGATGTTCGGCGAGCCAATCGGTAGTCACCAGCCAGCGGCTCGTGGACGACGGGGCAGGGGAGTCATCGCTTCTGAGCATCATATCCTCGGTCGGGAGAACAACGCGCTGCCGGCGGCGATGTTCAGAGGTAGGGGACCTTGATCTGCGTGCGCCGCTCGAGCCACGCCGGGACTGGAAGCTTGTGTTCGCGCAGGAACTGCGGGTTGAACAGCCTCGACTGAGAGCGCGTGCCGTAGTCGGCGAGGATGGTCACGATCACGTGCCCGGGCCCGAGTTCCTTTGCCAAACGCACGGCGCCGGCCACATTGATGCCGGACGAGCCGCCGATGCACAGCCCTTCGTGCTCGAGCAGATCGTAGATGATCGGGATCGCTTCGGCATCCGGAATGAGGTAAGGCTTGTCGACTTTCAGCCCATCGATGATCGGCGTCACGCGGCCGAGTCCTATTCCCTCGGTGATCGAGTTGCCCGGCGAAGCCTTGGCGGCGCCGTGCGCAAACAGCTCATACATCGCCGCGCCTTGCGGATCGGCGCAACCGATCACCACGGCCGCGTTCTTCTCGCGCAAATATTTTGCCGTGCCGGCAAGCGTGCCGCCGGTGCCGATGGCGCAGATGAAGCCATCGATCTTGCCGTCGGTTTGCTGCCAGATTTCCGGCCCGGTCGTCAGATAGTGCGCCAGAAGATTGTCGAGATTGTTCCATTGATCGGCAAAGAGCACGCCGTTTCGCTCGCCCTGGCGCAATTGCTCGGCCAACCGGCGCGCGACGTGCTGATAGTTGTTGGCATTGCTGAACGGTACCGCCGGCACCTCGACCAATTCGGCGCCAGCGAGCCGCAGCATGTCTTTCTTTTCCTGGCTTTGCGTGTCGGGAATGACAATGAGCGTATGGTAGCCGCGCGCATTGGCGACCAACGCCAGGCCGATGCCGGTATTGCCGGCGGTGCCTTCCACTACGCGGCCGCCCGGCCGGATCTCGCCGCGCTTTTCCGCTTCGAGGATAATCTGGCGCGCCGTCCGGTCCTTGACCGACTGGCCCGGATTCATGAATTCGGCCTTGCCCAGAATGGTGCAGCCCGTAGCCGCGGACGCGCGCTTGAGCTTGATCAACGGCGTGTTGCCGATCGCCTCGGTAATTCCATCGCGCAGCTGCATTGTCGTCACACCCAAAGGCCGCGACCCTAGTTGACCGAACCCACGGATACAAGACTGCATAGAATGCCGCGGGAAACCGAAAGCTGATCGAAACCATAACGGCGCGTGACCCCGGCAGTCACTGCTGTTGTTCACCTATTCTTTCCGGCCGGCGCGGTATCGGCCCGTCACGGGGTTTATTGTCGACGTTCCCGGGTCAAATTGCTGAACGCGATGAATCTCGACGTCAACACGTTGTTTCTCGTCACTATCTATGTGGAAGCGATCCTCGGATTGCTGCTGCTTTTCGTTTGGGCGCAGAACACCTCGGTTCACGCCGTAGCGTGGTGGGGATTTGCGCATCTGATGCGCGCGGCGTCGGTGGCGCTGTTCGGCCTCTACGGGGCGGTCTCCGATCTGATTTCGATCGACCTCGCCAACGCCGCCCTGTTTACCGCTTTTGGTCTGACCTGGACCGGCGCGCGCATCTTCGACTACCGCCGGCCGCGCCTGCTGCTGCTGTTCGGCGGCGCCATCGCCTGGATCGCACTCAGCCGCGTACCGGCCTTCGCCGATTCCTTCAACACCCGCGTGCTGCTCAGTTCCGGGATCATCACCTGCTATACCTGGGCGACCGCCTATGAACTCTGGCGCGGACGCGCTGAACCTTTGGTCTCGCGCTGGCCGGCGATCTTCATGTTGTTTGCGCATGGCGCGCTCTATCTGCTGCGCACGCCTTTGGCGGCGATGCTGCCGTGGCTCCCGGTCGGCAATCAGGTGTTCGAGAGCGTCTGGCTCACGGTGCTCAGCTTCGAAGCGCTCCTGTTCACGATCGCCATCGCCTTCATCATGCTGGCGATGGCCAAGGAGCGCACCGAGCACGGCCACAAGACCGCAGCGTTGATTGATCCGCTGACCGGCCTCGCCAACCGCCGCGCGTTCCTGCAGGACGGCGAAGCCCAGCTCAGCCGCCACGCCACCGACCCGCGTCCGACTGCGGTGATGCTGCTCGATCTCGATCATTTCAAGACCATCAATGACCGGTTCGGCCACGCCATCGGCGATCGTGTGCTCGAGATCTTTGCCGACGTGGCGAGCGGTTGTATCCGCCGCATGGACTTGCTTGGCCGTCTTGGCGGTGAGGAATTCGCGGCCTTGCTGATCGACACCACGAGCGAGCGCGCGCAGATGGTCGCAGAGGAGATCCGGGCGCGCTTTGCCGCAGCTGTGCGCGAAGTCGATGGCCGGCCGGTCGCCGGCACCGTAAGCATCGGCATCGTGATCAGCCAGGACGCCGTTCTTGATCTTGCGGCATTGCTCGCACAGGCCGATCACGCGCTCTATCGCGCCAAGGACAATGGCCGTGACCGTACCGAAGTGGCTTCGCTCGAGATGATCCTCGAGCGCGCCCGACGCCCCGCCGCGTTCGTCGGCGATGAATCGGCAGCGGCAAAAACCGCGGCCTGATCCCGGAAGCTACTTGTCCTCGGCCGGCGTCGGCGTCTCCGGCCCGTCGCCGACAATGAGCAGGACGGCGTCCTCGTCCTTGGCGCCGTCGAAGTGAACCTGCTGACCGTAGTGGGTGACAAAGGCGCCGGCCGGCATCGGCACCGTCGCGTCGGGATCGAATTTGCCGCCGCTGCCGACCCACCAGACGCCCTTGAGCACGGCAATGAAGCGGTCATGCGGATGAAAGTGCGGGCGGCTGAAATGATTGCCGGCGAGCCATTTGACCATCACCGCATAGAAGCCGGGCTTTGACGGATCGCCGACCATCACCGCGCGCTGCGCGCCGGGAAACCCCGGAATCGTTTGCCACTGCACGTTGTCAGGCAGCGTAAAGGTCACCGCCGCGGGGTTGAGCTCGGCCGCGCTCGGTTGTCCGCTCGCCAAGACCAGCGCCAAGATTGAAAATGCCGCCAGGCGGCCAAGCGTCACCATGCTCATTGTTTCCTCCTTGCGATGGAACGAACGTCGACCGCCGCGCGCCATCCGACCGGTTCCTCCGCCTCGGCGGATTTGATAGGGTAGGGTCGGCCTCCGGCACCAGGGAGATCGATCATGCTCGATGTCAGCAAGCCACAAAGCGCGGCGCCGTTCGATACCACGCAGCTCGACCGGTTGATGGATGAAGCCGGCATTGACGTGCTCATGGCGACTTCGAAGCACAATGTCCAATACCTTCTGGGCGGCCATCGCTCGGCGTTCTTCGACAGCATGGACGCGATGGGGGTCACCCGCTACCTGCCGGTTGTGGTTTATGCCAAGGGGGCGCCCGACAAGGCCGGCTATTTCGGCCATCGCATGGAGAGCTACCAGACCGCAATCAAGCCGTTCTGGGTCGCGCAGACCAACACCAAGAGTTGGGGCGCGGTCGACGTCATCGAGAAGGCCGCCGACTATGTGCGCGGGCTCTCGGCCAAGCCGCTGCGCGTCGGCGTCGAGATGGCGTTCCTGCCGGCGAATTCAGCCGAGGCGCTGCGCAAGGCGCTGCCGCGGGTGGAACTCAAGGATGCCCTGTTCGTGCTCGAACGGCTGCGCGCACGCAAGACGCCGCAAGAGCTGGAGAAGCTGCGGCTTGCCTCCGACCTGGTCATCGACTCGATGCTCGCCGTGATCCAGAGCCATGGCCCCGGCGCCACCAAGGCGGAGTTGACCGAGGCATTGCGCCGGGAAGAGACCATGCGCGGATTGACGTTCGACTACTGCCTGATCGCCGCCGGATCGAGCCTCAACCGCGCGCCTTCCGGGCAGCGCTGGGAGAAAGGTGACGTGCTCTCTCTCGATTCGGGCGGCAACTACCACGGCTATATCGGCGACGTTGCCCGCATGGGCGTCGCCGGCGAGCCCGATGCCGAGCTCGTCGACCTGCTCGGGGAGGTCGAAGCGATCCAGCAGGCGGCGATGAAACCGATCCGCGCGGGGATCAACGGCGGAGAGATCTATACCGGCGCCGATACGGTGCTGCACAAATCGAAGCTGCACAATCACATTGAATTTCTCGCCCATGGCATGGGGCTCGTCAGCCACGAAGCCCCGCGGCTGACCAGCTCGGGCCCGGTGCCATACGACGCGTATGACGCGGAGCGGCCGCTCGAGGCCGGCATGGTGATTTCGGTCGAGACCACGTTGGCGCATCCGCGCCGCGGTTTCATCAAGCTCGAAGACACGGTGGCGGTCATGCCGGCCGGCTTCGAGGTCTATGGCGACCGCGCGCGCGGCTGGAACCGCGCCGGCAAGAACGCTTGATCGGAAAATTCGTATCCCGCAAATGCACCGAAGAATCCTCATCATGGGTCTGCCCGGGGCGGGCAAGACCACGCTTGCCGCGGCGCTCGCGCCGCTGCTCAATGCCGTGGTGTTTAATGCCGACGCGGTGCGCGCCAATCTTTCCCGCGATCTCGGTTTCAGCCACGAAGATCGCGTCGAGCACGCCCGCCGCATGGGCTGGATGTGCGATCGCGTGGTCGAGGCCGGCGGCACCGTCATCGCGGATTTCGTTTGCCCCACCAGCGAGACCCGCTCTGCCTTCGGCGACGCGTTCACAATCTGGATCGACCGGATCGAGCAGGGCCGGTTTGAAGACACCAACCGGATGTTCGTTGCTCCGGAAAGCTACGATCTGCGGGTCAGCGCCGAGGGCACGCCGCAATACTGGGCCGAGCAGGCGCTGGCCAGGCTGCGGCCGGCATTCGATCCGCAAAAACCGACGGCGCTTTTCGTCGGCCGCTACCAGCCGTTTCATGGCGGCCACCAGCGCCTGATCGAGGAGGGCCTGCGCCGCGTCGGCCAGGTCTGCATCGCGGTGCGCGATACGCATGGGATCGACGCCAAGAACCCCCTGCCGTTCTTCGCCGTCAAGCAGCGCATCGAGACCGCGCTCTCGGTCCACGCCGGGCGCTTCGTCGTGGTGCCGGTGCCGAACATCACCAACGTCTTCTATGGCCGAGACGTCGGCTACACGGTCGAGCGCATCATCCTCGACGAG
>Ga0187777_10002306_pt1 | contig 12217 bp, 11 predicted proteins | sample 1015_Q2_SP5_10_M_FD_132416 | JGI IMG/M metagenome (GOLD analysis project Ga0187777, IMG submission 132416) | Tropical peat soil microbial communities from peatlands in Department of Meta, Colombia - 1015_Q2_SP5_10_MG | ecosystem: Environmental > Terrestrial > Soil > Wetlands > Peat | place...
AATGCGAACGGCTCGGCGCCGCCTGGGCCGGCGAATATTTGCGGCGCCATATCGGACGGGCGCTTCACGACGGCGATTCCGAGGAGCTTTTTATTTTCTATCGCTGCCATCGCGCGACATTGCGGGCTCGCCTCTCGCTTGCGCATTTGCTCGAACCCGATCCGCGAACGCCCGACAAATGGGTGCCGCTGGCGCACGCCTATTTGCGGCTCGCCGTCGCCGATGCCGTACGGCTCGAAAGATGCCTTAGAAAACCAAGAGGTCGCTCAGCATGTCGCCGGCATGAATGCGGCGAATGCATTCCGCCAGCAAGGGTGCGGCCGTAATGATCTCTACCTTGGCGCGCGCGGCCTCGCCGCCGGGTATCGCAATGGGTACCGAGTCGGTGACCACAAGCCGATCGATCGCGGGATCAAGGAGCGCGGTTTCCGTTCCGGACATAAACAGGCCGTGGGTTACGAGCGCGAGAACGCGCTTCGCACCGGCCTTGCGGGCGGCGCGGGCTGCGCGCACCAGCGTGCCGCCTGTCGAGATCAGATCGTCGATGACGAGTGCAGTGGCGCCTTCCACGTCGCCAGCGAAAAGATCCCCCGAAACGACGCCCCCGCTTCGCCGCTTGTCCGCCAAGCCTTTGCCGACAGGCCGCCGCAGTGCAGCTTGCAGTGCTTCATGGAATATATCGGCGCGCTTGGTTCCGCCGGGGTCGGGAGAAACGACGCTCAGTTTCTCATCCGTCAGCGCCCTGACGTAGTCGATGAATAACGGGGCGGCTGTCAGGGCCACGGTTGGACGGCGAAAAGCATTCTCGAATGCCGCCGGATTGTGCACGTCCAGGGTGACGACGGCATCGGTCCCCACGGCTTCAAACATGCCCGCCACATATCGCGTGGTCACCGGATCGTTGGGTTTTGTGCGCCTGTCCTTACGAGCGTAACAAAGATACGGCACAAAGGCGGTCACACGCGCGGCGCCGGCGTCTTTGAGAGCGCCGATGAAAAACAGGAGCCGGCACAGTTTGTCGTTGGCGCTCTGTTCGGGTCCGCCGTGCAAGCTCTGCAGCACATAGACATCGGCGCCACGCACGCTTTCGAGGGGGCGCGTCTTGTGCTCGCCGTCCTCGAATTCGCGTTCTTCATGCGCCGCTAAAGGCCGGTTGAGCGCATCTGCAATCGCTGCGCCAAGCGCCGCGCTTGCATGCAAGGCAAACAGGCATAATCGTCGATCCGTCATGGTCCACCTCGGTCCGTTACAGCGGATGGCGTGTATCGTACGCCTGTTGTTGACGTTATCAGCAAACTCGGGGGCGGGCCGCCGAAAGTCCTGTCCGGTCTAATTAGAGCGTCATCTCGGGTTCGCGAAGGCGCTCTTTTTTTCTCCTCGGAAATTTCGGTCATTGTGGCTTCGGTCAGCAGCAGCACCGTTTTCGAGCGACGCGAACGACTTTGGTTCGATCGATGATCCACGCTTCCATCAGATCGACATACTCTTTGCGTCCGGCATCAAACCCTTCATTACCTTTGCCGCCCAACATGCAGGCGACGACGAGGCCACCATCGACTGCGGAATTCTCCGCGATTTGGCGCGTGGGCGCTTCCAACGCACGATGGGTCGCCCCTTGCCGATAGCGTGGTCGTCGCCGTGCGGTTAAAGTTAAAGTCTGCCGGCTCAAGCGATCGATGCAACACAACGCAAATCTTCGGCGTGACCGCGGTACTCAAAGTTAGCCACGTCAATGAGCAAGATACGCGCCGCTGGGCTTCAGCTTCAACGGCAGTCTTTGGTTCCGCCGGCAATTGCAGAACGGTGGCCTGCTGACCCTCCGCCAAGGCTGCCAGCAGCACGATTTGGCCATCTGGAAACTCCAATGCATCGTGATGCGCCGTTATCCATTCTTTATTGGTTTGTCTAAAGATCGCTGTCCTATGGGCAGTCACTTTATTGCGCCAGGCAAGCAGGCCAGTCGGTAAACAACGAACTTCGCCGGCAAAGGACAACTCTGTCCCCGGTCGAACGCAAAACCGCCACGTTCACGTCTTCCGATGCTGCGAACCTTCGTGTACCCGTGCCGAAGTTGCGTGTGGTGTCGTGAGTTTTTCACCGAAATTGTCGCCATCTTGACCGCCGATCAAGAGGAAGAGTCTTACCGTTGATGCTGAGCCGACGAGTGCAGAAAACGAATCTCACCAACGCTTTGATTTGCTTAGGCGTAAGTCGGCTCTTGCTCCGCGAGTCGCCTATCGACCTCATCAGTGAGCGCAATTAGCGCGTCGGCCACCTTCACTGGATATGAAGCGTTTGCTTCAAGCCGGCGTAGTGATTCAGGCAGCTGCTCCAGATTGCAAGCAGCGCGATCGCGAATCTCGCTCAAAGCGGGCGACGGTCTAATCCGCCGGCCGCCCTGCATCACCTTCTCAATCAAGGGCTGACCGAACTGTTTGTCGGTTTCAGTGGAGATTACGTCGCCTGCCATACGCCCGCGATTGTATTGTCGCCACACCTGTTTGCACCCGGGCCACGTCGCCTTGCCGGATGAATGTTTGCGGCGTGGCAATCCCGCGTATTCCTGCAGCTTATATGCGCAGTCGAGAGCCGGGGCATCGGACGATGTTGTCAGACTGGTGCCGATACCAAAAGCGTCAATAGGCGCGCCCGCGCGGAGTATTTCCGCAACATTATCCTCGTCAAGGCCTCCGCTCGCGAGGATAGTTACGTCCTTGAGACCGCCATTATCCAAAATGCGACGCACGCTTTTCGACAGAGTTATCAGATCTCCGCTGTCGAGCCGGACGGCGCGGATCTTGATTCCTCTCGCCTGCAAGCGTGGCGCAAGCGCAACGACCTTCTTCGCAGCCGCTTCCGTGTCGTAAGTGTCAATCACGATGGTGAGATTTTGCGGACGCGACTTGGCGAATGTCAGGGCGGCGCGAAACTCAGCTGTTCCAATTGCGGAGTGAGATGCGCGTGGGACCAGAATTCGAATGCATACCAATCGAAAAAGATGAGGGCACCAGTGCAATACTCGGACACGCTGGTTTCATAAAGACGGTTGAAGACCTTTACGAGGCCATGTCGTGCTCAGTTCCTGGAGTAAAATTTGGCATAGCTTTTGCGGAAGCCAGCGGCCCCTGCCTTGTAAGGAGTGAAGGAAATGATGAGGGCCTTAGAACGCAGGCAGAAAGAAGCATTCTCAAAATAGGCGCGGGTCATACCTTTCTGATACTCTTCACGGGAGCATATCCTATAAATGTCATAACCAACGTGAGACACGTGAGCGAGGTTGCTGCAGTTTACTGTGCCACCAGCAATCCCGTACAAGCGATTGTGGCAAACATAGAAAATGGTCGTTCAGTCATCGGGATAATCGATGGTCTCTCATCACGCGCGATAGAAAGCAAAAGTGACAAGCAGTATAGATCTAGGCTTTTGAGGGATCTCGGATATAAAAAATGACAGGTCCGCCTCATCGTGACATCATAAGCAATATTTGACCAACGCCCGAGGTGATTGAACCGACCAAGCGGCTGGACAGCATCGAACGCGGCAATGGTACTGTTGGGAATACCCAGCTTGTTAGTGCTTCGATGATCTCGGGATACTGGTGGGTAATCCGCTCTAGCCTGCGGGGCCTCCCCGCTTGCCACTTGTAAGGCTTTGTGCCGCCGTTCCCAGGTCGCCGGTGGTTGCCAGAAATTTTTCCACCTGCCGTTCGGATGGTGCGTATGCGTTAGCCACGGCGCGCGCCGCCATCCGTTCTGCAATGCCAATCTCCAGTGACTCGAACGGGGCAGCCACCTCCCCGCGCACAAGATACGGTACAGCTTTCGCTTCATCCGGGTTGAGCCGTGATAAAATCGCAAGGATGGCGAGCACAGTATTCGAAGAGGTGCGTCATGATCGATCACACGATTCGAGCTTTTGACACTGACTTGCAGAAGCTCGCAGACAAAATTGCGGAGATTGGTCGGCTGGACGGCGAGCAGATCGCCGATGCGATCGACGCATTAGTCAAGGGAGACACCAGCCTCGCCGAGCGCGTCATGGCAACGGATGATAGGATCGATGCGCTGCAGCATGCGATCGAGGAAAAGGCCGTGGCTACCATTACCCGACGGCAGCCGATGGCTGTGGATTTACGCGAGATAGTCGGAGCATTGCGCATCTCCAATGATCTTGAGCGGGTTGGCGACCTCGCCGAGAACATCGCTAAGCGGGCACTGCACCGATTGGGCTCGCCGGGATGCTGCAGAAGCCGAAGAACGCCTATGCGCTCGTTGTCTTCGCGCATGGCAGGGCTCAAGCCGTTTGAGCCCAAGAAACACCTTCGTTGCTCACTCGATCGGGCGCCCGCGTTGAATTCCGTTTTATACTGCGCGAATAAGTAACAGCGGTTTGCTCGAAATCCGAGTGAGACCCTCCGCAACGCTGCCCAGAAATAGCCGGCGGATCCCCCTGCGTCCGTGCGTTCCAATCACGATCAAGTCGGCCGGCCATTCTTTTGCCTCCTGCTCGATGAGGTCGAAAATGCGCTTGTCAAAGGTGGCGATGCATTTGGAATCGAATTGAATTCCTGCCGCACGAACGAGCTCTGAAGCATCGGCGATTACCTTTTGGCCTTCCACCTGCAAGGCATCCTGGCGCTCGGTCACATGAGGCGCCGGTACGGACGAATAGGTGGCGGTCAAATCGACAATGTGGAAAAGGCGAAGTGTCGAATGTTGGTCTTTTGCCAGCCCGATAGCCTCCTGCAGCGCCAGGTTCGACGTATCGCTTCCATCAATTGGTACCAAAATGCGTTTGTACATTTTTGGTGCTTCTGGCTTCGTTCACGCCGCCCATTCGTTAGCCCGTTCAATTCCACGAGACAGCGAAACACCCATCCGATTGCATCTCAATGGCTACGCCGAGCTTGCGGCTTTCGCGATCCAGCGTCTCTTGCATCCAACAGATATCATCCTCGGACGGGCGGACTAGCTGAAATTTGCGAATCTGTAGCGGAATGATTTTGAGTGCGCCGAGAGTCCCTGCCGGTTCGAGGTCGACGAAATACATCGGGACCAAGTCGTCGCGATAGTCCTCGTAACCGCGTATGCCTTCGTAGTCGTTTAGGAAATCGCCGCAGCCATAAAGAATAAGTCGACCGTGGTAAACTTCGATACCTTTCGGGTGATGTGACGAATGGCCGTGAATAACCGAAACGTCGCCCTGGTTGATAAGCGTATGGGCGAAGTTTCGTTGGCTATTTGGAATTCCGTAGCCCCAGTTCGGTCCCCAGTGCAAGGAAACGATAATGAGATCTCCAGGCCGTCGGATATGGGCAATTTCGTCGCCGATCTGTAGTGCGGTCGCTTCGGAGAGGCTAGCGAGGAGGTTGACACCCGGGTCCACAGTTGTCGCGCCCCAGCTGCGGGGAACGCCACTCGTCACCAAGCCGTATGAGAACACAAGCACACGGCCATTGTTAGTGACGTCCAGTATCGCGGGCACCTTAGCCTGTGCGAGATTTCGGCCGGCGCCAGCAGTCTTGATGTGGAGATGCTCTAGCGTGGCCAACGTGTCGATGAGCCCACGATGCCCCCAATCTAAAACGTGATTGTTGCCAAGAATGCAGCAGTCGATGGCAGCGGCCTTCAGGCAGTCCGCGTTTTCTGAGCTTATGCGGTAATTGATGCCCTTGTCTTCGTACTCCTCGCTACGGGTGATGCTCGTTTCGAGATTGATGATGCGGGCATCAGGCCGCATGCGATTCATTTCCTCCAGCGCGGCGCCCCAGATGTATGAGGGATCAACGGCGCGTCCAATCGGGCCATTTTGCATTTCGGCGAGATCTACATAATCTTGGGCTGATCGCACATAGTCCTCGTGAAGAGCGGGATCGCACGGGTGCGGCAGCACCTGGTCGATGCCGCGTCCGATCATCACGTCGCCGCACAGGAACAGCCGTATCGAGCGGCCCTTCGGCTGATGAACTTGAGGCAAGCGGCTCCCTCAGCTTGGCCAAAGGTTATGTAGCGTCTTTGGCGTTGCGGCCTTGGCATTTTCCAGCTCCGCCGCAGGCAAGCGCGAGGCGAGGAACGCAAATACGGCTCGAGCGACCTCTTCGGCATCGATACCCGGTTCGCGGTGTACGCCGTCGTGGACGCGTTCCAGGAAAACAGAACGGCCGCGAACAATGGTATGCGTCTCCGGATGCCAGCCTTCGTAATAAAAGCCGCGCAGCAGCGGTGGCAGTTGTGCCCCTAAGTAAACTGCTTCATCTCGCCCTAGAGCATCACGCAGCGCGTGCAAGCTTGCTAGCAGTGCGCGATAAACCTTTCCTCGATCGTGCCAGCCAAGCCGTGAAGTTAAGTCGTCGATCCAACCCTCCGCCTCCTTCGCAGCAATGCTGAATTCTTCGATTGCGGGCATGGACGTTATGACCTTTTTTGTAGCACATCGAATGCCTAGCGGGAGACTGATGATCAAATCCAGCAAAAGATGCAATAGGCCGAACTTGAGCGGTCATGGCCCTGGCGATCCGCCGGTCCCGGCCAGCGACAGCGAGGCCAGGATCTGATAGCCTTTCGCACTAGGCGGAGGCGATCGAAAAAGCTGGATTGATTCCACGCGCTGGCGCATCGACAATGATTGATCAATTGGATGTTCTCGCGCAATTGCTCGGCCGTTTTCGCGAATCCGGGCAATAGTCACGTGGGGCTGAAACGGGCATTCGTCGCCCTGCCCGAAGATTCGCAGAAGCGCTGTACGCAAGGCGGAAATGTCATCGGTGGCTGCACAGTCCGCCCATAGTAGGCGTGGTCGTGTCGGTCGCGGGCCATAACCGACATGCTGGAACAGCAACCAGAACGGGTAAAACGCATCGGCCACGCGGCGAAGCTTGTCGATGGCGCCGAGTATGAAATTTTCGTTCCATGGCGGTACAAGAGTAAGGTGTATATCGTCCTGCGCGACTGGGCGGACGAACGATTGTTCGAGCACAGCGGCAAACCGGGCGAGTTTACTTGCGATTTCTGGTTCGATCTTAAGGCCGACAAACACCCGCGCCTGCCGCACAGGCTCCGATAGGCGTGCTTGTTCGGCTCCCTCGGCTCGAGAAGGGCTATAAACTCCTCTCATCCGGCTGCTCCTCATCCCAATCTAGTCACGGGACGATCTGACGATCCGGCACTTTACATAACCTTGTTTGATCTTGGCGACATATCGAATTTATGGCCGCGAAAGATCAAGTGCCTTGAACACGTTTTTGTCTTGCACGCACACATCGACCACTTCATCGGATTCGACCGGCTGTTGAGATCTCAACTTGAGCCATATCAAAGTCACGTGTCCTTATCCGCCCTAAGTATCCATCCTTGCATTGTCAGTGGCCCGTTTGCGGGGCAAAGGTGGACGGCGAAGGAACCGGTCGCCTGCATCATTGACGTGTAGGAGAACGAGTGATGGAGCCCGCACATTTCACGCGCGTTAACGCGACGACCTGGCGCATCGAAGCAACCGGCGCCATGCGCGTGCCAGCGATCATCTATGCCGACGAGGAGCTTATCCGCGACATGGATGAGAAGGTTTACACGCAGGCCGCCAACGTGGCGACGCTACCCGGCATCGTGACGGCATCCTACGCCATGCCGGACGCGCATTGGGGCTACGGCTTCCCGATCGGCGGCGTGGCGGCCTTCGATGCTGAGAAGGACGGCGTCGTCTCGGCCGGCGGCGTGGGCTTCGATATTTCGTGCGGCGTGCGCACCATGCTGACCGGCCTCAAGGTTAACGATGTCCGGCTGGTGCAGGAGGCGCTTGCGGATTCCCTTTTTCGTCAGATTCCAGCGGGCGTTGGCAGCGAGGGGGCAATCACGCTCGATCCAACCGAAATGGACGCCATGCTGTCGGGTGGCGCGCGTTGGGCGGTCGAGCGCGGGTGGGGAGACGAGCGCGATCTCGAGCGGATCGAGGAGGGCGGAGTGGCAGCGGACGCGCGGCCCGACAGCGTCTCTGAGAAGGCCAAGCATCGCCAGCGCCGCGAGATGGGGACGCTCGGATCCGGCAACCATTACTTCGAAGTCCAAGCCGTGGCTGAAATCTTTGACGCGCAAGCGGCCAAATCCTTTGGGCTAGCGCTCCAGGACGTGGTGGTCACCATCCACTGCGGCTCGCGCGGGCTCGGCCACCAGATTGGAACGGAATTTCTCAGGGAAATGGCTATCGCAGCTAGCGCAGCAGGGATAACGCTGCCTGATCGCGAACTCGCCTGTGCGCCAATTTTTTCGGAGATTGGCCAGCGCTATCTCGGCGCTATGCGCGCTGCGATCAACTGCGCGTTGGCCAATCGCGAAATCCTCGGCCACCTTGCGCGCCGAGTGCTTAGCCATTTTTTCCCGAACGCGACGATCGACCTTTTGTTTGATGTATCCCACAACACCTGCAAGGTAGAGCTGCATTTGATTGATGGCAAAAAACGCAATCTGTTCGTTCACCGCAAGGGCGCGACGCGCGCGTTCGGCCCACATCACCCCAGTCTTCCGCCCTCCCTCAAAGCGGTCGGCCAGCCGGTGCTGATCGGCGGCAGCATGGGCACGGGCTCGTATATCCTGGTCGGTACCGCGGAAAGCGAGACAAAGGCCTTCTCGTCCGCTTGTCACGGCGCCGGACGAGCCTTGTCGCGCCATGCCGCGGCCAAGCAATGGAGCGGACGCAAGGTGGTCGACGATCTTGCCGCTCGCGGTATCCTGATCCGCAGCCCGTCAGCGCGCGGCGTAGCCGAGGAGGCGCCAGGCGCCTACAAAGATGTGGGACGGGTATGTCTTGCGGCCGAGCAGGCGGAACTGGCGCGACGAGTGGCCCGGCTCGAACCACTCATCTGCATAAAGGGATGAATTGCGTAAGGGGGCTAGGTTTGAAGAATCTCGTTGGCGTTCCTCGTGACCTGCAGCCGAACCTTCATGGCCTGCTCTGCCATTGCCTGGGAACCGACCGCCCGCGCACGCCTCAGTGCCGGTCAGCCCGCCCGATCAGCATTGAGGCATCGCAAAGCGGTAGGTCTGCCACTACCGCGCGGCTTGATGCGCATCAAAGAAGTCCGGGCGATCTCTGGCGAGGGATGCGCCAAAAGGAGCCCCATTGTGAAACCTCTCGTCATCGCTAGCCCTGCCGCGGCGCTACGCCCGCTGTCCGTCGATCAGCTTTATCGCAAGACCGATCCCTCAAGCTTGCAGTTTGCGACGACATCAGAGCTTGAGCCGATCGATGGGCTTGTCGGCCAGGAACGCGCCCTCGAAGCGATCCGATTCGGGACGGGAGTCGATCAGGCCGGGTTCAATCTGTTCGTCACTGGTCCCCACGGTGCCCAAATGCGGGCCGCCGTCAAAGCCGTTCTCGCCGAGGAGGCCGCCGCCAAACCCCGCCCGTCTGACTGGATCTATGTCAACAATTTTGCGGACCCGGACAAACCGATCGCCATCGAGCTTCCCGCCGGCCGCGGGCGGGCGTTTCAAGCCGCGATGCACAAGCTGATCGATGATCTCAAGACAGCGCTGCCAGCCGTCTTTCGGAGCGAAGATTACCAGACGCGGCGAGGCGCCATCGACGAATCGTTCCAAAGGAAGCAGGGCGAGGCCTTTTCCGCGCTGCGTGACAAGGCAGCTGCGCAAAATATTATTATTGTTCGGACCCCCCTTGGCTTTGCTTTGGCGCCCGCCAAAAATGGCCAAATCGTCCCGCCTAAGGAATTTAACACGTGGCCAGATGACAAACGGCAAGAGGTGCAAACCACAATTGAAGCCCTGGAAAAGGACCTCGAACATATTGTCCGCCTACTTCCGCAGTGGGAGAGAGAGCGACGCGATGAAATCCGCCAGCTCAACCGCCTCACCTCGAAATACGCAGTCGATCACCTCATCGACGAAGCTAAGGCAGCCTTCAGCGACATCCCCCGTGTCATTGAGCACATCGAAGCGGTGCGGGCAGACCTCGTTGAAAATGTCGCAATATTCATTGCCAAGGGCGAAGACGGAGAGTCCGAGCTGGCCGACTTGAAGGCTAGCAATCCATTTGACCGCTACGAGATCAACCTCTTCATTACCAATGATGCCGGCCCAGGCGCGCCGATCGTTGAAGAGTCGCATCCGGCACTGGGCAACCTGATCGGTCGCATCGAGTACGTCCAAATTCGTGGGGCACTGGTGACCAATTTCCGCTTGATCAAGGCCGGCGCCATTCACCGTGCCAACGGCGGCTATCTATTGCTTGACGCTCGCAGCATCCTCCTCGAACCATTCAGCTGGACAGCGCTGAAGCGCATGCTGCGGCGTGGCGAGATTGCTATCGAGGATATTACCCGCTTCCTCGGGTGGACCGTCACCGTCTCCCTTGAGCCCGATCCAATCCCGCTCAAGCTGAAGGTCGTCCTGTTCGGCGACCGGCTGCTCTATTTTCTGCTTGCTGCGCTGGATCCGGAGACGGCCGAGCATTTCAAAGTGCTCGCCGACTTCGAGAATGATTTTGCGCGAACGCCGGAAAACGAAGCCGTCCTCGCAAGGCTGGTCTCGACGCTCGCACAGCGCGATGGATTGAAAGCGCTTGATTGCGATGCGGTTGCACTTGTGCTGGAAAATGCGGCGCGCCTCGCCGATCATGCCGGTAAGCTCTCGCTGGTAGTGGAACAGGTCCGGGACGTCCTGATTGAGGCAGACTACTGCGCTCGCAAAGCGAAGCGCGGCGCGATCACGCGGGCCGACGTTGACGAGGCGCTCAAGGCACGTATTCGCCGCACAGCGCGCCTGCGCGACCGGGCGCAAGAGGCCATCCTCGAGGAGGTTGCTCTGATTGATACAACCGGCGCACATGTCGGGCAGGTCAATGGTCTCAGCATGACCGAACTCGGGGGATTTTCATTCGGCCGCCCAACGCGCATCACCTGTCAGGTGCGCCCCGGAACTGGCAAAGTTGTCGACATCGAACGTGAAGTCGAGCTTGGCGGCCCGATTCACTCGAAAGGCGTCCTGATCTTGTCCGGCTTTCTGGCCGGTCGGTATGCCTTGGACACGCCGATGTGCCTGTTTGCGAGCCTAGTGTTCGAGCAGTCTTACGCCGGCGTTGAGGGCGACAGCGCGTCATCCGCTGAACTCTACGCGCTCCTGTCAGCGCTCGCGGACGTGCCGTTGCGACAGGATCTCGCTGTGACAGGCTCAGTCAATCAGCATGGCGAGGTCCAGGCGATCGGTGGCGTCAACGAAAAGGTCGAGGGCTTCTTCGATATTTGCCGGGCGCGCGACCTCACCGGAACGCAGGGCGTGCTTATCCCACAGGCCAATGTTCAGCATCTCATGTTGCGGCAAGATGTCATTGATGCTTGCGCGGCTGGGCGCTTTGCCATCTACGCGGTCGCCAATGTCAGTGAGGGGATCACGCTTCTGACCAATATGGCGGCTGGCGAGCGCGCCGCTGATGGGGCCTATCCAGTTAACAGCATCAATCGCCGTGTCGAGGACCGGTTGAGGGCTTTCGCCGATATTCGGCGGAATTTCGAGAGACGGATCGGCAACGATCACGCTGGCAATTAGCCATGGCAGCCCAATCCCACATGTTCAAGCGCCTAGTCTTGGGACTCGAGCCGACCGCACCGGACCGCATGATGCGACTTGCCGCCGAGCTGGCGGAACTTCTGCATCTCGAACTTGTGGGCTTGTTTCTCGAAGACCCGAGCCTGCGTGACCTCGCCGCAATTCCATTTGCACGGGAATTCCGGCTACTGGGAGGCGACTGGCGTCCCATCGAGCTTGAGCGTCTCACTGACGAGCTCGAGCTTGCTGTCCGCAGCGCCGAACGACAGTTTGTGGACGCTGTGAAAGATCTCACGACGCGGTGTCAATTCAAGGTAATCCACGAAGCGGCTGCGCAGGCCATCGCCTCGATTTCACAATCGGGCGATATCATCGTGGTCGCCGAGCCCGCGACCCCGGTCGGTCGCGTGACCCAGCAATTTTACTGGCTCCTCAATGCCGCTTTTCAGTCTGCTGCAGCTGTCATGCTTGTGCCGGCTAGCATCGCGCGAGTCACCGGGCCTGTAGTCGCGATTGCCGTCAAGCCGGATGACCCGAGCATTCCTACAGCGGCCACTATCGCGATTGCCGCCAGGGAGGATCTGGTGATTGTTCATACCCATGAAGGGAAGAGCAATGATCCCGATATTCGCAAGCTGGCCGACGAAACTGGCCTTACGATCAAG
>Ga0187777_10002308_pt1 | contig 12215 bp, 11 predicted proteins | sample 1015_Q2_SP5_10_M_FD_132416 | JGI IMG/M metagenome (GOLD analysis project Ga0187777, IMG submission 132416) | Tropical peat soil microbial communities from peatlands in Department of Meta, Colombia - 1015_Q2_SP5_10_MG | ecosystem: Environmental > Terrestrial > Soil > Wetlands > Peat | place...
ATCCCTTCACTGCTATAGGCCAGTAAGTGGCCTGGAGCACCTGGAACAGCAAGCACACCGAAGATCATTCCAAATGGCAGAGTTCCGGTGCTGGTGAAGTGTTGTCCATTATCCAGGCTTCTTTTCAAACCCATTGGTCCCAATTCGGATAAATACACATAAACTTCGTCTGGACTATTATTTCCGGGAGCTACGACGAAGATCGTTCTACTTGAAAGACTGGCGGCAGCAATAGAAAGCTTCCAAGTCCTTCCTTGGTCGGCGCTTGTATAAAGTCCAACGGTTCCTGTATGTGGAATGACGGCTGGTTGTGTCAGGACGAAGAGTCTTTGTGGATTGAGCGTGCTATATTTCAGTGAATAGGTCATGAGACCTTCCATCGGCTGATTGCTCCCACCTGCTACCTTTTGCCAGCTTGTGCCTCCATCTTGCGAACGAAACAGTCCATAGTGTGTTGCCATCAACAGAACATGTGGAGGGAGAACAAGCAGTGAATGCACATGATTAGCTGCTATTCCGAACCCGTTCACTGGTTCTACTGTTGGATTTATAGTCGGTTGAGTTCCAGAAGCGTCGCCTCCACATGCGACCAAAAGTATTGCAATGATAACTGATAGCAATGACGCTACAATAAAATTTGGTGGCCGAATATACGTTAGAGAGCGAAACATATGTACCTCATGAGTATTCATTGTGATTTGTGCATCAATTTCTCAGAGCATATTATAGCAGTTTGAGAAAGAAGCACAACCTTCAAGGAACCAATGATAAGGAGAAGCGTTACTTGAAGCTATGGTACAGGTGAAATCAGACCGAATCGGATAGCGAAGCGCACCAGATGCGTGATGTCCCGTAAATCAAGCTTTTCCATCACATTCGCACGGTGAGCCTGCACTGTTTTAATGCTCAGTGTCAATTGATCTGCAATTTCCTGGTTTGTGTAACCTTCTGCGACCAGTTTGAGTACCTCTATTTCACGAGGAGTCAAAACCTGTAACGCTTGTGTAAGGCTTGAAGTAGTTTTTGTTTTGTGATCGCGAGTCGTTCGAGTTTCAGTCATTGTAGAAGCCGTGTATGATCGAATGAGCGCCTTTGCCAGGCCAGGATAGAGATAAGCGCCGCCTTGTGCAACTGAGTGGATTGCCAATTGTAGGTCAGATGGCGCTGCTTTCTTCACGAGATATCCTGCCGCTCCCATACGTAGCGATTGAAGAAAATATTCTTCGCTTTCGTGCATAGTGAGCATCAGTACCTGCGTTGCAGGCTGCTGGTTTCGGATGTGTTGGCAAGCTTCCAGGCCATCCATATCTGGCATTGTGATATCCATTACCACCACATCTGGTACGAGTTCCATTGCCATAACTATCGCCTCCTGACCAGTACGTGCTTCGCCTACCACCTGTATCTCTTGCTGCATGCTGAGCAGCATCTTAAGTCCCTGGCGTAAGATGTCATGGTCATCGACAAGTAACACGTGTATCGTAGGCGAAGAGGCTGATTCGTCAGGCATGTACTGTGTCTTTCAAGCTTGGAGCTGATAGTGGTAAACAGACTTCAACTGTTGATCCCTCCCCTGGCTTTGAGACGATTGTCAATGAGCCTTCCAATAATGACGCTCGTTCACGCATACCTGCTATTCCTAATCCTATAAACTTTTGTGATGGATCGAAGCCAATACCATCATCGCGGACCCGTAAGCTTATTTCGTTCTGGTTTTGAGTAAGCGTGAGCCAGATACAGCGGGCATGTGCATAGCGTGCTGCATTGGTAAGACTTTCCTGCGCAATACGGAATAGTGTTGTTTCATAGAGAGCGGAATGTTTCTGCGAACGAAAAAAATCTCCCACAGGTTCAAGATGAACTTCTACAGGTAATTGCAGGCGTTCCCGACTATCTTCAGCTAACCAGCGCAAGGCAGAGTGCAATCCCAGATCATCCAGCACGCTTGGTCGCAACTGCTGAGCCAGAATGCGAATATTGTCTAATGTCTTCTGTGTGAGGTGATTTAGTACTTGAAGACCCTCACACAGTTGCTGAAATACTGGTTGAGCGGTTATTTGGTCAGCAGGTATGACTTTCAGCGATTGACTTAATATCTCGGAATGAATGAGTAATGCGGACAGATTCTGACTGCTCTCATCATGCAATTCGAGCGCAAGGCGACGCCGTTCCTCCTCTTGTGCTTGAAGGATTAGCATTGCTTGCTCCCTGCGTGCTTGCTCGAGTCGATCAAGCATACTATTGAAAGCCTGAGCAAGCTCGCCAATTTCAGTATCTGTAGCAGTAACTTGTGCGCGGGTATGCGTATCCCCCGTGCTGACTTTTCGGATAGTATGCAAAAGTCCAAATAACGGGCGAAAGCTTGCTCTGATTAATGCCACGTTCACCAGTAATCCAAGAAGCGTTGCCAATACGATGAAGCTGGTATCAATGAGATAATGGTGTGCTTCAAGATTGTGACTTGTGACCCACAGTCCCACTAATGCCCCAAAAATAATCATCACACTATTAGCGAGGATGACTTTCTCAAAAAGAGAGAGTTTCAGGCGCTCAAATGGCTTGGCATAGACATGAAAAACTCTGGACATAGCTGTGTCTCACTTCCTGTTCTGGCTACACGCTCAACCTTTCATTCCCAACTATAGGTCCAGAGTCCCTGCGCGTCAAGTATTTTAACCTGCTTCACTCAACTTGCACGAACAGAGTCTTAGTTATGGGTTCGAAGCCATCAGCATGAGCTTCGATACTTATCTCCCACGGCCCTGCCATGTATAATTGAAATTGAGTCAGGTAGGTTCCGTGTCCTAGTGATTTGACACGGATTTGATTTGTCACCATGCTCATGTTAGTCATTCTGGCGTCAGGCAAGACTTGCGCTTGCTCAATAGGCAAGCCTTGAGAGTCGGTCAGGTGAAGTTCCAACGTTGTGAAACCATTCGCAACAGGACGCTGTTGATCAAGTTGCACCTGCATGACAGCGGGTACCTGTGTATGTAGTAATACGGCAAAGGTTAACACACCTATGCACGAGAAGGCCAGGAAGAACCAGAAAAAAGGTCTGACACGCATAAATTGTTATACCTTCCCATTTCTTGTTGCTAGGCGTGAAAGTTTACACTACGCTCTAAGGACGTTTGATAGATTCTTCCTCGCACGATTTAAGTATAGTTGAACTTTAAGAAGTTACCATAGGTATGAATCCCTATTTTCTACACTAGGGTGTTTTGACTATGATGCAAATGTTGTATGCCGGTGCATATGAAATGCCGTTTTTCTGACATATTACCACTTCACTTTGTGATGAACTTTCGTGCGAGCATATCTTCGAAACAGTATTATCGGGACTATGAGAAGTCCGATCACCAAAACATATGCTGCAATGTTGATGATCGTTCCCCATGTAGAAGCTTCCTGCGGGGTTGTTCCAATGAGAGGTGGATACAGTCCTGTAATGATAAACTGTGGGCTGCCACCAACTGGTATGGTGTTTACAATATGCTTGCCGGGGATATCTAACATGGCTACATTGCCGCCTGCGAGCGCAATAAAGCCTAGTTGTCCATCACTGGTGATAGCAATCGATTGTGGCACAACCCCTAGATGAATCGAGTAATTCGGTTCACGTGGAAGTGTGTATGTCCCTGGAAATATTGGGCTAAGTACATCAATTTTTTTGTTTAGCATATCAGGAATATAGACTTCACTTGTGAAAGCGTTATAATCCATCGGTCCAAAGGATCCCCCACTAATGAGTGGCGGTGAAAGCTTGCGAGATGTAATATCAACTGCGTAGACACTTCCTAGCCTGGTTGTCACATATGCTGTAAAACCAGGAGGAATAGTGATATATTGTGGCCCTCCTGGAATTTGTATGTTGCCGAGCAGCCTTGTATTTTCAAAGACGTTCAACGAAGTAGCATCTGCAACCCAGAGTTGATTAGTGGTTTCTCCTGGAGCCCCTGAGCCTATTATGGCAATTGCAAGGCCAAATACGGGGCTATTCATATGAATTATCTGTTTAATTGTACAGTTACTTGGGTCCAGAGCTGTAACGCTATTTCCACCATTGCCTGCGGTATAGAGGACGTTCAACCCTGGATCAAATACTAACAGCGAAGGTTGCCCTGGCACCTTCGCACTACAAATGGTCTGCCCAGTTTTGGTAGCAAGCATGCTTACTTGTCCTGATGTAGGCCGTGTAACATAGAGAAAACGCCCATCCAGGCTGAGATAGATCGTTTTGGGATCACTGTCTATAGTAAAGTTACCGGTAACTTTTTGTTGACCTATATCTATAACACTAATCCCTTTCGCGGTGCCTGACACATATGCTAGATTAGGTGCTCCGCCATCTGCATGGACATGCTGTAAGCCAGATAAAAACAATGAAAGTAACAGAAAAGTAAACACTAGTAATGCATTTGGCCAATATATTTTCGATACCTTCATAGATGAAAATCTTTCAATCAATCTGTGAGTGTTTTCCAGGAACTACCACCATCCGTACTGTATATCACTTTAGGTGGTAGAAAGAAACCGGCGTAGAGTGTGTGAGGGTTGAGGGGATCAACAATTAACGAAATGAGATCACTTCTGTCAAAGTGCCAGCGGCGAGCCCAGGTACTTCCGTTATCGGAAGAGAACCAGAGATCTTGCCCTGAGAGTCCATAGAGCGCCTTGCCTGTTTTGTCAATAGCCAGGCGTGTTGGTGGTACTGTCATAGGGAGATGTGTAATCTGCTTTATCTGTGTGCTTCCTTCTTGCCAGTAGTAAAATCCCTGGTCGGTGGCACAGTAGATCATGCGTGGTGTGGTGTTCGTTGCTAGAATGCTCTCTACATTTCCCTGGATGGGGGAAATGTGAAGCCAGTGAATCCCATCATCATGACTCTCGAAGAGCCCTTGATCTCCACCCAGGAAGAGGTGATTGGGATTGTTGGCATCGATGAGTAAAGAAGGCGTTTGCATGTTCGAAAGTGTACCCCTGGTGATGGGATGCCAGTGCGCGCCCAGGTCTCGAGTCTCTAACCACCCTGCGTAGAAGTAGAAAGCATAGAACTGGCCAGAGCTTTCAAAACCAGCTCTTACTGCATAAGGATAAGCAGATGAAGATAAACCAGATGGGACGCTGATCTGCCAGCTAGTTCCGTTATCCCGGCTGAAAGCGATACCGGATTGTTGCCCCAGACCGCTCGTTGGGATGACTATGAGAGCCAGGACGTTAGGATCGGATGGGCTTACAGCAATAGAAGTGACCATGTAATTATTGAGCATACCATGTGATTGAGGCCAGCTATGCCCACCATCTGTGCTAGTGAAAAGGCCATAATGAGTTCCAAGATAAATCACTCCGGGACTTCCTCCCAGGGCTATAGTATGGAGATGGGTATGTGGGTTAGAGAGCGGGCGGCCAGTTACCGTAGGATTGGTGCTATTGTTGTAGGCACTAAGTACCTGCCATGCAACAACGACAGCGATAATGAACATTCCAATAACCAAAATCCGTACGATTCGCGTTCTCACAGATGATTTTTCTTTTTTTTGTCTCTCTGTTTCTTGTTTAGTTGGAGGCGTAGTTGATGGGATATGTGACATAGCTGTCTTATCATTCCTCGTTAGGGTCCTGTTTATTGTTCCTGAGTAATTATTAAGAGCAGTATATATCAGATCATATCAGGAGTCTATCAGGTTACATCCTTATGGATCCATAAGGTGCTTTATGTACTCATAAGTGCGAAGATTAAACTGTTGCAAGTGATATAAACGTTATAACTGATACAACAGATACAAAGCCCATTCATGATCTCGTAGAAACTTAATAGTGGACACCTATCACCTTTTAGGGTACAGTACATGCTGGGTGTTTATGTTTCCTTTGAAAGGGTATATCGGTGATTCGAATAGTCACTAAAAGACGGCAATGTACAATTGCTCTTTTTTTCATCTGTTTGCTCCTCAGCATATCATTCATTCCGCATGCACACGCAGATGGTGGTGCGCCTAATTTAGCGTATGTGTCAGGCACATCTCCAGGTGTCAGTGTCATTGATGTAGGACAGGCAAAAGTGACGAAAACAATTTCTGTAGCGGGTGATCCACATACAATTTTGCTTAGCCAGGATGGTGGCTTACTCTACGTCTCGCAACCCGCTCTGGGAAGGGTGTCCATAATCATAGCCAGCACTGGCCGCATATTCTGCACCACACATCTTCCTGGTGAGCCATCTCTATTGGCAATTGACCCTGATATGAACATCTTGTATGCCGCAGGCGGTGGATCCGCACAGGTAACCGCACTCGATCCAACCAATTGTAAAATCCTGAATACTTTTGGGGTGAATGGACCTATCTACGGATTAGCTGTAGCTCTGACTTCCGGATCAAGTTTAAACGGCAGTGTTTCTAACCAGCTCTGGGTTGCCAGCACCGGTGAATTGACAATTTTCGATGCTCAGACGTATCAAACGTTGGGAACTGTTCCCTTTCCAGGTGGACCACAGCATCTCTCCATACCTCCTGGAGAGACAGTATACGTCACTACACGACAGGGAAGCGTCGACGCCGTAAGTCTCAAGACTCGAGAAGTGCGACAAATTCTCAATGGGGGAATCTTTGGTACGATGGATTACGATGCTTTAACAGGCGAGGTCTATGTACCAGATGAGCAACACCAGGAGCTTATTGTCTTGAGTCCCGTTGACATTGGTGTTTCGGCCATACCAACGGAACCTGAACGAGTAATTCATACCCCGGGGGTACCGGGATCAGTTGCTATTACCAGTGACGGGTTGCTCGGTTTTATTGCACTTCGAGAGGGACAAGTCGCAATGTTAGATCTCATTGAGCATCGATTAGTATACACAATCGATGTTGGAGGTACTCCTCACTTTATCATCACGGGTCTATATCCACCACCTGTGTTAGATACACCAGCTCCTGCAAATAATGCAGCCTCATCGCAACAAACTACAATACCTCGAATGTTATGGGTTATCGTGTTCTTTGCGTCGTTGTTTACGATCATCGTCGTGACGATGATACTTGTGTGGCAACTTCGCCAGTCGTTGAGAGCTGAGCATAGACAGTGAATATGCCAGGCATTTTATCTTGACAATCCATTTCTAAACTGACACAATTTGCCAAACAACATAACATATTTGAGAAAGGTCATACCGTGGTACAGTCAACGAATCAGCACGAAGAACATTTAATACCTGCACAACAGATTATTAACGTTGCATTTCAGGGTGAGCGTGGAGCGTTTGGGGATGAGGCTGTGAAAGCATTTTTTGGTTCGCATGCTCAAGCAAATCCTTACCGGAGTTTTGCAGACGTTTTTAGGGCAGTTGCCAGGGGAGAAGTTGAAGCAGGGGTAGTACCCGTAGAAAATTCACAAGCCGGTAGTATAAATGAAGTGTACGATCTGTTGCGCCAGTATGATCTCTTTGTTACAGGTGAGATTGGACACCCAGTTAATCACTGTCTTTTATGCCTGCCAGGGCAACAACTCAGCGACATCACACGTGTCATTTCTCACCCGCAGGCGTTAGCCCAATGTGATGCATATTTACGCGATCTCAATCTCGAAGTTGTGGCAACATACGATACGGCTGGAAGCGCCAAAATGGTGCGTGAAGAAAACCTTGCGAGCGTGGCGGCAATTGCGGGAGCGGGTGCAGCAGAACTGTATGAACTGGAAATATTGGCTCGAAGTATCCAGACTATTAAAGATAATTACACCCGTTTTATTGTGCTAGGCAGAGAACCTGCACCTCGTCGTGCGGGTGAGGCTAAGACCATGTTGGTGATGGCTACGGCGCATCAACCAGGGTCTCTCCATAAATGCCTTGGCGTGTTGGCAACAAATCAAATTAACTTGCTTAAACTGGAGTCACGTCCATCACGACAGCGAATCTGGGAATATGTCTTCTATCTCGACTTTGAAGGGCATCGTGATGACCCAGGTGTAAGTGCTGCACTTGCCGATCTGGCGGGTTATACCACATTTTGTAAGGTATTAGGATCATTTGCGAGAAATGCATGACTTATCAGTTGTACCTCGTTTCTGGCTCAAATTCTGGTCGCAGGCTGACAGCTTTTCGGAGGTAGATATGCTGTATTTCTGACGCGCTACGGTTGGTGTTGATTAACAACAAAACTCGAATACACTTGCCAAGGCTATGTGGAACTGGAATTTCACGCATACAAATGAGTGGAACCTCATTCCAACCAATCTGCCTCGCTGCCAGGGCTGGAAATACAGCATCCAGGTCGTCTGTAAGTGTAAAGCTAGCACTTGCGATATCTTCGATAAGTACGTTGTTTTCAAGTACCATCAGTCTTAACAGCTCAGTTGTTGCTGCTAAAATTTCCTCACGGTCATTGTAATCAACTGTGGTTGCACCACGTATACCTCGACAATACATTACCTGCTCTCTTTCAGCATATTCCTTCAGGCCTGATTCTGAAAACCAATTATGCCACAAATGAATGATGTGTAATACCCTCCATCATCTGATTCAAAATCTGTGTCTCACGGACTATTAACTTCAACTGATCTGGTGTAATCGACTGCCGCCCGTCACAAAGGGCACTATTCGGGTCAGGGTGAACTTCTAAGATTAATCCATCAGCCCCAGCAGCGATTCCGGCTCGCGACATTGTAGGCACTAACTCGCGCCGGCCAGTTCCATGACTGGGGTCAACTATTACTGGTAAGTGGGTTAATTCATGTAACAGGGGTACGCAGGAAAGGTCAAGCAGATTACGAGTTTGTGTATCAAAGCTGCGTATACCTCGTTCACAAAGTATTACATGTGGATTACCAGCAGACACTACGTACTCTGCTGCCAGTAACCATTCTTCAATTGTTGCCGATATGCCGCGTTTTAGCATAACCGGACGATGAAAACTATTGCGGCCAGCAGCGTACAATAATGGGAAATTTTGCATATTACGACTGCCAATTTGCAAGATGTCCGCGTACTCTGCTACGATTTCGACCATCTCAGGTTCCATTACCTCGGTTATGACCGGAAGACCGGTGAGTTCTCGTGCTTCTTTCAGATAATGGAGACCCTCAATACCAAGTCCTTGAAACTGGTAGGGTGACGTTCGTGGTTTGAATGCTCCCCCACGCAATATTTGTCCTCCTGCGACTTTTACCGCATTTGCGGTAGAGAGTAATTGTTCTCTGCTCTCTACTGCGCATGGGCCTGCAATAACAACCGGAGTAGTATGAGAACCACCAATAATTACCGGTTGACTCTTTTCAGTACCACCTATCTCGATCTTACTGCTCTCTGCCTTGAAAGCTTTACTGACAAGCTGGTATTGTGTTTTAACCTCTACGACTCTCTCCACGGCGCGCTGCTGCCTGATTGCGGCAAGTGCTTGCTTATCAAACTTGCTACCGTCTAAGACAATAACCTCCCGTTCATCCAACAGCGTCGAGACAGTTTGTTTATGGTTGCCGGTTATCTGCTCCAACACTGTCTCCAACTGATTTCGTTCTTCTTTACTAACCTGATGTTGAATAGTGATAATCAATGTACTAGGTCCTTTCTGTAAATGATGTTGGAAATTCTTTACCGTATGAAAATGAGTTAGTTGAAAGCAGTTTCGCGTAGCTGCTTTGCTAGAGCAAAATAAGCTTCCAGAACATCATCGTGACGATTAATGAGGGAACGAATGTTGTCAAGTTCTAATGCTAGCGCATCGAGCCAGGTCACTATTTCCTCTTTATTTGTCATGCAAATGTCCCGGTACATAATTGGGCTACCTGCTGCCAAACGCGACATATCGCGGAACCCCCCGGCAGCAAGACTGGTCAACTCCCCCCAGTCTTCCCCCTTACTCAAGCATTGCACCAGGGCGCTGGAGAGCACAAATGGTACATGGCTAATACCTGCTACAAGGCGATCATGCCGTTCAGCATCAAGAACCATCGGATGTGCTCCAAGACGTAGAACAATCTCGCTCAGTTTCGCTACCCCTTCTGATGATGCCTCACTATCAGGAACCAGGCAATAAGCGCAGCCTTCAAATAAACCGGCGCCGGCCGCCTTGATGCCAGAAAGCTCTCTACCAGCCATTGGATGACCTCCCACAAACATTACATTTGCCGGTAATAATGTTTTGGCCCATTTGAGTATCTGGGCTTTGGTGCTTGCTGTGTCGGTTACCAGAACTCCTTTTTTGAGTTCGGGCGCAATATGCTCAAGCAACTCAGGTATGGCAAGAATTGGCGTTGCAAGTATCACCAGATCTGCCTCTTGAACAGCTTTTTCTGCTGTGTTGCATATCTCAGTGATCGCTTTTAACTCCCATGCCTGGTAAGTTGTATCTAGGTTGCTGTCATAGCCAGATATGTGCCTCGCTACACCAGCTAGTTGTAGTGCCAATCCAAGTGAACCACCGATCAATCCCAGACCCAACACAGCTATTTTTTCCATTGCATCACCTCGATCTTTTCAATCTATGCAAATAGCAAACAAAAAAGCAGAGGATCAATTCCTCTGCTTCCCTCCGGTCTTCCTTCAGACCTGGAGTTTTTGCGCAACTCAACAGGCCCTCATTTAGACCGGAGGGCTAAAATAAAAGTACCATGCAAAAACTTTATTTAGTTGGGTTCGCAAATCAATATTCATGATAGTTGGATTGTACATGCAATTAGCTCATGCTGTCAAGGGCTAATTTGAGCCAATCTTGACACGCTTGCTACATTCCTCTACACTCATCCAAAGTATTCAGCTTGAGTTTATGGCTTGATCGATTGGAAAAACCCTTGAAAACCTTACCTGAAATTGTACGCGTACGTTCATCTTCGTCTTTAAGCGGCACTATTATTCCGCCATCCTCCAAATATCATACTCTACGCTATGTTCTAGCGGCTTTCTTAGCTCAGGGAATGAGTACTATTTACTACCCGGCTATAAGTGATGATACAGATGTATTATTGCAAGCATGTAGTCAGTTGGGAGCGGATATCCATAGCGAAAGTCAGGCTGATGAGCGTAATATTCTTTCCATCCGTGGTACAGGAGGAATTCTCAGAACCCAACCTGATACCACAGTCGATGTCGGTAATGCAGGTGCTGTACTTCGCCTTCTTCTGGGGATTTGTGTTCTTACATCTGAATCTATTACCTTTACAACTCCATATCCAGAGTCGCTAGGTCGACGTCCAAATGCTGACTTGTTGCAAGCTCTTGCCCAACTTGGTGCAATTGTTGAGAGTCGTTCTAATGAGGGAACACTGCCTATTAAGATCCAGGGTCGGCAGATACACGGAGGCAAGATACAGATTTCTGGGAAAAAAAGTTCGCAGTATATCAGTGCACTCCTCTTTTTGGCTCCTCTCCTCAAAGAGGGGTTGGAGATAGAGATTGTCGATGAATTGACTTCCGCCTCTTTCCTTGATTTAACGATAGAAGTACTCGAGCAGGCAGGGATTGTAGTCATCACCAGAGACCCTCATAAACATTATGTTGTGCCTGGAATGCAGCAATACCAGCCGAGGGAATACGTTATTCCTGGAGATTATCCTTCTGCTGCCGCGCTATTAGCTGCTGTGGCGGTTACCAGGGGCGAAATTACAATTATTAACTTACAATCAGGTGATACTATTGGAGATGCCGTCCTGGAAGTGTTTTCTGAGATGGGTGTGCAAATCTCAAGAAGTGGGAATACTATCACAGCTACATCTCGTGAACCTCTTCAAGGAATAGTTGTCGATGGTAATAGAACCATCGATAGTGTGCCTGTCATTGCTGCTGCTGCTTGCTTTGCCAATGGCCCCAGCCGTATTTATAACGTAGCAAATCTGCGTTTGAAAGAAAGTGACCGTATCAATGATTTGGCGCGAGAGTTGAACAAAGCGGGCTGTTATGTAATCCCTTCAACAGATTGTATCGAAATTTATCCTGCTGGTCCTGATGGCATAAGTGGTGGGGTGGAGCTTGATGCACATGCTGATCACCGTCTCATCGAAGCTTTTGTCACTGTTGGGCTGGCTGCTAAGCATCCCATTACTATCTCCCATGCGCTTCATATAGCCAAAAGCTATCCGCACTTCTTTGATGATCTAGTTGGGCTTGGGGCTAGAGTAGATCGTGTTTTTTAAAAAATAAACTTAAGGGAAAGAGCCTATCATTGATGCAGCGAATTTTTCTAATCGGTCTTTCAGGTTCTGGGAAATCTAGTGTTGGAAGAAGG
>Ga0187777_10002309_pt1 | contig 12215 bp, 11 predicted proteins | sample 1015_Q2_SP5_10_M_FD_132416 | JGI IMG/M metagenome (GOLD analysis project Ga0187777, IMG submission 132416) | Tropical peat soil microbial communities from peatlands in Department of Meta, Colombia - 1015_Q2_SP5_10_MG | ecosystem: Environmental > Terrestrial > Soil > Wetlands > Peat | place...
AGCTCGATCTGATCGCCGCCTACTGCCATCGCTATCCGCTTCGGGTCATCACATCTCTTCTCGGCATTCCGCTCGCGGATGAGGCGCAGCTTCTCGACTGGGTCCAGGGACTCTTCGATTATCCGTTCAACCCCGAACACGCGCTCGAGGCCAAGGAGCAGGTCGACCGCTTCCTCCTGCCGATCATTCACCAGCGCCGCGAGAGCCCGCGCCAGGATCTGATTTCACGCATCGCGAGCGCCGAGGTCGAGGGCAAGCGCTTGACCGATCAGGACATCCTCGCGTTCGTGAAACTCCTCTTTCCCGCCGGTGCCGATACCACCTACCTCACGCTTGGCAGCATGATGAACGCGGTGTTGGGCGATGAGCGGCTCCGGAGGCGTCTCACCGCCGAGCCAGCACGGATTCCCGCGGCCGTCGAGGAGAGTCTGCGGCTCTTTGGCGCAGTGTGCTTGCTGCCGCGCTATACGGAAACGGGCGCGCAGGTCGGCGAGGTCGAGATTCCGCCCAACTCGTGGCTGCTCTTCGGGGTGCGTCCGGCCGGACGCGATGCCGCCGTGTACCCGGAGCCCGAGCGCTTCGACCTCGAGCGACGGCCGCTGCGCCTGGTTACCTTCGGTGGCATGCCGCATTTCTGTCTCGGCGTGCATCTCGCGCGCGCCGAACTCGTCATCTCGCTAGAGCTTCTTCTCGCGCGGCTGCAGGGCCTGCGGCTTGCGCAAGGCCCGATGCCCGAGAGCCTTGCGGTGCTGCGCGGCGTGCGCCAGCTCCCCGTGGAGTTCGACGCGCTGCGGCCTGCTTAAGCGCAGCTCTTCAGGGCGGGAAGCGGTAGCCGGTTCTCGGCGCTCTGGTGCAAAGCGTTGCAAAGTGTCCCGCTATGTTGCCTTTAGGCTGGCCAGGACGGCTGTCACCGGATGGGGTAGGCGCTATAAAGCTCGAAGCGGCCCCCGGCTACCACTATTCACATTGTCCGTTCCGGTCACATAGGTATCAGTCTGTACCGGACACATCGGTAACTTGACCTTAAAGGGGGTTCGGCGCGCATTCAACGCGTCCGCTCTCATGATCGAAGAACCCCAAGTCGTAGTGCATAAAACTCACCAGCGATCTTTTCCGCGACCTCTTTGATGCCGGCGTTTTGGCCCGCGAAGAATGGCTGAGGTTGATCTTGCGGCGCCCGATGCAGATGGGGCCACAAGCGGTGACCGTGATGGTGCGATCGTGGAAGGGCGCGCCAACTCAGGCACCGGCCGCGGCCGGTAGCGGGACCTGTGGTCCCTTGATGCGATGCATGCCGTTGACGCGCTTCTGGAACTCCAGTCTGCGCGCGCGGGGATTGAAGAATTGCCGGTACCAGATGCGCTCGAGGTGGAACGGACCGTCGGCATTCACTTGCAGGATCTTCAGCGCGGGCGCCTTGTTCGCCCATACCTCGAAATCCTGAGCGAATGCGAGTCGACTCGCTTCTTGGAAGGCGCGTGCAGCCACGACATCCTGCTGGTCCGCGACGGCGTGCGCGGACTTAACCAGCAGCGCGTGCCAGGCCCGGGTTACGCCATCCTCCACCGGCGTATTGGCGATGAGGATGATAGAGGGGTAACGGCCCGCCATGTACGAGAGCAGGTACCCGGGGCCGTGGTAGGTGGTGTCATTGCGCAACTTCGCCGCGCCGTCGACTAAGGTGCGATGCGGTCCGACCATGCGCTGCACGGCCTTGTGGCCCGCGAACTCGTTCTCGAACAACTCGACGACGTCCAGGCCATGGATGGGCGCAAAGTGCGCCAAGTCGACGATGTTGTCCACCACTTCCTGACCGTGTACGGGCAGCGTGCCGAGCTGATCGATCTGCCAGTGTACCCAGGCCGGATCCGACCACTCCGCGAGCGCGGGCGCCTCCCATTCGGGCTCGAGCCCCTCCTCGTCGTGCCAAACCCAGATGACTCCCATGCTCTCGTGCACGGTCCAGGAACGCACGCACGCGGCCTTGGGAATGGGGCCGCGCAATCCCGGAATGTGGTCGCAGACGCCGTTGGCGCGGAAGCGCCAGCCGTGATACGGACAGCGGATCGCATCGCCCTCGATGTGCTTCCCATCGCGCACGATGTAGGAAGTTGTGTTGATGCCCAGATGCGTGCCCATGTGCGGACAATAGGCGTCGAGCAGTGCCGGCTTGCCGCTCGCCTTGCCGCGGTAGAGCACCATGTCACGGCCGAAGAAGCGCAGCGGCAGCGGCTTGTCCTGCAGTTGCTGGGCGTCGGCCACCATGAACCAGCCGCGCGGAAAGGTGAATTCGCCGAGCCCGTACTCGCTCGTTTTCGCCATCACTGTCTCCCAGGTTGCATGGCGCGCACAGCGCCCGGCGGCACTTTCCGAAAGATTCGTGCGGCAGGGCATTCGTAGTTGCGCTTACTGCAGATGAGGTAGTGGCGTGCGGGCAGTGGAAAGCACGTATGTCGGGACCTCCTCGGGGCCGCCGAGAATTCCGGCCATGTACCTCGCGGAGCAGTCAGTGGCGCCGACGATGCCGTCCGCAGAAGAGCTCGTGCAACGTGCGCGCGAGCTGATTCCGAAGCTTGAGCAACGCTGGGAGCGCGCGGACCGCGAGCGCCGCATCGCCGACGAGACGCTTGCGGAGATGCAGCAGGCGGGCCTCTTCCGGGTGCTGCAGCCGCGGCGCTGGGGCGGGTACGAGATGGATCCGCAGGTGTTCTACCGTATACAGCTGGCGCTCGCCGAAGGATGCATGTCGACCGCCTGGGTCTACGGCGTCATCGCCGTGCACAACTGGCAGCTCGCGCTCTACGACGAGCGCGCGCAGCGCGAGGTGTGGGGTGAGGACAGCAGCACGCTCATTTCCTCCTCCTACATGCCCAAAGGCCGCCTGCAGCGCGTGGACGGCGGCTTCCGGTTGTCCGGCCGCTGGGGCTTCTCCAGCGGCGTCGATCATTGCCAATGGGCGTTTCTCGGCGCACTGGTGCCGGACGAGGCGGGGCGCGCGCCCCCTGAGTTCCGCACCTTCCTCGTGCCGCGCCGCGATTTCACAGTCGTGGACGCCTGGGACACGATCGGGCTGCGCGCCACCGGCAGCCAGGACATCGAGGTGAGCGATGCCTTCGTGCCCGAGTACCGCACACACCGCGCCGCAAGCGGGGCCGACGGCACCAGCCCAGGCCTGGCGGTGAACCGCGGCGCGCTGTACCGCCTGCCCTTCGGGCAGATCTTCGTGCGCGCCGTGTCGACCTCGGCCGTCGGCGCGTTGCAGGGGGCGCTCAATCACTACGTGGCTTGGTGCTCGAAGCGCGTCGCCGTGAACGACGGCGCGCGCAGCGCCGAGGACCCGGTCGCCCAGCAGGTCGCCGCGGAGACGGCGCTCGCACTTGATGAGATCAAACTGGCGTTGTTTCGCAACTTCGACCACATGATGGGCGAGCTGCGCGCCGGCCGCGCTTTGTCGCTGAGCGACCGTATCCATTACCGCGTGCAGTCCGCCGCCGTTCCCGAGCGCTGCGCGGCTCTCGTGAACCGACTCTTCTACAGCTCCGGCGCCCACGGCATGTACCGCAGCTATCCGCTCACGCGCTTCTTCATCGATATCAACTGCGGGCGCACCCACGTCGCAAACAACGTTCACAAGGTCGAGCGCAACTACGGCGGCGTGATGTTCGGCCTGCAGAACGCCGACACGTTCCTGTGAGCTGCCACGGCCTGCCGCCATGATTGACATCCGCGCACTCTCCTACATCGTTGCCGAGCACAGCGAGCTCGCGGCGTGGCGCGCCTTCGGGGAGCAGGTCCTCGGCACCGAGGTGCGGGAGTCTCCGCGGGGCGATGTGTGGCTGAAGATGGACGAGCGTACCTGCCGCTTCATCGTGCAGCAGGGTGAGTGCTCACGCTATCTGGCATCGGGGTGGGAGGTCGCCGATGCAGGCGCCTTCGAGGCCGCACGCACACAGCTCGAGCAGGCGGGCGTCGTCGTGCGTGCAGCGACGCCCGCCGAGCGCGACACGCGCTGCTGTATCGACATGCTCTGGTGCCTCGACCCCTCGGGGAATCGTCACGAGATCGTGCTCGGCTTCAAGAGCGATTTTCGCCGTCCGGTTTCCCCGACCGGCACGACCTTCGTGACTGCCGATCTAGGCATGGGACACACCGCGCTGCCGGCAACGAACTTCGACGCCACGGCTGCCTTTCTGCGTGAGGTTATGGGGTTCGGCCTCTCCGATTTCATGGTGCATCGGGCGGCGCCCGGTGGCCCCGGAGCGCGCATCATGTTTCTGCACTGTAACAACGCCCGGCATCACAGCCTGGCGATCGCCGAGATGCCCGCAGCGAGCGGTTGCGTGCATGTGATGATCGAGGTCCCGGACATCGACGAGGTCGGGCGGGCGATGGATCGCCGCCAGCGAGGTGGCGCGAAGCTGATGGCGACTCTCGGGCGCCACGTGAATGACCGCATGATCTCCTTCTACCTCCTGAGCCCCTCGGGGTTCGCGATCGAGTACGGCTGCGGCGGCCTGCTGTGTGACTGGCGCCGCAACGTCGTGCACGAGACCACCGCCGTGAGCCTGTGGGGACACGACTTCAGCATCGGCTTCGGGTGACCGCAAGCTGGTGAACGTCAGCGACGAACGCCGCTACTGGATCTTGCCGCGCGGTCCACTCACCGTCACCTACGACGTCGGATTAAGTGGACTTCCCGTAGATCAATAGCTAGCACGCCCCCGCTACCACTTTGCAAAAAGAATACGCCGAGGCAACCGGCTTCTAGCTCTGTGAGAAAACCGCGCAAGGCGAGCAGGACATCACCCAGCAGCACATTCAGCAATTACGTGAAGCCCGCGACGAGTATCAGCGGATGATCGAGTACCTTAGCGCACGGGACTGAGCAACGGCCACCTGCGCTCCCGAGTATCGCCGACTCCCGATTCAAGCCTGCGTCAACTCTGCCGCTGCGATCTCGTAAATGAGTTGCAGTTGGCAAGGCCGCCTTGAGGCATCGTCCTGGCCCCGCGAGCCGTGGCACTCGAGCACTCCTGCCGCGCGGTGCGTCGCGTCTGCTAATGCTGCCCTGACGGCGCCATCGAGGTTGAACAGCCCGTCGCAGTCCGAATACGGGCATGGGTATTCGAAAAATGCACGGGCCGGGGGATAAAGCATGTGCGTTTGGGAGGTCGGCACGCTTGAGCCCAAACCTTGGAATCCCAACTCAATGCGAAGATGCTGGAGGGTCGGAAACGCTGTGCGCAACAGCGGCGCTATGGCCCGATCGCGACGCGACCGTTCCATTTGCTCTTTGCGCGTCGGAGCCGAAAGACCGAATTTCATGTACGGCTCACGAAAGTCGGATCGCAGTATGGGGCCAGTTTCAGGTCTGCCGCGCACCCCGCGCGGCTCGCGTCCGTTGCTCTTCCCGCACTTCCTCGAGCGTCAATCGCGTACTGACCGCAATGACGTCGAGGATCGCATGCTCTGGGTCGGATGGCATTCGCAGCTCATGGATTCTTTCCCAGGTACGAATGCGGACGCCAGGCGGATTGGCGTCCGAACACTGCTCGACCAGCTCCTGACGTCTCTTTTCCGAGCGCTCATACTCTTCGCGAGCGAGGCGTTCGGCGGGATTTACCGGCTCGCCTATGCGGGATATCGTCATGTGTGTCGATGGAGCCGAGGTTCAGTAGCGACGCGGGCGGCCCCCACCTCCACTGGACCGATCGCGCTCCTGAGCCTCGCTGACCCTAAGTGTACGGCCTTCGAACTCCTTGCCGTTCAGCGCCTGCATTGCGCGGGACGCATCGGCGTTCGACATTTCCACAAAGCCGAAACCGCGCGGACGCCCTGTGTCGCGATCGGTGATCAAAGAAACCTTTTCGACGCTTCCATGCGCCGCGAACAAAGCGCGCACACCGTCTTCAGTTGCCGTGAAGGTAAGATTTCCCACGTAGAGTTTGGTCACTGGACATTCCTCAGAACAGAATTTTGAAGGGCTGACAGCAGTTAGATGCTGTCCCTAAGGTGCGAGCCCTGGGTCTGGGTCGCGAATGGAGTCGACACACGCCGCTCAGATCTCGCAGCGGCGCCAAGCGCTGGGGACAGTGTTTCATTCCCCGCCCGCGATGGGAGCGCTGGGCGTCCCGGCCGCCGCATCCTCGAGAGGTTCAACTTGCGGGCCGCCGGTAGCGACGCCGGTGCGAGTACTTCTGCGCTGCTGCTTCTGCTGCTGACGCGATTTTCTCGCCAGCTCCCTTTGCTTTCGTGCCTGCTGATAGTTCGGCTTCGCCATGATGGTATCGTGCGCTCAAGATCGGGGCGGCGCAGCCTAGCAGGATTGAGGAGCTTCTGCTGGTCCGTCGGTCGGGGACCCGCGGTTCACCCGCGCTTACATCGTGCGTAGTTGGGCGAATCGCCTCCGCAGAGGCATTAATCGGGTGACCTGGAACCGGTTTCGAGGTGATCTCGGCGTGACCAGGCCTCTTCTAAGTCACTGACTCAGGAGTAAAGATCCCGCGACCGGTGCTCGACCGAGCGACGGCGCGCGTCCCGGTCGAGCTAAGCGAAGGCCCTCGACCCCGAGCCAAGGCCTTTTCGATTCCTGTTTCAGTCAGGTTCCTCTCGATCGAGCCCGCTGCACAGGCGTACGGCTGGTAGATCGATAGGTAGCAGGCCCCCGCTACCACTTATGCGGCGCGAAAAAGCGCCCTCCTGCGAACGGCTGCTCAGCGGCTGCCAGCCCGTCTTCTTCTGCGCCGCCTCGGCTGCAAGAATGAGTTCGCGCGCCTTTACCATCCCTCGATCCGCTGCAGCCTTTGCGCACTCCTTATCGCTCGGCGTCGAATCGGGGTGTTCACGGCCAATTTCCTTACAGACAGCATCCGCAGCGGCGCGGATACGCTGTTCGAGCGCCTGAGCACCCGAATGCGTAGCAAGATTGAGACCTCTCCGGTTGATTGGTTTGGCGAGAAGATAACGATCGCCGAGCCACCTGATCGCTTGCGCTCTGGCTGCGCTGTAGTCGACTTCCAATGGACGTGGAAATTGTTTCGTCCGTTTCACTCCATTACCTCTCATGTCACATCTCGTGCGCCAGAAATGCTGGCCGCCATGTGAGGCAGGTACGCCATTCAGCAAAGTGCTGCAATTGAGGCAAACCGAAGCCGATAGCGGGCAAACCGAGAACTCAACACAGGCTCCGGAGTGACCCATTAGCGCCACGAGCACTTGGCACCCGTTCCACAAGCCGAATCTCTAGCGCGACGCCAATTACCCACTGCGGCACATCATCTTCGCCAGTGCCTACCCAGACCGACTGACAGGCGCCCCGTCCCCCGATAGCGGTAGTGGAAAAACCGTATGCCTCGGTGCCACCGGACTCGTTAGGGTCTTTCCCGCTTTCTAATACATTTCCGGACCTGACGTGTGGAAGGTAAATGGGCCAAAAACACAAACACGTGATTCGCGCTATCTTTCGTGAACCGGCGAGCGGCAACATACACTGGCGAGACGTCGAGTCCCTCCTTCGTCACCTCGGAGCAACGGTGGAACCGCTGTCTGGCGCGCGTCTGCGGATACGGCTGAATGAAGTCGAAGGAATCCTGCATCGCCCGCACCACAGCAATGTGCTCGACAGAGGAGGGATCCACTCCGTCCGGGAATATCTTGCTCACGCCAAGGTAACGCCTTCGCAGTATGAAGCAGGTGCTCATCGCGGCACGGCGCAGCCACCAGTCCGGTAACGGACTCTCCTGCTTTCACGCTTGCGCTCAGGTCACGCCGCCGCACCATATCGATCAGGCCCAAAGAGCCGCGCGACACGTGGTATATAATAATTTCTTTGAGTTCACTCGCTGCGACGCAGGCTCACTTAAGACAAGCGCGGCGGGCACATGACTGCAGCTCCAGTGCGCTATGCAGGTTTCGCTATTGCGGTCGACCGGAAGTCATAGCGTGGATCGCCTCACCATCCGCCATCGCCACTCAAAGCTCAAGGTTCACAACCCTTTCTTGTGTCTCCACTACTTTCACGCCTATGACAACAGATATTGATGCCCTGCGGTCCAGCCCGCTCGGAGCGGAGCTCTCACCATCGGAATGCGCAGTGCTTGCGAAACTCGTGCACCTCAAAAGGCTTGCCGACGGTGAGGTTCTTCTGCTCGAGGGAGCGTGCGATCCGCTCGTGCACGTGGTGGTCGAGGGGCGAGTCCAGGTTGTCAAGGACAGCGTGCACGGACGCACTCTGCTGCACACGCTCAAGCCTGGAGATCTAGTTGGCGAGCTGTCCTTCATGGACGATGAGCCGCGCTATGCCACGCTCCTCGCCTCGGGACCGACCAAGGTCCTTTCCCTGAGCCGCGCTGATTTCGAGACGCTGGTTGAGACCGAGCCGCGCGTAGTCTACAAGGTGATGCGCGCCATCATGCGCGTTGCGCACCGAGTGCAGCGCAGTATAAGCAGGGAGCTGCAGGACATGCAGAATTACGTGTATCGCACCGGAGCGAGGCTCTAAAAAGCGCTCACGGTTGCGTCGGCGCGTGGAAATTCCGATGTCCGAGTGGATACATCGCTATGCGCGGATCAACGGTATCCGCATGCACTACATCGAGCAGGGTGCGGGGCCGCTCGTGGTGCTGTGCCATGGGTTTCCGCACCTGTGGTTCTCGTGGCATCACCAGATACCTGCCATCGCCGCCGCGGGCTGGCGCGTCGTGGCTCCCGACATGCGCGGCATGGGACAGACGGACGCCCCCGCCGAGGTCGAGGCCTACGATGTCGATCACACCGTCGGTGATCTCATCGGACTGCTCGATCATCTCGGGGAGAAAGCCGCCGTGTTCTGCGGCCTCGATTTCGGTGCTTTCGTCATCTATGACCTCGCTTTCCGCTCACCCGAGCGCGTGAGGGGCATGATCGGTCTCGAGAACCCTGTGGCACCCCACAACCCTCTCCTTGCTCCGCTGCGCGAGGCCGCCGAGTGGGCGCAGAAGCACTTCGTGCACATTCATTACTTCGAGCCGCCAGGACCTGCGGATCGGGCGCTCAACGCCGCGCCGCGGGAATTCCTCACCAAGGTGTTTTACGCGCTGAGCGGCGACTACCACTACTTAGATGTCTGGAAACATCCCCCCGGCACCCCCTACCTCGAGGCGCTTCCCGACCCACCGCCGCTCCCCTGGGCGTGGCTCTCCGAGCTCGAGATGGAGTTCTTCGTCTCCGAATACGCACGCACTGGTTTCACCGGCGGCCTTAACTGGTACCGCGCCATGGATCTACGCTGGGCTCAGCGCCGTCGCTACGAGGGAATGAAGAACCCGGCGCCTTTCTTCTTCATCGGCAGTGAACGCGACTGTGACCTTGAGGCGTGGCACGGCGAGGATCCGCTCGGGCAGCTCGGGCGGCAGTACCGCGACGTGCGCGGTGTGGCGATGCTCGCGAATGCTGGTCACATGATGCAGATGGAGCGGCCGCGCGAGGTGAACGAGCGAATCCTCGGCTTCCTCGCCGAGCTGCGCTGAGAGGCGCTCCAGCGGGCGCTGAAGTCTCCGAACTGACCCGGGCCGTCGGGCATCCTGGCGCAAGATGAACACGCCGGAGTGACTGCTTTCCGGTGCGCCGAGAAGCTGGGTGTCTCGCGTCAGACCGTGAACGCGATCGAGACCGAGAAGTACGATCCGAGCTTGCCACTCGCGCTCAAAATCGCTCGACTGTTCTCTCTACGCGTCGAAGAGATCTTCGGGTTTACCGAGGTAAGGGCACCCAAGGGCCGTGACGCAAAGCAAGGCTGAGCCGGGCACAGGAGTCCGACTTGCCAGCCGCGGCTTCCAGTTCGTGCGGCTTGATCATGGCTTTGTGTTTTCGCTACCTAAGCACTTCGATGCTGTGGCGGGCTCCGGTCTGGGAATTTCGAATCCATAACGCTAGACCCCTTCCCAATCAGCATCGCTTACGCCTTCTCTAGTTTGGCCTTCCCCGTCTTGGAAACTGAGATCGAGCCCTTGGCGCTCCACCGTGTAGCTCAGCAAGACACTCGCACTACGTAGCACCCACGATTGAGAGAGGGCACCAACTGCGCTAAAGGTAACTCCGCGGATAAGGAGGGCTTGCGGGAAATGGTAGAGGGAGAAGAGCGCGGCCGCCCCACTTCGAGTGATGTTGCCGCGTGTGTGCGTGAACTCAATCGCACCATCGGAGAGTTGGCGAAGTCTTATGGCGTTGCCTCGGTCGTAGTGGCGCTGACTGAGGTCATGGGATGTTCATCTTGTGCAACAGACAGTATTGAGCGCGGTGCGAGCATTCGGGCGCTCGTAAAACGAGTGAACGTTACCTAAGGCGCAATCCATTAGGTGCCGGCTACGAAGATTCCTGGTTAACGTTCCGGGGTGACTAGCGTAATCAGAACGTCGGGGACTCCATGAATAGAGCTGATCTTATTGAGTTCATCAGACTCCACCATTACGCGGTAGAGGCCTCACACACCATCCAGGGACCTCCCGAGGCAGCGCTAGTCGGGTTCGTGGTCAATGATCGGCTGGAATTATTCTTCGATAGCTTTGACTCGACTCGCAAAGTCGCTAACCTCCGCCGCAACCCGGGCGTGGCGTTTGTCATCGGTGGATATGCCAGTGGGGACGAGCGCACCGTGCAATATGAAGGAGAGGCAGACACGCCCACCGGCGCCGAGCTGGAACAATGCAAAGGTGATTACTTCGCCGTTCACCCCGACGGCATGAGACGGGCAACCCTTGCCGGCATCACCTATTTTCGCGTGCGCCCGCGTTGGATTCGTTACACCAATTTCAACGTGGCTCCGGCTCAGGTTGTGGTTTTCGAAGGTGCCGCTCTGAGCGCCGCTGACAATCCTAAGGAGTACGCCGTGGCAACGACATACTCCCGTTTGAAGGAGCCCTGGCATCCGGACATTGAGAGCCGGGGACTCTTCTATCGGATTTGAAGCGAATCGAAGCCGCAGCGGAAAGCAACTTCGGCCGGCCATGTATTAAAGACATCGCGGTGGCGTAATTTTCGTCTGTAGTTGCAGGCCGCGCATGAATTCGGTCGTGGGGTGGTTACGCTCGCGGATGAGTCAGATATCGCCGTGAGGGGGCAGTATGGACCGCCCAGCTCGACTGACAGACGCCGTAGCCGCAGATGCCGCAGAGGCCTTTGCTCGGTTTGCCGCCGAGCGCGGTGATGAGCCGATCGTGGCACTTGCACTGTGTACGGTGGAAGATGCAGCGCCGCCGTATATCAAGGGGGCAGTCGTCGGCGATATTGGGCCGATTCGTGGGTCTGATCTAAAGAGTTGGCGAAACCACCCTGCTGACTGGTCCTGGAGCGATGGTCCCGACGGACGACGACCGGGCCGCCGATGTAGTGCTGTGATCTGTGAAATCCTCGATGCGGCGGACCAGGCCGCCGACCCCGCCGCAGACGACCCAAACGAGATCTTCGCGAAGTTCCGTCAAGAGATTTTGCAAGGGATGGCGGATGGCCTTCAGAGGTTCGGGGGTATAGATATACCCCACGGAAATAAACAAACGCCACTTGTGTGTTTGTGTGTCGGTGTGTGTGCACTTGTGCTAGTGCGGCGGTAGACCCGCAGAGAATCGCCACTCTATCTGCGCTTTCGCGCCTTCGACTTTGCAGGGGAACCCTTGCCCCCAGGACGCCAGCGCGTGTTCGAAGGTCGTAGAGAATCGACCGGTTCCGGACAGTAGATTTCGCCGAAGCAGACATCCGGACACGATGAAAACTATTCGGATCGCTCGCTCCCAGTCAATCGGGGAACTGCAGCTCTCGTTCGATCGCCTGGAAACGCGGCTCCTTGCGCAAGGGGTCCACGAGCGGATCGGTCTTCAGAGATACAAGACTCGGATCACGCAGACGCATCGCCGTTTCGAGCCATTCGAGCGCTTGGCGATCGTCACCCCATTGCGCGTAAATCTCGGCGTAGTCGTAGGCTCCACCATCCCCCTCCGCTGCCCTGAGTTTCGCGAGCTCGGCCTCCGCATCGGCACGTCGCCCGAGCCTGCGGTACACGACCGCGAGACACACCTGACTCACTCCGTTGTCTCGCTTTGTCTCGCACGAGGTGCGCGCACGCTCCAGGTCCCCGAGGCCATAGAAAGCGAACCCTTGCTCCCCATACGCTGCCGTGTACTCGGGATTAACGCGCATGGCTTCCGCGTGGGCAGTGGCAGCTTCCGCGTATCGCCGCGCGGCAT
>Ga0187777_10002310_pt1 | contig 12213 bp, 9 predicted proteins | sample 1015_Q2_SP5_10_M_FD_132416 | JGI IMG/M metagenome (GOLD analysis project Ga0187777, IMG submission 132416) | Tropical peat soil microbial communities from peatlands in Department of Meta, Colombia - 1015_Q2_SP5_10_MG | ecosystem: Environmental > Terrestrial > Soil > Wetlands > Peat | place...
CGGCGAGCGGGCGGTCACGGTGGCCGACCCCGACGCCTTCAAGGCGCTCATCAAGGACATGGCCGAGCGCGCCAAGGAGGACGCCGGCGTGGCGGCCTACCGGCGCGGCGGCACCGTCAACATGGTGCGCATCATCAACGGCGTCAATGCCTTCCCGACCCGCTACTGGCGCAAGGGCCGCCTCGACGACTTCGAGCCCCTCACGACCGAGGCGATGATCGAGGGGTTCCTCGTGCGCAACGACGTCTGTCCCCCCTGCCTGCTGCAGTGCATCAAGCACAACGTCATCCGCGAGGGCCCGCACGCCGGCCTCGAGATCGACGGTCCCGAGTACGAGACGCTCTACGTGTTCGGCGGCCTGTGCGAGATCGTCGACTTCGGCCAGGTCATGCACCTGAACGACATCTGCGACCGCCTCGGCGTCGACACGATGACGGCCGGCGGCCTGTGCGCCCTGGCCATCGAGGCCTCGCGGCGCGGCCTGATCGACGTCGGCCTCGACTTCGGCGACGCCGACGGCGTCGCTGCCTTCCTCGAGTCGATGTGCCTGCGCGACACGCCGCTGGGCGACCTGTTCGCCGACGGCGTGCTGCGCGTCGAGAAGGAGCTCGGCCTCGAGGGCGTGGCCGTGCACGTCAAGGGCATGGAGCCGGCCGGCTATGACCCGCGCTCGCTGCGCGGCATGGGCCTCGGCTTCGCCACCACCTCGCGCGGCGCCTGTCACCTGCGGGCCACCTTCTACAAGGCCGAGCTCGCCGGCTTCAGCGACCCCAAGGTCCTCGAGGGCAAGGCAGGCGTGTACGTCGACTGGGAAGACCGCCTCTGCATCATGGACACGCTGATCTTCTGCCGCTTCTACCGCGACCTCGTGCCCTGGCCGTACATCACCCAGGTCGTGAACGCGGCGCTCGGCACCGACCACACCGAGGACGCCCTGCACATCCTGGCGGCGCGCATCATCACGGCGACGCACAAGTTCAACGAGGACCGGGGTTTCGAGCCGCGCGTCAAGGAGCGGCTGCCGGCCTGGATCACCGAGCGTGAGACCGACGACGACCTTCACCTCGCCCTGTCCCAGGAGCAGATGGACTCCATGGTGACCGACTACTACCGGGAGCGCGGTTGGCGGGCTCCCAACCTGTAGACGGTCGGGGAGGTCGGCACAAGGCTCCGCGACCCCGGAGCAGCTGCTACAATCGCCTGCGTCAGCGAAGTCGTGATCAGCGGGGAGAGACGGACGTGGCCAAGGTCTGCCTGAAGCTGCCGATGGGGGTGACCTACCCCGAGCCGCAGAAGGAGCTCGAGCTCGAGGCGGGCACGGTCGAAGAGGCCATCACCGCCGCGATCGCCGCCGAACCACGCCTCGAGCCGCGCGTCTACAAGGACGGCCGGCTCTACGTGGGCGTCTTCGTGAACGACCGCAACGTCGCCAATCTCGGCGGTCTCGCCGCGCCCCTCTCGGAAGGCGACGTGATCCGCGTGCTGCCGCCGATCGCCGGAGGCTGATGCCGGCGCGCGTGCGCTGGGCCGGTCGCCAGGTGCACGACACGCTTCACAACGCCGCCACTCGCGACACGTCGCACCCCCCGCGGGCCTCGCTCATGGTCACCTGCCTCGGCGACGCGCTGTTCGCGCGGGCCGGGATCGCCGCGGTCGCGGTGTTGCGGCGGCTCGGCGTCGAGGTCGACTTCCCCGACACGCAGACCTGCTGCGGCCAGCCGGCCTACAACGCCGGCTACGCCGACGCGGCGCGCACCAGCGCGCGCGCCTTCCTGCGCGCCTTCGCCGGGAGCGAGCACGTCGTCTCGATCTCGGGCTCGTGCACGGCGATGGTGCGCGACGGGTATCCCCGGCTGTTCGCCGGCCGGCCCGAGAGCCAGGCCGCCGTCGACCTCGCCGCGCGCACCTTCGAGTTCTCGGAGTTCCTGGTCGACGTGCTCGGCGTGACCGGGCCGCCGGCCGGGCCCACGCGGCCGGCGCGGGCGTCCGAGGGCGGGGGCGGCGGGCGCCCGCAGGGCGCCCGCCGCGCCGCGTTCCATCACTCCTGCCACACCGGGCGGCTGCTGGGCGTCGTCGAGCAGCCGCTTGCCCTGCTCGGCATGGTCGACGGCCTCGAGCTCGTGCCGCTCGCCCACCCCGAGCTGTGCTGCGGCTTCGGCGGCACCTTCGCCGTGAAGATGTCGCGCATCTCGACGGCCATGGTCGACGAGAAGGTCGACGACGTGCTCGCCACCGGGGCCGATCTGCTGGTCGGGCTCGACGCGAGCTGCCTGATGAACATCGAGGGCCGGCTGCGCCGGCGCGGCAGCGCGGTCGAGGTGCGCCATCTCGCCGAGGTCCTGGCCGCGGGGTGGAGGGAGTGAGCTCGCGGCGCTGGGACGACCCGGGGCGCGTCGTGGCGGCGGCGGTGACGCGACGCGTCGCGGCGATCCGCGGCTCCGGCGGCGCCCGCCGTGCGGCGGCGGCGTCACGACGTGCGTTCGACCTTCGCGTGGAGGGGGCGCTCGCCGACCCCGCCCTGCAGCACGTCCTGCGCGACGGCCAGGACTACGTGCAGGCGCTTGCCGCGCCGGCCCGCGCCGAGCCGCACTGGCAGGACGCCCTCGACGAGGTCGCCCGCGTGCGGGCAGAGACGCTCGCTCACCTCGACCGCTACGTCGAGGAGTTCGCGGACAACGTCGAGCGCGTCGGCGGTCATGTGTTCTTCGCCGCCGACGCCGCCGAGGCACGCGAGCACGTCGTCGGTCTCGCGAACGCCCGCGGCGCGCGCCTGATCGTGAAGTCGAAGTCGATGGTGACCGAGGAGATCGGCCTGAACCCGGCCCTCGAGGCGACCGGCGCCGAGGTCGTCGAGACCGATCTCGGCGAGTACATCGTGCAGCTCGCCGGCGAGCGGCCCTTCCACATCCTGAAGCCGGCCATCCACCTGCCGCTCGCGCGCATCCGCGCCCTGTTCTCGGCGGCCGCCGGGCGCGACGTGGGCGGCGAGGCAGAAGCCATGACGCGCTACGCCCGCGGCGTGCTGCGCGAGAAGTTCCTGGCCGCCGACATGGGCATCTCGGGCGCCAACTTCGGCGTGGCGGCGACCGGCTCGATCGTGCTCGTCACGAACGAGGGCAACGGCCGCTTGACGACGACGCTGCCGCGCACCCACGTGGTCGTGATGGGCGTCGAGCGTCTGGTGCCCGCCTTTCCCGACCTCGAGGCCATCCTCGAGGTGCTGCCCCGCGCCGGTGTCGGCCGGCGCACGACCGCGTACGTCACCGCGATCACCGGGCCGCGGCGCGTCGGCGAGGGCGACGGCCCCGAGGAGCTGCACGTCGTGATCGTCGACAACGGACGCTCGGCGATCCTCGGCGGCAAGTACGAGGAGATCCTGGCCTGCATCCGCTGCGGCGCCTGTCTCGACGTCTGCCCCGTCTACCGCAAGATCGGCGGCCACGCCTACGACGCCGTCTACACGGGCCCCGTCGGCGCCGTGCTCAGTCCCCTGCTCGACGGGCTCGCGTGCCACCCCGACCTGCCCTTCGCCAGCAGCCTGTGCGGCGCCTGCAGCGAGGTCTGCTCGGCCCGCATCCCGCTGGCCGAGCTCATCCGCGAGCTGCGCGAGGACATGGTCGCGGCCGGTCTCGTGGCGCGGCCCTGGGGCGCCGGTCTGGCCGCCTACGCCGAGGTGACACGGCGGCCGGGCCTGTGGCGGTCGCTCGAGGAGCTCGCCCTGCCGCTCCTGCGCCGCCTGGCGCTGAACGGCCCGCTGCTGCGCGGCCGCGGGCCGCTCGGGCGCTGGACGGCCACCAGGGACTTCCCACGGCCGCGGCGCTACAGCTTCAGGACCGCGTGGAAGGCGTGGGTCGGCCGACAGGGGCCGAGACCGACCGACGGACCCAAGCGGCAGCGGGGAGGACGGTAGCGTGGAGCGCAAGGTCTTCCTCGAGCGCTTGCGAGTGCGGTGCGCGGGCGGCGCCGGCCGTGGCGGCCCCTCGACAGTCCCCGGCGCTTGGCCCAGGCCCGATGCCGCGCCCGCGGACCTCATCGCGCTCTTCCTCGAGCGGCTGGCCGAGCTGGGCGCCGACGCCGAGGTGGTCGCCACGCGGCAAGACGCCCGCGAGGCGCTCGAGCGCCTCGCGGGCGTCCGCGGCTGGCCGGACGTCGCCGCGGCTCCAGGCCTCACATGGCCGAGCGTCGCGGTGCGCTGGACGACCGAGGCTCGCGACGCGCAGCTCGGTCTCTGCGAGGGCGACTGGGCAGTCGCCGAGACGGGGGCGGTCGTCGTGCGCAGCAGCGTCGAGGTGAAGCGGAGCTTCTCGCTGGTGCCGCCGGCGGCCGCCTTCTTCGTGCCGGCGTCGCGGATCGTGGCCGGCCTCGGCGACGTGGTGCGCGCCCTGCCGGGCGAGGGGCCGGAGCTGCCCAGCGCGGTGAGCTTCGTGAGCGGCCCGAGCGGCACGTCGGACATCGCCGCTACCCACGTCGTCGGCGTGCACGGACCAGGCGAGGTGTTCGTCTGGGTGCTCGCCGGGGAGTAGGCTGACGCAAGAGAAGCGTCTCATCGAACCGTCGGAGGCCGGCCCCATGCGCATCGCGTACCGATTGTGGCTCGACGCCGGGGGACGCGCGTTCGGCGAAGGGCCGGCCGCGCTCCTCGACCTGGTGCGGACCGAAGGCTCGCTGAGCAAGGCGGCCAGCCACCTCGGCATGTCGTACAACAAGGCCTGGAACACGCTGCACGCGGCCGAACAACGACTCGGCTTTCCCCTCCTCGAACGGCAGATCGGCGGGGAGCACGGCGGCGGCTCGCGGCTCAGCGCCGAGGGCGAGGAGCTTCTGCGGCGCTACCAGGCCCTCAAGGCCGACGTCGAACGCGACCTCGAGAAGCTCTACGACAAGCACTTCGCGGACTGGCCAGCGTCGCCCGTCGCCGGCCACGGCGACCCCGAGCCGCCGCGCGGCTGACCGGCCGGCTACGCGCCGGCCGCGATCTCGGCCATGGCGTGCAGCGCCCAGGCCACGTCGCCGGGCGTGGTGAAGCGGCCGAGGCTGAAGCGCACCGTGCCGTCGGCCAGGCCGAGGTCCTCGTGCACGAGCGGCGCGCAGTGGAGCCCGGTGCGCACCGCGATGCCGTAGTCGCCGTCGAGGATGGCGCCGCAGTCGATCGGCGCCACGCCGGCCACCGTGCAGGTCACGATCGGCACGTCGCCGGCGCGGCTCTCGGGACTGTGCACCGTGACGCCTGAGAGCCCGGCGAGGCCGGCGCGCAGCTCGCGGGCGAGGGTCATCTCCCGCGCATGGGTCGCTTCAGGGTCGTGCTCCTCGACGTAGGCGAGCCCCTCGCCGAGGCCGATCACGCCCATGAGGTTGAGGGTGCCGGCCTCGAGCCGGTGCGGGTAGGTCTGCGTGTGCGTGAGGCTCTCCGAGGCGACTCCCGTGCCGCCGTACCGGGTGGTCTCGACGATCGCCTCGGGCGAGACCACGAGGCCGCCGGTGCCGGTCGGGCCGAGCAGCGCCTTGTGGCCGGTGAAGGCGATCGCGGCGAGACCCCACTCGCGCAGGCGCACCGGTACCTGGCCGGCGCTCTGCGCGGCGTCGACCACGACGGGCACGGCGCGCGCGGCGCAGCGCGCCGCGATCTCGGCCACCGGCTGCACGGTGCCGAGCACCTGCGAGGCGTGCGAGACGACAACGAGGCGGGTGGCGGGCCGCAGGGCGCGCTCGACGTCGTCGGGGTCGACCAGGCCGCGCTCGTCGAAGGGCACGAGGTCGAACTCGATGAGGCCGCGCTCGCGCAGGTGCCAGAGGGGGCGCAGCACCGAGTTGTGCTCGAGGCGGGTCGACACGACGTGGTCGCCGGCGCGCACCATGCCCTGGATGGCGAGGTTGAGCGCGTCGGTCGCGTTGGCCGCGAACACGACGCGCGAGGAGTCGGGTGCGTCGAAGAAGCGGGCGAGGCGACGGCGCACGTCGTCGACGGAGACCTCGGCCTCGACCGAGAGGTCATAGCCTCCGCGTCCGGGTGAGGCGCCGAGGCGCGCATAGGTCGCGACCGTGCGCTCGAGGCACTCGCGCGGCTTGGGGTACGACGTGGCCGCGTTGTCGAGGTAGACGAGCGGGCGTACGGCGCCGTCGGTCGGCTCGCTCACCACACCCTCACATGCAGGTCTTGGGGTTGGGCAAGCCGGCCAGCCGGCGCGCGCCCTGCTTGATGCCGCCGGGGAACAGACCCTCGAGCTGCAGCAGCGTCATGTCGATGCCGGCCGCGAGCTGGCGGTTCAGCGGGGCGCGGCCGTTCTCGCGGTAGAACTGCCGCAGGAAGCGCAGCACCCGCCAGTGCGTCTCGTCGAGCTCGGCGAGGCCGGCCTCGGCCGCCAGGGCCACCGCGACGTCGTCGTCCCAGTCGTCGCTCGTCCACAGAAAGCCCTCGTTGTCGAAGGTCACGGTGCGCCCGGCGACCTGCCGGGGGCGGCGGCTCAGGCCGAACTCGCCCGAGCCGCCGCCTGCCGGTCGGCTCACGCCGTCAGCGCCTCGTCGCGAGCTCTCCAAGCGCCGCCTTCACCTTGTCGGGAGTCGCCGGCAGGTCGTAGATGCGCACGCCGACGGCGTCGTCGATCGCGTTCAGCACGGCCGGCGCGGTGGCCACCAGGGTCATCTCGCCCACACCGATCGAGCCGTTCGAACCCTTCGGCCGCGGCGTCTCGCGGATGATCGTCGCCATGTCGAAGGCGGTGCGGGTGCTGGGATACTTGAAGGTCACCCAGTCCCTGGTCGTGCCCGCCTCGTAGCGTTCACGCAGCGCGAGGCCGACGCCCATGTCCATGCCGCCTTCGATCTGGCCGATGAAGTTCAGCGGGTGGATCACGCGGCCGGCGTCGACCGCGCAGGTCATGCGCACCACGCGGACGTCGCCGGTCTCGGTGTCGACCTCGACCTCGGCGAGCTGCAGCGCGTGCACCTGCGACTCGAACGACGGCCCCTGACCGGTGTCAGGGTCGAGCGCGCCGACCACCATCTTCTTGGTGCCCATGTAGCGGGTGGGCACGCCGGCCTCCTGCAGGTCGGCGGCGGTGGCGCCGTGCTCGGCCATGGCCGCCTTGAGCTGGGCGATCGCGTCGAGCATCGATCCGCCCGACATGTAGGTGTGGCGGCTCGCCGCGGCGGGACCGTTGGCGGTGGTGTTCTCGGTGGTACGCGTCTGGAGCCGCACCTTGTGCAGCGGCAGGTCCATGGCGTCGGCGGCGAGCTGCGAGAGCATCGAATCGTTGCCCTCGCCGGGGTCGGCGACGGCGCCGTAGACCGTGATGCCGCCGTCGTTATCGAGCTCGACCGCGACCATGCTCTGGTCGCCGGGGCCGCCGATGCCGAACGCCCCGGCGCCGAGGCCGACGCCCCGGCGCTTGGCGCCCGAGCTCTGCTCGCGCGCCTCGGCGACGGCTCGTTCGTAGTCGGCCGCGATCGCGTCGCACAGCTCGGGGAACGGCCACTCGTCGACCACGGCCCCGGTCGACTTGGTCTGGCCCGGCCGCAGAGAGTTGCGCCTGCGGAACTCGAGGGGGTCGATGCCCATCTTGCGAGCCAGCAGGTCGATCGCGCTCTCGAGGGCGTAGTGGGTCTGGGGCGGGCCGGCGCCGCGCGCCGCGGCGCCCCAGGGGTTGTTCGTGTAGACGAGACGCGCCAGGGCGTCGACGTTGGGGATGTCGTAGGACGCCGACAGCATCTGGACGGCGCGCAGCATGACGACGTTGCCCATGGAGTTGTAGGCGCCGTTGTCGACGAGGATGTCCCAGCCCATGGCGGTGAGCTTGCCGTTCGCGTCGCAGGCCAGCTTGAGCTTCATGTCGAACGGGTGGCGCTTGGGACTCAGGTAGAACGACTCGAGCAGCGTCGGGATGTAGCGCACCGGCCGGCGGAAATGGATCGCCGCGGCGGCCGTGATGCCCTCGGAGGTGACGTCGATCTTGATGCCGAACTGGCCGCCGACGAAGGCTTCCTCGTAGCGCATGTTCTCCCAGCCGGTGGCCTCCTGCAGCATGGCGAGGTGCTTGTGGATGTTGATGCTGCGGCCGACCACGACGAGCTGGGCGTCGTCGCCCTCGCCCTCGAAGTAGGCGAGCGAGGTCTCGGGCTCGAGCGCCGCCTGATGGTTGCACTGCGTGTGGAAGTGCGCCTCGACCGTGGCCGCCGCCTCGGCGAAGGCCGCCGCGGCGTCGCCCTTGACCTGCGGCTGCGTGAGGCAGACGTTGCTCCACTCGGCGTGGATCTGCGGGGCGCCCTCGGCGATCGCCTCGACCGGCGAGTGGACCTCGGCCAGCTGCTCGTAGTCGACCTTCACCGCCGCCACGGCGGCGAGGGCGTGCTCGCGCGTGTCGGCGGCGACGATGGCGACCGGGTCGCCGATGTAGCGCACGCGGTCCTCGCAGAGCACAGGCCGGTCGGACACCATGTAGTTGTGGCGGTTGGAGCCCTTGATGTCGGCGGCCGTCATGACGCCGGCGACGCCGGGCATGGCCGCGGCGGCCGCCGTGTCGATGCCGCGGATCAGGGCGTGGGCGTGCGGACTGTGCACGGCGGCCACCTCGAGCGCGCCGGGCAGATGGATGTCGGCGGTGAACTCGGCGACGCCGCAGGCCTTGACCCAGGCCGACGGGCGCGGATGCGACACGCCGATCTTGGGGCCGTCCGGGTCGGGGTAGAGCGCGACGGGCTCGAGCTCGCCGCGCAGGAACTGCCCGGCCAGCTTGACGGCTTCGATGATCTTCACGTAGCCCGTGCAGCGGCAGAGGTTGTGGCGCAGGGCCCGCTTGATCTCCTCGGTCGAAGGGTCGGGGTTCACGTCGAGCAGCGCCTTGGCCGCCATGATCATGCCGGGGATGCAGAAGCCACACTGCACGGCGCCGGCGAGCACGAACGCGTGCTGGATGAGGTGCGGGTTGGCGGGCGTGCCGAGGCCCTCGACGGTGATCACCTCGGCGCCGTCGAGGCGGCCCACCTTGGTCGTGCACGAGCGCACGGCCTTGCCGTTGACGATCACGGTGCAGGCGCCGCACTGACCCGTGCGGTCGCACGATTGCTTGGCGCCCGTCAGACGGTAGGTGTCGCGCAGCAGGTCGAGCAGGATCGCGTCGGGGTCGGTCACCACCTGCCGCGTCACGCCGTTGATCGTGAGACGTAGCTTCACCACTTTGAGACCTCCCCGGTCGACGAGCGCGCGGCACAGCGGAACGGACTCACCCACGTTCCCCGCGCGCGAGAATAACGCAGAGGGACGGGCCGCGAACAGGCCCTGCGCGGTGGCCAACATGGGCAGCGCCCCTGCCCGCGTAGTCCACGATGGCGTCGCGCGAGGCTGTGGCCGGCGACGTGGGGGGCGGCTGGGAGGAGTGGGGGCCGGCCGGCCGGCTCGTGGACGGCGTTGGCCCCGCCCGCGCGGAACGGCTACAATCCCAGACAGACTGCGAAGCAGGCCGGCGTGCCCCCCGGCACGGCGCGTCGCCCCCGGCGACGGCCGCGGCACCCGAAAGCCTGCAGGCGCGTGGAAGCTGTTCCCGGTGACGCGGAGGGATGACATGGTCGAGCTTCAGATCGACGGACGGGCAGTCGAGGTGCCGCCCGGCACATCGATCCTCGACGCGGCGGCGAGCGTCGGCATCGACATCCCGGCGCTCTGCTACGACAAGACCCTCTCCATCTTCGGCGCCTGCCGGCTGTGCAGCGTCGAGATCGAGGGCCGGCCCAACCTGGTGGCCGCCTGCGCCACGCCGGTGACCGACGGCCTCGTCGTGTTCACCGAATCCGAGGCCGTCGTCGACGCCCGGCGCACGGTGCTCGACCTGCTGCTCTCCGACCACCCCCAGGACTGCCTCATCTGCGAGAAGGGCGGCGACTGCCTGCTACAGGAGTACTGCTACCGCTACGGCGTCGAGCGCACGAGCTTCGTCAAGGGCGCCACCAAGAGCCTCGAGCTCGACGACGAGAACGACCTCATCGTGCGCGACCAGAACAAGTGCATCCTCTGCGGCAAGTGCGTGCGCGTCTGCCAGGAGGTGCAGGTCACGAACGCCGTCGACTTCGCCGGCCGCGGCTTCGACTCGACCGTGACCTCGTCGTTCGACCATCCGCTGAACAAGGACTTCTGCCGCTTCTGCGGCCAGTGCGTCGACATGTGCCCGACCGGCGCCCTCGTCAACAAGCAGCTCAAGGGCACGCGCAGCTGGGACCGCCAGAAGGTGCGCACCACCTGCCCCTTCTGCGGCGTGGGCTGCAACTTCGACCTGAACGTCCACGACGACAAGGTCGTCGGCGTCACGGCCAACTACGACGCCCCGGTCAACGCCGGCTCGCTGTGCGTCAAGGGCCGCTTCCACACCGACCTGATCAACAGCCCCGACCGCATCACCACGCCGCTCATCAAGCGCGACGGGGTCTTCGAGGAGGCAAGCTGGGACGAGGCGCTCGACCTGGTCGCCACGAAGTTCCTCGAGATCAAGGACCGCGAGGGTCCCGACGCCCTCGCCGTGCTCAGCTCCGCCCGCTGCACGAACGAAGAGAACTACCTGCTGCAGCGGTTGACGAGGGCGGGGCTGAACACGAACAGCATCGATCACTGCGCCCGTACCTGACACGCTCCGACGGTGGCCGGTCTGGCCGCCACGTTGGGTTCAGGCGCGATGACCAACTCGATCGGCGAGATCGAGTTCGACGACGTGCTCTTCATCATCGGTTCCAACGCCCCAGAGGCGCACCCGATCATCGGCAACAAGATGAAGCGGGCCGCGACCGTGCACGGCGCCAAGCTCATCGTCGTCGATCCGCGCCGCACCGAGCTGGCCGACTACGCGCACCTCTGGCTGCGCCTCAAGCCGGGCACCGACAACGCCCTGGTCAACGGCCTGCTCTACCTGATCATCAGCAACGGCTGGCACGACAAGGCCTACATCGACGAGCGCTGCGAGGGCTTTGACGAGCTCTGGCAGGTCGTCCAGGCCTATCCGCCCGAGCGCGTGAGCGAGATCACCGGCGTGCCGGTCGACCAGCTGCGGGCGGCCGCCGAGCTCTACGCCACGACCCCGAAGGCCGGCATCTTCTACACGCTCGGCATCACCGAGCACACGACCGGCACGGCCAACGTCATGAACCTGGCCAATCTCGCCATGGTGACCGGCCACATCGGCATCGAGAACGCCGGCGTCAACCCGCTGCGCGGCCAGAACAACGTGCAGGGCTCCTGCGACATGGGCGCGCTGCCCAACTCGTACCCCGGCTATCCGAGCGTGAACGACGAGGCCGCCAGGGCGAAGTTCTCGGCGGCCTACGGCGTGCCCATGCCCGAGAAGATGGGTCTGCGCATCCCCGAGATGCTCGACATGGCCGTCTACGGCAAGCTCAAGGCGATGTACGTGATGGGCGAGGACCCGGCCCTGACCGACGCCGACGCCAACCACGTGCGCAAGGCCCTCGAGAGCCTCGAGTTCCTGGTCGCCCAGAACCTCTTCATGACCGAGACGGCCAAGTACGCCGACGTCTTCCTGCCGGCGGCCTGCTACGCCGAGAAGGACGGCACCTTCACCAACACCGAGCGCCGCGTGCAGCGCGTGCGCAAGGCGGTCGACCCGCCCGGGCAGTGCCGCCCCGACTGGCAGATCATCGCCGACCTGTCCACCCGGCTCGGCCACGAGCTGCACTACGACTCGCCCGAGCAGATCTTCGACGAGATGCGCGCCCTGGTGCCGCAGTACGCCGGCATCAGCTACGAGCGCATCGACGAGGTGGGGCTGCAGTGGCCCTGCCCCGACGCCGACCACCCCGGCACGCGGTTCCTGCACGCCGAGCGCTTCACGCGCGGCAAGGGCCTGCTTCAGGGCATCGAGTACGAGGCGCCGGCCGAGCTCGTCAGCGACGAGTACCCGATCCTGCTGACCACCGGGCGCATGCTCTACCACTACAACATCATGACCCGGCACTCCGCTCTGCTCGAGGGGCTGCGGCCCCACGAGCTCGCCCAGGTCAACCCGACCGACGCCCATCGCCTCGCGCTGAGCGAGGGCGACAAGGTGCGGGTCACGAGCCGGCGCGGCTCGATCACGACCCGTGTGACGGTCACCGACGTGGTGCCGCCCGGGGTCGTCTTCATGACCTTCCACTACAAGGAATCGCCGGTCAACGAGCTCACCAACTCGGCCTTCGACCCGGTCACCAAGACGGCCGAGTTCAAGGTCTGCGCCGTAC
>Ga0187777_10002311_pt1 | contig 12211 bp, 9 predicted proteins | sample 1015_Q2_SP5_10_M_FD_132416 | JGI IMG/M metagenome (GOLD analysis project Ga0187777, IMG submission 132416) | Tropical peat soil microbial communities from peatlands in Department of Meta, Colombia - 1015_Q2_SP5_10_MG | ecosystem: Environmental > Terrestrial > Soil > Wetlands > Peat | place...
CATCTTCAGAGCGATGATGCGTGTCACGGCTTCGTTCACACGATTCATTGAGAGCTGACCGTCCTGAAGCGCCTGTCTAAGAGCTTCGATAACAGCCGCTGTGCGTGCGCTTCCCATAGGACTTAGGATCATGTCATTACCAGCCTGGATTGCCAAGACTGCTGCTTCAGGCTCGCTCCATCGATCTGAGATACCACCCATATACAATGCGTCAGTGATAACCACACCATCATAGCCAAACTGGGTACGCAGGATATCAGTCATAAATTTGTGCGAAAGTTCTGCCGGCATTGCCGGGTCAACGGCTGGCATCAGTACGTCCGTCGACATAATCATCGCAGGTCGCATCAAAGGATCGGGCGAGTTAATGAAAGTTTTATAAGGTGCCAGTTCGGTTGCGTAGATCTGATCAAGCGAGCGATTGTCAGTTGGTAAGATGTCATGTGCATCATATGGAGTGTCTCCCAGTCCACCAGGATAGTGTTTCAAACATGCAATCAATCCATGACTTTGCATCGCTTCCATGTAAGGTCCAGCATATTTGATCACTGCATCAGCCGTAGTGCCAAATGTACGATCCACAGTATCGTAACCCTGGATAATGGACACATCTACGTCCGGTGCAAAGTCAGTATTAAGTCCAAGCGTGAGCAAGTCATGCGCCAATTTGGTCCCTTGCTGCTGATCATAGACTAGACTTCCCGTCTGGCTAATCTCCGTCGGGCCTGGTCGCGCTCCATAAATTTTATCAAGACGGTGAACATACATTCCTCCCTCTTCATCAACCGAAATCAGGAGCGGGATCTTTGCATTCTGTTGTGCCAGACTGGTTGTCGTTCTGGCCTGACTGGCGGTCTGCAGGTGGGATTCGTACATAATCATACCCCCCACATGCAGTTGGGTAATCATATAGTTCAGATCGTCTGAATAGTCGTTTTGCTCGCTCTCAGTCATGATCATCTGACCCAACTTTTCATCAAGCGACATATGTGCCACGTAAAGGCTGGCCAGCTCTTTGTAATTCATGCGGTCGACGAGGTGTGATAGCGCATTCAATTGGGATGTGTTAAATGGAGCGGTGATAAAAGTGCCCGATTGCTCATAAGTAGTAGAAGCTTGTTTACGGTGAGGGGGTTGTATGATGAAGCCAAATTGCAGGTACAATCCAGCCACCACTACAAGAATTGCCAGTGTGACGAAAGCAAGCAAGACGAAGATGCCGGTCCTGCGCCGCCCTGGTCGCAGGCTGCGAACTGCCGGGTTTTGTTCCGACTCCCTTATGATCTCTCTATTGGGTGGCAGGATTATTGGCGAGCGATCTGCATCTCTAGGCATAAAGCTTCCTGGCTGTATTTGTCCTGGTATAACTATACCAAATCATGCATATAGTAGCAACCTATAAAGCAGGGCTTCATCTTAAAAGTTGCTTTTTGACGTTGGCGGCGGCAGCGATATCCGACATTTTTGTTTCACTAAATCCTTTGTGCGCGAATAGAGATTTAGCGGCTTCGAGAATTCGCTCTTTCTGCTCTTCACGTATCCGAGCATTGGTTTCTTGTGTACGAGGTGACATGTGTTTTCTTCTCTTCTGGTGTTAATTGATGGATAGGTCACGCAGACAGCAATTGTTCTATGTTGGATTATATGCTGCTTCAATACATCATGTCGAGCCTGTAATACTCTATTTTTGAGTGCTATGATCAATAAGTCAGAAGCAAATCAAACAAAAAATAGAGGTATTCCAATGATGCTATTGGCTGAGGTAACACTCTGAACCTTACAACAAAACCATCGTTTTGAACAAATGCTCAAGAGTCACTTCAGGATTATCACACACCCCCTCGTGTGTAGGAGAAATTTGAATGATAGTACTGCGCGGAGAAACTAACCAGTTAAATCGCTCAGATTGAGACATTTTTCCCAATGGACCAGCTTCAGGGCCACCCTCGCAAATGAGGAAGATAGTATCAAGTTGCTGTTGAACGGCCAGGAGATCAAGATCAGGGGACATTGCTAGCGAGCGTACCTCATTCAGGTAGATGCGTGCTCCGAGAAAATCCAGAGTACGACAAAAAAGAATGACGCCGACATTGAGGCATTCACCGCGTTCGACGTTGGGCACAAGCCGGATGAGCGCGTAATCATAGGAGTTGGACGCGTGCATTTTTGGCCTCCTCCACAAAATTTCGTGAGGCTGCCAGCCGGTCTAGCAGGTATGCCAGGTATGCCTCACGTTGCGCGTCACGATTTGCGAAAAATGGGTCGGAATTCAGCCAGCTACCAGGAATCAAATTGACGGTTTGCTGGAGAATTTCTGGCGACATAGCATTTTTCATGAGTAAGTCAGCCTCATCCAGAGCGCTAGCAACGGGGAGTAATACATGATCTTTTACCGGCGGGAAAGGGCTGCGGCTACGTGAGAGGAAATCACCGGTATTATGATGAAAGTAAAGTGAAGAGCCGTGATCAATAAGCATCAGTCGCCTATGCCAGAAAAGCATGTTGGTATTGCGTGGGGTACGATCTACATTGGTGACATAAGCATCGAACCATACAATTGAGGATGCCAGTAACGGATCAAGTCGGCCTGCGTCAATTGGAATGAATTCGAGCGCTCCTGGTAAATAATCCAGAGCCAGATTCAATCCCTCGCTTGCCTTGATCAAGGATCTGATTTCGTAATCAGGTTCAGAGCGTCCCAAAATGGGATCGAGTTCCATGAACACAATTTCAGGAACAGGAAGACCTACGGCTCGACCAAGTTCTCCTGCTATGAGTTCGGCAATCAGGGCTTTTACCCCCTGACCGGCGCCTCGAAACTTCAGCACGTAAAGGCCGTCGTCATCCGCTTCGACGATGGCTGGCAGTGATCCACCCTCCCTCAATGGGGTGACATAACGAGTAACGGATACTGATCTAAGCATGGCTCTATTGTAGCACACAGGCATAGCCGCCTTGATATGATAAACTGTAAAAATAGACGTATTTTTTCAAGGAAACGTTAACATATGGCGCATAAGCAAAATCGATGGATCGAAGAAAGAGACGAACTTTGGAATGCTATCCAGATTGTGCAACAAGGTGAAACTTTCCCGTTGCTTCACCTGGCAAAGAACGGCACAATCACTCGTTTAGATGATCATGGGTTTTTCGGAGGCATCGCATCGCGTATCCGATTACAAACGGGGCTGTTTGATACCCTGAACATCTCCATCGCAGCCGCTCCTTATGTAATGCAAAGAGGCTCAGTTGTAGCTCCGTTTGAACGTTGTAAAGGATATCCTCTTGATCAAGAGGACTTTTCAGTACAGAGCAGGATCAAAAAAATTGTTCGCATAAAAAGCGAACTGGCTGAAAATGTCGAGGGACTGGGACTCGTCGTATTTGCTGCCTATGAGGATTTGCCATTGCATAGCAAAATGCGCCTGAATCCAGAAAGCAATTTTGCTTTTCTCAACCCGGAAATTGTCACTCTGCTTGAGCGTATATTCCTCACTTTGGCCTTTCCTGGAGGCTCCTCATTTACTGCGCGAGCAATTTACACAACCAGCCGTCTTTTTCTACTGTTCCGCACATTTTTCCCTACTGATACAGGGCCACTACCCATACCAAAAAATGTGCCTGAAGATGTAGATAACGTGGCTATAGAAGAGGGATTTCATATATTGCTGCCTTTTGATGTCGAGCAGGTGCAAACAATACGTGCGAAGTTTTTGCTGCTGCCTGGCACAGGTGATTAGTGCAAACTGCCAGGCTCATTCTACAGCCAACCACACCTGCACAGTTTTATCACTGCTAGACGAAGCGATGTATTGTCCACTCTGTGCCCACGCGACGGCGTATACCCAGCTAGTATGGCCAGGGTAAATGATCGCATTTTCGCCAGTTGTGGCATCCCATATATGTACCGTTCTATCAAAACTTGCCGATGCGATACGTGTTCCATCAGGCGACCATGCTACAGCACTTACTGTGAATTTATGACTATGATACGTGCATATTTGTCTTCCTGTGGCAACTTCCCATACTTCAACTATCTGGTTGGCCCCTCCGTAAGCAAGGTACTTTCCATCAGGGGACCATGCCAAAGTGAGTATTGTATTAGAGGAGCTTTGCGAGGTGAGAAGTATTTTTCCTGCAGGAATTTCCCTGGTAGGCACCCTCCAGACTTGCACCGTCATATCTTCTCCTGCCGAGGCAATATATTTGCCATCAGGCGACCAGGATAGTGCATGTACCGGATAGGCATGGCCCCGGTAGATGTACTCCCTATGGCCTGTCGCTGATTCCCAGACCTGCACTGTGCTATCAGCGCTTGCAGAAGCAATGAGGAAGTTTTGCCCTGTGGATGATGGGAAGCTGGCAGGTGACCACGCTAAAGCGGTCACTTTGTCGGAATGCCTTGTGTACGTGCATACCTTGCGCATGCTGTCCTCTGCCCAGACCTGTACTATGCAATCTATGCCAGCCGAAGCGACCCATTTTCCATCGGGGGACCAGTTTAGGGTGCTTACTCCACCAGAATGACCACGGTAGGTAGAGATTTTATGCCCGGTCATTGCCTCCCAGATCTGTACTGTCCCATCATCGCTTCCCGAAGCTATGTGACTACGGTAAGATGCTACTTCCTGCCTCTTGCCTGGTGACCAGGATACAGCATTTACTGCAGCAGCATGCCCGTGATAGGTAGTAATAGTTGTTTCCTGGAGAGGCAGAATATCCACATCTTGTATCGAGAGAAGAGGTTCAGTAGAGGAAGAGAATAATTCTTCACCGGCTTGTAAAGGATATGCTTCTCCATCGTTGATAGCCTTTGCAAGTGCATCGGCGAATTTCTGCACACTTGCAAAGCGGTGAGCAGGGTCTTTTGACAATGCTTTGAGTATTGCTGACTCAACCATTGGTGAAATAGTTGGAACCTGCTCGCATATTGAAGGCGGAGGAGTTTGCATTTGATGTGTTGCAACGTCCACAAAAGAACCTTGAAAAAGGCTCTTTCCTATCAACCATTCGTAAATAACGGCTGCTAGTGCGTACTGATCGCTTGCCTTGACCGGCATTCCTCGAAGTTGCTCAGGAGCCATATAAGCAACAGTACCGGCTACCCCTTGCATACTTTGAGTACGCGAGCTATTCGCAACGATAGCAATACCAAAATCGGCGAGTAATACCTCGTCATTGATTCCTAGAAGCATATTCTCAGGCTTGATATCTCGATGAATCAGCCGCTCGTCATGTGCATATTGCAAGGCGGAAGCAATTTGCATCACATAGGGCTGAATATCTTCTGGCGAGAAACGACTACCCTTGGGAAAATGTGAACGCAAAGTACCATTGGGGGCGTATTCCATGACCAGAAATGGTGTATTATTCTCTATTCCAAATTCAAGTATTTGGATGATAGAAGGATGTTTCAAGTGGGCGATAGTTCGTGCCTCATTGAGAAAATCTCCCATGTCATCATTGGTCAGCCGCATATCGAGCACTTTGATGGCCGCCTGAGTGTTGAGGTGTATGTGTTCACCAAGGTAAACGTCAGCGAAGCTGCCACGTCCCAGCAAATGAACAAGGCGGTAGTTTCCAAGTTGCTGGCCAATGCGAGGCCGGGAAAAATTTCGTTTCCTATATTCCATCTTGAAAATCCTCTACCAGAGGTTACTCCTTACTCAACGTTCCAGATATGCACTGTCGAATCATAACTCGCTGAAGCTATGCGTGTGCCATTGGGAGACCAGGCAACGCTGCTCACCTCTTTTGTGTGACCTTGATAAGTAAAGATTGTTTCCCCTGTGGCAGCATCCCATATCTGTACTGTACGGTCATCGCTTGCCGAAGCGATGCGCGTACCATCGGGAGACCATGCTACAGCATTCACCTTGCTCGAATGGCCCCGGTAAGTCAGAGCATTGTGGCCATTTCTGGCATTCCAAACCTGGACATTCGTGTCCGCACTCGCTGATGCAATCTTTTTGCCATCAGGAGACCAGGCCACAGCATTCACAAAATAGAAATGGTCGCGATAGATCAATAGGTTGTCCCCGGTTAGCGCATTCCATATTTGCACAGTATTATCGACATCAGCGTTTGCGGCTGCACCACCTGCGGAAGCAATATGCAAGATACTATCAGTAGGGGATGAAGAGTTGGTAGGGGACCATGCTACGGCATGAACAGGGCTGCTATGGCCTGAATAGGTGAATGATCTGCTTCCAGATTCAGCATGCCGTATCTGTATGCTGGTATCCCACGAACCTGCGGCGATATACTTCCCATCAGGAGACCAGGCTACAGCGCTCACCTCTTGTGCGAAGCCTCGAAAGGTCAAATGTTTACGCCCGGTCTGGACATTCCAAATCTGTACTGTCGTATCCCTGGAGCCAGAGGCGATTCGAGAGCTATCTGGCGACCAGGCCACCGCGGTTACAGGTTTACTGTGGTTGCGATAGATTAAGACAGGGTTTTTGCTGGTGACATTCCAGATATGAACCGTTTTATCAGCACCGGACGAGGCAATCTTTTTACCATCTGGCGACCATGCAACGTTTAGTACGGCTGCTGTGTGTTTGCGGTAGCATGTGAAGAGCTTTCCCAAAGGAATCGATCCACTTTTATTCTGTTTTGTTACCTCTACCTGGCATACCTGTTCGAACGCTTTAGCGAATTCTATCACGTTTGCGAATCGCTGCTCGGGATTTTTAGCCAGAGCTTTTTGTATTACCTGGTCAATAGCTGTTGGAAGCTCTGGAAGCTTATCGCGTAAAGAGGGCGGAGGAACAAGAACATGCTGCGTAGCTACTTCTATGAAAGACCCTGAGAAAAGGCGCTCCCCGCTTAACCATTCATACGCAACGGCCGCCAGCGCATATTGGTCGCTGGCAGGGGATGCTCTGCCTTGCAGTTGCTCCGGAGCCATGTAGGTTACAGTGCCTGCAACAGTCTGGAGCCGATCACGGGAACTCTGGACAATCACAGCAAGTCCAAAATCACTGAGCAAGACGGCATTCTTGTTACTGAGCAACATGTTTTCTGGTTTCACATCTCTATGGATGAGCTTTCGATCATGCGCATACTGCAATGCTGCTGCAACTTGCAGTATATACGTTACAATACTGGCTGGAGGTATTAGCGTGCCTTTGGGGTGATATTGGCGCAAGGTGCCATTCGGAGCGTACTCCATAACAAGGAAAGGGATGCCATCTTCCACGTCATATTCCAGAATGCGCACAATTGCGGGATGTTTCAGATGGGCAATAGTACGTGCTTCTTCAAGAAAGCTTTGTTTATCTTCATCTGTCAGTCGCAGCTGGAGTACTTTGATTGCTGCCGGGGTGTTGAGATAGATATGTTCACCGAGGTAAACATCAGCAAAGCCTCCCTGCCCAAGTGTACGGATCAGGCGGTAGTTTGCAAGTTGCTGACCTATGCGGTCTGACATCGTTGTATAGCTCCTTCGGCATACCGCTGTAATAATCTGAGACTATTCCACCTCTATCTGAAAGTATAGCAGAGGAGAAGGTAACGTACAATGTTGCTTTTGAAAAGTTTAGTTTGAGGGTTTCTCATATAGTCTCCAAGCTGCACAGTGTGAATTTCAAAGGATTGCACCAAATGACAAATTTTGCATAATCCTCCAAGGAGCATCTCTCTTCAATCTCCCTTTGTTGCAGCTCAAGTCTACAGATGTGGTATGTACACAGGCAAATGCCCTTTTGCTTGTTTTTCACCAAACATAACACGCACAGCAGCGACCAGCGCTGGTCGTGAATATTCGTACGTGCAAAGGTACGTGCTTAGCTGGTGAAATGCTTGCAGGTCATACGGATTTTGCACGGCTATGACAATGATGTGCCGCCCAGATGATACCAGGCTTCTCACCAGTTGCGCTTGTTGCTCATCTCGATGTGCATTCACTGTGGCAAGAACGAAAATATCAGATTCACGGGTTCTTCGTAGAAGCATATTGCATTCGTTTTCAAGCAGCTCCGGAGTCACAGGCAAGAGTTCTACACAAGGATGATACTGTTGCAAGATTTCTACCAATAGATCATCAAAATAATCCCGATCTTCTACTATTGTCGTGGTGTGTCTTTGTGGTGAGAGTACCACAATGTTCTGATCCGGCTTCAGCTTCAAAGGCAGGAGAGCTTCGTCGTTTCTCACGAGGGTGGTGGATAATTCAAAAGATTGATGCTGGAGCTGGCTATATTCCTCTCTATCAATAAGAGCTTGAGGTGTTGTTGTGCCAGGTAAATCAGCCCAGGACAGATAACGCGCTTTGAGTTTCACTACTCGTTCTGCTGCCTGTTGAACTTCCTGTGTAGTAAGTTCATGTGATTGTATTGCTGCTTGAATTGCCACTATGCTTGCTCGCTGGAGTTTATATTTGTGAGAAACCAGCACAAGATCTATCCCGGCTTTCACCGCCATAACAACCGCTCTCTCTGTACCAAATCTATCAGAGATTGCTCCCATCTCCATGCAATCAGAGAGAATGACACCCTTGAAATCGAGGTGTTTGCGAAGGAGTCCTTGTATGATAGAAGGAGATAATGTAGCAGGTAGTGTATTTTGCTCCACAAGTTTAGGAAAGGTGATATGCGCTATCATTACGCTTTCTGCTCCCGCCTCAATTCCGCTCTTGAAAGGTACCAGTTCCAGTGTTTCCAGCCGTTGAAGTGTATAGGGAATGACAGGTAACGAAAGATGCGAATCTATAGCAGTATCTCCATGGCCAGGAAAGTGTTTTAAGCAAGAAACAATGCTAGCGGCTTTATATCCTTTAACCATAGCAGCGCCTAGTCGAGCGACCAGAGATGGATCTTCGCCAAAGGAGCGCACGCCGATAATGGGATTTGCCGGGTTATTATTGACGTCAACCACGGGAGCCAGGTTCATGTTGATTCCCAGTGCCTTGAGTTCGTTGCCAGTCGCTTCTGCCACCTTATAAGCGATGTCTTCAGAGCCGGTAGCCCCCAACGCCATGTTGCCTGGAAATAGAGTTGCAATTTCCCCAAGTCGCTGTACTATGCCGTTTTCTTGATCGATGGCAATGAGCAGTGGATGGTGCTGACCTGCCTCTTTTGCAATCTCCTGGAGTTGTTGTGTAAGCTCGAGAACTTGCTGGGTATCGTGGATATTGCGCGAAAACAGGATGACATTCCCAACATGATAGCGTTGAATCAATTCAATAATTGCTGGAGAAGGAGTTGTGCCCCAGAAGCCAACCATCAGCAATTGGCCTATCTGCTCTTCCAATGTCAAATCATGTACTTGCATAATCCGTTACGTCAATGCACGCTTTCTAATGCAGACCGCAGAATATAGTTATGTGCCGTGAGCCTTACTCTAGCCTGTTGCGGTGAAATATTTGCCCGTGCTACCAGAATGGCGGTTTTGACTTCACCTCCTGAATTCTCAAGTAATGTTCTCGCTGCATCTTGATCCAGTCCAGTAGCGTGTTGAACAATCGAGAGAGCTCGTTGTTGTAATTTGTGGTTCGTCGCTTGCACATCTACCATAAGGTTGCCAAAGGTTTTTCCCAGCCGTATCATTGTGCCAGTACTAAGCATGTTTAGCACCATTTTTTGTGCTGTGCCTGCTTTCAGGCGTGTTGATCCGCTAATCACCTCAGGGCCAACAACAAGGGTGATCATGATCTCGACTTCTTTTTCAAGTGGAGCATTCGCGTTGCAGGCCAGGCCAATTGTCAATGCCCCACGTTCCCGAGCATAGATCATGGCTCCTCGAACATAGGGTGTTCGTCCGCTAGCGGTAATGCCGATGACCACATCTGCTTCCGAGATTTCTAGAGAAATTAAATCGTTTCGCCCTGCCTCCCAACAATCCTCTAAATCCTCGTGTGCTTTACCCAATGCCTGCTGACCTCCGGCAATACGACTGATGATCATATCTGGTGGAATGTTGAATGTTGGTGGGCATTCGGAAGCATCCAAAGCTCCAAGACGTCCTGAAGTACCCGCCCCAATGTAGATAAGCCTCCCATTTCGTCGCAGTCTCGCAACTATCTTTTCAATTGAAAGGGCTATCTGTGGCAGTACCAGATTTACGGCTTGAGCTACTCTCATGTCCTCTGCATTCATTGCTTGCACTATTTCAAGCGAACTCATGCGGTCAATTTCAGTCGAGGACGGGTTCACCTTTTCAGTATCAAGGACGTCCGGCGTTTGCTCAATCAATGTTTCCATAGGACTCACCTCTCTTAACCGCTACTAGAGTTGCGCGTTATGGCATCAGTTGATCGCGTTTTAAATGTGTGTGGAATATGTACTTGTTCCCGCAATACACGGCTTTGGCGTACTCGATTGGCTGGTTTCGTTCTGTATAGGTAATGCGACGAGTAAATAGTACCGGTCTTCCGGGTGATATTTTTAATAGTTGCGCCTCTTCGCTGCTTGCCAGACCTGCCTCTAACTCCTGGTCTGCTTCCATGAGTGGTATCCCATATTTGGTCTCCAGTAAACGGTAAAGTGAATTCTGCTCCAGGTCCTCTTCTAGCAACCTTTCACAATCTTTGAAACTGGTTTGTGATAGTTCAATGGCAAGTGGTTCATCATCTGCGAGTCGCAAGCGCTGTAGACGGAAAATGAGTGTTCCTGGATCAATGCGTAGTTTTTCAGCGGTTGTCTCATCAGATGGAACCATTTGGGCAGAAAGTACCCTGGTGCCAGGTTTCAGCCCACGTGCCTTCATATCTTCGGTGAATCCGGTAAGGCGTATCATCTGCTGGGTAATTTTACGCTGGCTAACGAAGGTTCCTTTCCCTTGCTCACGATAGAAAAGACCTTCATTTACCAGGTCGGTTATTGCCTGGCGAGCTGTCATGCGGCTAATTCCATACTTTTCGCTGAGCTCCCTTTCCGATGGAATGAGTTCACCTGGTTTCCACTCATCCGCTTGCACTCTTTCTCGCATAATTTCTTTCAATTGATAGTAGCGAGGTAGGGGACTGTTTCTGTAAATAGCGCTCATCTGTTTTTACCTCATTCTTCAGTTGTACTCACATTGGTCATGGCTACCATAAGGATGTCATCGAACCTCCGCTTCTGGAGACCCCTCGGCAAAAGCTTCGGGAGGAAAGAAGCGTTCCTTGTCTGGGGCAGAGGGCGCGGAGATCGATGCAAGGGGCACCAGCCGCGTCCTCCACCGTAACACCTTCAGGGGCTTGCAATCCCCAACCTTTGCCGATTGCGTGAGTCGCCTGTTCGTAGAGGGGTCGTGCAGACTCAGCTTGCCATCCATCGTTCCACCAACCGTCGCTTTTCCCCATGTAGGATGGATCACGAGCGTTCCCCGCTTGATTCCTTGAGAAAGCGTCCCGCCATAGGGCTTGCGTTTTCCCTCTTTCTCAGGCTGGAAACGGTGCAATTGGCGGTGATGCCAGACCAACGGAGCAACGCAAACCAGCCGCCGATTATCCGGGGCAGGCTTCCCTCCCATGACACGATAGGCCAGCACCCAAGCGTCCACGCAGTGCGCTTCCCAGACCTCTGCTAGCTTCTTGCTCGTTTTCTGCAAGCCCAACTGCTCCCGCAAGGCTTTCGTCTCGTAGCCCTGCATGATCTGGAGCGGCGCGAGTTGCTTGACCTCCTCGTAAAACCAGTGCTTGCCCACTTCTAAGGGCGAAAAGTTCCGGTTCCAACGCCGTTGGCCCTGCTTCGTTGGGGCGGCAATGTCCTCAACCACACACACACTGACCGGGAAGATCTGGCAGAGGAAGCGGACCAGTCGCAGTTTCCACTGCCAGCGTGCTCTGGTCGATGGTGGCAGTTTTTTCTTGCTCTGCTTGCGGTTCTGACGTGGTTTGCGACACGGGGTCTTGCGGTTGCGACGAGTCCGACGCATTCTGGTCGAATCCCTTTCCGCATCTTTGACGCCATCCCTGGCCTCGGCCTGAATGTTGAGATAGGTATGCGCAGCGGAAACGACGCTATACCCCTCCCTTTTCGAGCCGGGATCTATGCCCACCGCGACGGGTTGCGCGTCCCGCGAGGATGGTTCGACATTGAGCCGCACACAGAAGATCCCCCCTTTCCAGAAGGAAGTAGCTTTGCCGCTCCTGAGCCAGCGTCGTGCTCGCGCTGGAGTGGTTGGCATCAAGGGCTGCTGGTTCTGATCTACCACAGGTACAAACATGTGCGATAAGCCCCTTTCGGGTGAGGATATTACCTTCGCTGCTGAAAACCGAAGTGGA
>Ga0187777_10002312_pt1 | contig 12210 bp, 10 predicted proteins | sample 1015_Q2_SP5_10_M_FD_132416 | JGI IMG/M metagenome (GOLD analysis project Ga0187777, IMG submission 132416) | Tropical peat soil microbial communities from peatlands in Department of Meta, Colombia - 1015_Q2_SP5_10_MG | ecosystem: Environmental > Terrestrial > Soil > Wetlands > Peat | place...
AGAAGCTGGATGCGCTCAGCCCGCTCAAGGTCATGGGCCGGGGCTACGCCGTCGCCTACCGCTCGGACACCTTGGCGCTGGTCACGCGCGCCGAGGAGCTGTCGGTGGGCGCGGGGATCGTCCTGCGCTGGGCGCCTCCCGGAAGCCGCTCGCTCTTCGCCGGAGGAGAGGTGGAGGCGACGGTGACCGCCGTCCGGCCCGGGGAGCCGGAGGAGCCCTGAGGCGCCAGCCGGGCAGCCAGCGGCGGCAGCGGCGCCGCGGGGGGCGTTGCACGGGGCGTGCACCGTCCGGTAGACACCCCGGGGAGCTCCCGGAGCGCGACCCCAGGCGGTGACCCGTGGCAACCAGCGGCGAGAAGGCGCAGCCCTACAGCGAGGTGGTGGAGCGGCTCGAGGACGTGGTGAAGAAGCTGGAGACCGGCCAGCTCAGCCTCGAGGACACGCTGGCCGAGTTCGAGAAGGGCATCAAGCTCGTCCAGCGCGGCGAGGAGCTGCTCGCCCAGGCGGACCGCCGCGTCCAGGAGCTCCTCGAGCACCAGGGGGAGGATCGCGCCGCCCCGCTCGAGAAGCGCGGCGGCGACGAAGAGGACATCCCCTTCTAGCGGCCGTCTGCCGATGAGCGGTCCCTTCTCGCTCGAGGCCTACCTCGCCCAACGGAGCCCGCGCGTCGAGGCCCTCCTCCGGGCGAGCCTGGAGCGGCTGGCCCCGGCGCCGCCGCGGCTCACCGAGGCGATGGCCTACTCGCTCCTGGCCGGGGGCAAGAGGCTCCGCCCGCTGCTCTGCCTGGCCTTCGCCGAGGCGGTGGCTCGCGGAGGCGCGCCGCGGATGGCCGAGGACGCGGCCTGCGCACTGGAGTACGTGCACACCTACTCGCTCGTGCACGACGACCTCCCGGCCATGGACGACGACGACCTCCGCCGGGGGAGGCCGACCAACCACGTCGTCTACGGCGAGGCCATGGCCATCCTGGCCGGGGACGCGCTGCTCACCGAGGCCTTCGCCTTGCTCGCCTCCGGGCCGGAGCCCGAGCGGCGGGTCCTCGTCCAGCGGCTGGCCGCCGCCGCCGGGGCGGCGGGGATGGTCGGCGGTCAGGTCCTGGACATCGCCGAGGATCGCCCGGCGGAGGAGAGCTACCTCACCAGGCTCCATGGCCTGAAGACCGGCGCCCTGCTCCGCGCGGCCTGCGAGCTGGGGGTGGTCGGGGCCCGGGGCTCGGAGGCCCAGCTCCACTCGGCAGCGACGTACGGCGATGCGGTGGGCCTGGCCTTCCAGATCGCCGACGACATCCTCGACGTCACCGCCTCCCCGGAGCGGCTCGGCAAGCCGGCCGGCGCCGATGCCCAGGCCGGGCGGCCCACCTACCCGGCCGTCCTCGGGCTGGAGGCGTCGCGCAGAAGGGCCAGCGAGCTGGTGGAGCGGGCGGTGGCCGCGGTGCGCTCCGAGCTCGAGCCGGCCGGCGGTCCGCTCGCCGCGCTGGCGCGCTACAGCGTGGAGCGCCAGGCTTGACCCTGCTCGACCGGGTGGGCTCGCCGGAGGCCGTGCGCGCGCTGCCCGCCTCGGAGCTCCCGGCCCTGGCCCACGCCCTGCGGGAGGAGATCATCGCCGTGTGCGGGCGCGTCGGGGGCCACCTCGGCGCCTCGCTCGGCGCGGTGGAGCTGGTGGTCGCGCTCCACCGGGTCTTTCACTCCCCCCACGACCGCCTGGTCTTCGACGTCGGCCACCAGGCCTACGCGCACAAGCTGCTCACCGGGCGCCGCGAGCGCTTCGCCACCCTGCGCCAGGAGGGAGGGCTGGCTCCGTTCCTCGACCCGGCCGAGAGCCCGCATGACGCCTTCGGCGCCGGGCACGCCTGCACCGCGGTGTCGGTGGCGCTCGGCCTGGCCGAGGGTCTGGCCCGGAGCGGCGGCCTGCACCGGGCGGTGGCCGTGGTCGGCGACGGGGGCCTCACCGGCGGGCTCACCTTCGAGGGCCTGAACAACGCCGGCGCCTCCCGACTTCCGCTGGTGGTCGTCCTCAACGACAACGGGATGTCCATCTCCAGCAACGTCGGCGCGGTGGAGCGCCTCCTCCGGTCGGCCGATGCCCGCGCCTTCTTCGAGTCCCTGGGCTTCACTTACCTCGGGCCCCTGGACGGACATTCCTTCGCCGAGCTGCTCCCGGCGCTGGCCGAGGCTCGGCGGAGCCGCCGGCCGGTGGTGGTCCATGCCCGGACCGAGAAAGGGCGAGGGTTTCTCCCCGCCGAGTCGGACGCGCGCACCCGCGGCCACGCCATGGGCCCCTACGAGTGGCGCGATGGCAAGCTCGTCCGCAGCCGCGGCGGGCAGCGGACGTTCAGCGAGGCCTTCGCCGAGGCGCTCGAGCGCGCGCTCGAGGCCGACGGGCGGGTGGTGGTGGTGACGCCGGCCATGCTCGAGGGCTCGGCCCTCACCGGGCTGCAGGCCCGCTTCCCGGGCCGGGTCCACGACGTGGGCATCGCCGAGCAGCACGCCCTGGCCTTCGCCGCCGGCCTGGCCAGGGGCGGGCTGCGTCCGGTGTGCGCCATCTACAGCACCTTCCTCCAGCGGGCGCTCGACCAGCTGGTGCACGACGTGGTCCTTCCCGGCCTCCCGGTGACGCTGGGCATCGACCGGGCCGGGCTGGTGGGCGCGGACGGGGCCACCCACCAGGGGGCCTACGACCTGGCCTTCCTCCGCCCCCTCCCCGGGCTCCGCCTCTACGCGCCGGTGGTGGGCGCCGACGTCGAGCCGATGCTGGCCACCGCGCTCACCGGAGCGGGGCCGGCGGCGCTTCGCTTCCCGAGGGGGACGCTGCCCGACCCCGGCCCGCCGCTCCCCCCCTCGCGCGTCCCGGTGGACGGCGCCCGGTGGCTCCTCGAGCCCGCCGCGCCGCGGGCCTGCATCGTCGCCCTTGGTCCACTGGCCCTGGCCGCCCTGGAGGCGGCGCACGGCCGCGAGGACGTGGCCGTGCTCGACGCCCGCGTCCTCTCCCCGCTGGACGACGCCGCCGTCGACCGGGCGTGCGACACCGGCGCCGTCCTGACCGTGGAGGAGGGGACGACGCACGGAGGCCTGGGGAGCGCGGTGCTGGAGCGGGCCGCCCGGACCGGCCGGAAGCTCCGGGCGCGGCTCCTCGGCCTCCCCGACGCCTTCGTCCGCCATGGCGACGCCCGGGCCCAGCGCGCTGCCCTCGGGCTCGCCCCCCCGGGCATCGCCCGGGCGCTGGACGAGCTCCTCGGCCGATGAGCGGCGCACGCAAGGAGCGCCTCGACGTCCTCCTCGTCGCCGCCGGCCTCGCCCCCACCCGCGCCCGCGCTCAGGCGCTGGTCCTCGCCGGCCAGGTGGTGGTCGCCGACCAGCGGGTGGACAAGCCGGGGACCCGCGTGCCGGTCGACGCGCCGCTCCGGCTCAAGGGCGAGACGCTCCCTTACGTGTCCCGGGGCGGCCTCAAGCTGCGCCACGCGCTCGACCACTTCGGGCTCGACGTGCGCGGCGCGGTGTGCGCCGACATCGGGGCCAGCACCGGAGGCTTCACCGACTGCCTGCTCCAGGCCGGCGCGGCCCGGGTCCACGCCCTGGACGTCGGCTACGGGCAGCTCCACGCCCGGCTCCGCGCCGACCGGCGAGTGGTGGTGCACGAGCGGGTGAACGCCCGGGCGCTGCGGCCGGAGGCGCTCGGCGAGCCCGTGGACGTGGTGGTGGTGGACGTGAGCTTCATCTCGCTACGGCTGGTCCTCCCGGCCGCGCTCTCCCTCCTGCGCCCGGGCGGGCTCCTGGTGGCGCTGGTCAAGCCGCAGTTCGAGGTGGGGCGCGGCCGGGTGGGGAAGGGCGGAGTGGTGCGCGACGAGGCAGCGCGGGCGGCGGCCATCGCCCGGGTGAGGGCCGAGGTCGAGGCCTCCGGCCTGGACGTCCTCGGGGTCACCGATTCCCCTGTCCTCGGCCCGGCCGGAAATCGCGAGGCCCTCCTCGCCGCCCGGAAGGGCGCCCCGCCGGTCACTTCTCGAGGACGACGATCTCCACGCGACGGTTGAGCTCGCGGCCCCGGGCGGTGAGGTTGGGGGCGATGGGGCGGGCGTCCCCGTAGCCCACCGCCTCGAGGCGGTTCTTGGCCACGCCCTTGCTGGACAGGTAGTCGGCCACTGCCTCGGCGCGCGACTGCGAGAGGCGGAGGTTGGCCGCCTTTCCGCCCGTCGAGTCGGTGTAGCCCTCGATGCGGACGCGCTTCACCCCGAAGCGGACGATGACGTCCACCACCTCGTCCAGCAGCGAGTAGCTGTCGGCGAGGATGGCCGCCTTCCCCGGCGCGAAGTGCACCTGGACGAGCAGCTCCAGGCGATCGTCGCGGAAGATGACCCGCTTCTTCTTGGGCTCCGGCTGGAGATCGAAGTTGACCTGCAGCTCGGCCCCGGCGCTGACCTCCAGCTCGCGCAGCTGGGCCAGGTACCCCGGCGCGGTCACCTCGGCCACGTAGGCGCCGGGGACCACCCCCACCGTGGTCGGGCCGGTGGCGTCGGCCTTGGTCTCCACCACCTTGGTCTCCGGACCGGTGAACTTGACCGTCGCCGCCACCGGCTTGCGGCGGGCGGTGGTGCTGACCACCATCCGCGAGCTCTTGGCCACCGGGGTCAGGGCGGCCTGGACCTGCGCCGGCTTGGCCGGGTCGACCACCGCGTCGACGAGGATCTCCTGGTAGCCGTCTCGCTGCAGGCGGAGCTTGACCGGCCCGGGCTTGAGCGGCCGGGTGACGAACTGGCCGGTGGTGGCGTCGGTGGCCACCGGCCCCAGCTCCACGCCCTCGGCGGTGACCACCACGCCCCCGAGCGGCTTCTGGTTCGAGGCGTCGGTGACCAGGCCGTTCACCGTGCCGGTGCTCGGCGGCGGCGGCGGCCCGGCCACGGCCACCCCCTCGATCACCTCGCGCACCGGCGGCTTGGGGAAGAGATCCACCGCATAGGTGGCGGCGAAGACGAAGTTCCACGGGGGGATGGCCGGGACGCCGAGCGCCGGCGTTCCCTGGAGCCCGAACTGCCCGGCGGCGACCAGGGTCAGGTTCTCGATGAGGGTGAACTTCACCCCGACGTTGATCTGATGCGGGAGCGCGGAGTGGATGGGCACGGACTGTCCGCCCGCCCCGGTCAGCACGTCGTTGGGCACGCCCAGGGGGAGGGCGGTGGTGTACTCGAAGAACGGGGTGAGGATGGGGATGGGAAACTCCAGCCCCACGCCGGCGATGAGCTGGTTGTACTTGGTCTGGCCGAGGGAGATCTCCTGCTCCTGGTTGGGCGGCTGGGCGATGACCACGCTGTTCCACTGGAACTGGGCGCCGAACTCGAAGCTGAAGCGGAGCGGAAAGCGCGGGCTCCAGGTGAGCAGCAGGAACTGGGCGAAGGTGTAGCCGGCCTGGGCGATGTCCTGGGTGCCCACCCCGGGGAAGCGCGTTGCCCGGAGGTCGAGGGCCAGCGCGAAGCTCGGAGAGACCGGCCAGGACAGCTTCGCCCCGAGCCCCACGTCCCCCACCGCGGAGATGAAATGCGGGTCGGAGTTGGTGTTGCTCGTGGTCGTGGCCGCGTAGGAGACGTAGATCTCGAGCCAGCGCAGGACCACGTAGTCGGCGGCGAAGAGCCCGCCGCTGCGGGTGACGCTGTCGCCCGCCCGCGGCCAACCCGTGTTCTCGTAGTAGGAGCCGTACCCGGCGAAACGGAGCACGCCCGGGGGGCCGATGGCCGCGCTGGAGATGGCCATCGCCGACGCCAGCCCGCCGAAGCTTCCCTGCGAGAGGCGGTAGTTGCGCGGGTCGACGAACGGGTCGCCGATGGTGGACGGCCCGGGCGGCGGGCTCCCGGGAAGGATGCGCTCCACCTTCTGGCCGGGCTGGAGCTGTTCGGCCGGAACTGCGGGAGCAGCGGCGGCGGCCGCGGCGGGGGCCGGCACGGAGGGCGGGCGCACGGGCTGGACCCCCGCCGGCGGGACGGTGGCCGGGGCCGTCGCCGGCGGGCCTCCGGAGGGCAGGATGATCGGCTGGGGCGCGGGCGGCTTCGGCGCGGGCGGCGGGGGCGTGGTGCGCGCAGGTGGGACGGCCGCGGGCTGTGGGGGTGCTGCGGTCCCCGGGGGCGGGAAGGTGTTGAAGTCGTCGTCCGGTGTCTGGGCGGCCACCGGCGCGCCAAGCAGCAGGCCCACGCTGAGGAGGACGAGTCGGCGGTGCATGGGGGGGACTGACGGGCCCGGCGCGAGTATATGCGTGGCCGTTCGGGTCACAATGAACCCGCCCGGCCTGCATCCGGGCAGGGGCCTGGCTGGTACCGCGAGGGGAATTGCGGAAAGATGAAACGAAGATGAAAGGGGAGACCTCGACGACCGGCCCTGCGCTGGAGGGGTCGGTGCGTGGCCGGAAGGGCGAGCGGGATCGCCTTGCCGAGCGCATGGCCATGCTGCTCGAGATCACCCAGGCGGCGACCAGCTCGCTCGAGCTGGAGCAGATCCTGAAGATCGCCGTGGAGAAGGTGGGCCGCGTCCTCCCCATGGACCGCTGCTCGGTGGTCCTGGTGGACGCCGGCTCGGAGAGCAAGGCCACGGTGATGGCCACCTGGGAGCGTCCGGACCTCGGCCCCCTGGTCATCGACCTGGCGCGCTACCCGGAGCTGCGCCAGTCCCTCCACACCCGCGAGGCGACCTACATCGAGGACGCCCTCGAGGACCCGCGCATGGCCGAGGTTCGGCCGCTCATCGCCCCGCTCGGGGTGAAGAGCATCCTCGTCCAGCCGCTCATCAGCCAGGACGACCTGGTGGGGGCGCTCTTCCTCAGGCTCTCGCGGCGGAGCCGCGCCTTCGGGCGGGAGGAGCAGGAGTTCGCCCGGGCGGTGGCCGCGGCGCTGGCCAACTCGGTCCGCAACGCCCGCCTGCACGCCGCCCTCCAGAAGAAGCGCGAGGATCTGGAGCTGAAGTACGTCGACCGCTACCGCGAGCTGACCGAGGCCAACCGCCGCCTGCGCGAGCTGGCCCGGTTCAAGGACGAGCTCATCGCCATCGCCAGCCACGACCTTCGCTCGCCGCTCCAGGTCGTCATCGGGCACGGGCGGATCCTCGAGGAGGCCGAGCTCTCCCCGGAGCTCAACCAGTCGGCCGGCGCGGTGGTGCGCCAGGCGCGGAAGATCCTCAAGCTGGTCGAGTCGCTGCTCGAGCAGGGCAAGGGGGAGCACTCGCGGGTGGCCCTCGACGTCCAGCTGGTCGACGTGCGCCAGGTGGCCCGCGACTGCGTGGCGGAGATGGACATCCTCGCCCGCGAGCGCTCGGTGGGGCTGGAGATCGCCGCCGAGGAGCGGCTTCCGGTGATGGGCGACGAGCTCAAGCTCCGCGAGGTTCTGCAGAACCTGGTCTCCAACGCCCTGGAGCACGCCCGGGGAGCGGTCAAGGTGGAGGCCCGGGTCCTCGCCCGTCCGGACGGTCCGGTGGCCAAGGTGGTGGTCCAGGACGACGGCAAGGGCCTGGCCGAGGACCAGCTGCACCTGGTCTTCGACCGCTACCGGCACGGCCCGGGGGGAACCGGGCTCGGGCTGGCCATCTGCAAGGACTTCGTCGAGCTGCACGGCGGGGAGATCTGGGCCGAGCGCCCGGCGGAGGGAGGCTGCGCCTTCGTCCTCACCCTGCCGCTGGCTTCCCAGGACGTGCCGCGGCCGCGCGCGGTGATGCCCACGCCCGGGGAGCAGCCCCGGGTCCTGGTGGTGGAGGACGAGGCGGAGATCGCCGCGGTTCTGGAGGGAATCCTGCGCAAGCGCTACCGGGTGGAGCTGGCCCGGGACGGGGCGGAGGGGGTGGCCAAGGCGCGGGCGCTCCACCCCGATCTGGTGGTGATGGACGTCTTCCTGCCGCACATCGACGGCCTGGACGCCGTCCTCTCGCTCAAGGCGTCGTCGGACACCGCCGACATCCCGGTGATCCTCGTCTCCGCCCAGGTGGGCGTCGCCGACCGGGTGCGCGCCCTGAACCTGGGCGCGGTGGACTACCTGGCCAAGCCGTTCCGATCCTCGGAGCTGCTCGAGCGCACCGAGCGCGCCCTGTCGCTCAAGTCCGCCGGCGCCTCGCTGCCCGTGCCCTCCGCGGCCGCCGGGCCGACCGACTCGGAGACCGGGCTGCTCGACCGCCGTGGCCTGGTCATCCGCCTCACCCAGGAGGCGGCGCGGGCGCGGCGCTACGGACGGCCGCTCGCCCTGGCGGTGGCGCGGACCGGGGCCAACACTGGCGAGGCGCTCCGCAGCTGCGCCTCGCGCATGCGGGAGCGGCTGCGCGCGCCGGACGTCCTCGCCCACCTCGGCGGGGGCACCTTCGCCGCCGTCCTCCCCGAGTGCAGTGCGGCGCAGGCGGAGAGCGTCTTCAGCCGGGTGGAGTCGGACCTCCGGCGCGAGGGTGCGGTGCGCTGCGACGTCAGCGTCGCCGAGGTGCCTCCGCGCGAGATGCCGGAGGCCATCCTCGAGCGCCTGCTCGCCCCGGGAGGCTAGGGGCGGCCCGCCCTGCTAGACTGAACGAGGGGAGCGCCCCGTCCCCGGGCATCGCTCCTCCTCGCCCCTCGACCGTGGTCTCGCCCGTCCTCCTCGCCCTCGCCGTCGCCGTCCCGGCGCCCCCCCGGATCGCCGAGGCCCGCCGGCCGGCGGTGGACGTGGCCGCCATGCACGAGGCCATGGAACCGGGGGCCGGCACCTTCGCCTCGGCGGCGGCCTACGCCCACTTCCTCCGGGCCCGCCTGGCCCACCTGGCCGGCGACGAGCGGAGGGCGGTGGACGAGCTCCGCCTGGCGCTGGCCACCGACGAGAAGGACCCCTACCTCGCCGTGGCCCTCGGCGAGGCCTACGCGCGCCTCGGAGACTGGGCCCATGCCGAGGCGCGGGCCCGCGGCGTGCTCGAGCGCAGTCCGGACGATTTCGGCGCACAGCTGCTCCTGGCCCGTGTCCTCTACGAGACGCACCAGTTTCCGCGTGCGCGGGCGGTGCTCCGGCGTGCGCTCGCCCTGCGCCCCCGCGAGCCGGACCCCTACCTGCTCCTCGCCGAGATGTCGCTCGAGGCGGGGCAGCTGGACGAGGCGATGCGCACGGTGGGCGAGCTGGCCGACGTGGCGTCGGAGCCGGTGGGGCTGAAGCGGCTCGGCCAGGCCCTGATGGAGAAGGGCGACGCCGCCCGGGCCGAGACCCTCCTCGCCCGCGCCGCCCGCATCGACCCCGGGGACGTGGAGACCTGGGTGTCGCTCGCCGGGGCCCAGGAGTCGCTCTCCCTGCCTGCCTCGGCGGAGGAGAGCCTGGCCCACGCGCTGGAGGTCGACCCCGACAACCGCGACGTCCTGCTCGATGCCGGGAAGCAGGCGCTGCACGCCGGCGCTCCGGGGCGAGCCCGGGCCTACCTGGATCGCGCCGTGGCGCTCTCCGACGATCCCGACCTCACCCTCCGGGTGGCCTTCACCTGGCTCGGAGGGCAGCGGCCCGCCGAGGCGAGCGGCGTGCTCGACGCCGCCCGGCGCTCGGGCCGGGCCGACGCCCGGGTGTCCTTCTATGCCGGCCTCCTCCACGAGCGCGCCGGACGCTGGAACGAGGCGGTGCGCGCCTACACCGAGGTCCCGCCCGGGGCGCAGGTCTACGCGGACGCCCGGCTCCGCCGCGCCTCGGCCCTGGCGCACGCCGGACGCGCCGCGGAGGCGGTCGCGCTCCTGCGCGCCGCGCTCATCGCCAGCCCGGACGACCTCGCCCTCTACCCGGCCTACGCCGAGGCGGTGGAGGCGAGCGGGCGCCCGGCGGAGGCGGAGCGCTTTCTCCGCGACGCCCTCGCTGCCCGGGGCTCCCCGGAGCTGACCGAGGCCCTGGCCGTGCTCCTCGAGCGACAGGGGCGCGCCCCGGAGGCCATCGCCCTCCTCACCCGCGCGGTGGACCAGACCCCGCGCCAGGAGTCGCTGCTCTTCGGGCTGGCGGCGGCCTACGAGCGCTCCGGGGACCACGCGCGAAGCATCGCCCGGATGCGCGAGGTGCTGGCCATCAACCCGGACAACGCCGCGGCGCTGAACTTCATCGGCTACACGCTGGCCGACCAGGGCCTGGACCTGGACGAGGCGGAGCGGATGCTGCGCCGCGCGCTCGAGCTCCGTCCCGACACCGGGGCCTTCCTCGACAGCCTGGGCTGGGTCTACTTCCGCCGGCATGACCTGGCCCGCGCCGTCCCCACCCTCGAGCGCGCCGCCGCGCTCGAGCCCGACGAGCCGGTCATCGCCGAGCACCTGGGCGATGCCTACCTCGGCCAGGACCGGAAGCGCGAGGCGGTGGGCGCCTACCGCCGGGCGCTCGAGGCGGCGCGCACCTCCACCGACCCGGAGTCCGTCGCGCTCCGCCCCCGGGTGGAGCACAAGCTGAAGGGACTGTCCTCCGACGTCGCGGACCGGTAAGTTCCCCCGAGCAGATCCGACCATGGTCCATCACGAGGAAGGCTTCCTCGACGTCGACGGTGCACGGCTCTGGACCGAGGACGACGTGCCCACCGGGGCGCGGGCTCACGTCCTCATCCTCCACGGCTACGCCGACCATCTGGGCCGCTACCGCGATTTCCGCGATGCGCTCATCGCCGAGGGGTTCGGGGTCCACGCCTACGACCAGCGCGGACACGGCCGGACTCCGGGGCCGCGCGGCCACGTGCGCCGCTTCACCGACTACCTCGACGACTTCGACCGCTGCCTGGCGCGGATGCGCAGCCAGGCGGGCAACGCGCGGGCCTTCGTCGTCGGTCACAGCCACGGCGGCCTCGAGGCGCTGGCCGCGCTCCAGCGCCGGGGGACCCCGCTCGTCGATGGGCTCGTGCTCTCCGCGCCCTACCTGGCCCTGGCCTTCGAGCCCCCCGCCTGGAAGGTGGCCCTGGCCCGGGTGCTCCAGGGCATCCTGCCTGCGCTCCGCCTCCCGCTCGACCTCGACCTCTCCCTGCTCAGCCGGGACGACGGCTGGGTTCGCTCCACCGCCGCCGACCCCCTCTACAACCGGGTGGGAACGCCGCGCTGGCTGGTGGAGTGCACCCGCATGCAGGCGGACGTTCTCCGCCGGGGGGCCGGCATCCAGTGCCCGGTCCTCCTCCTCCTGGGAGGCGACGACCGGATCGCCTCGGTGGCGACCTCACGGCGATTCTTCGACACCCTGGGGACGACCGACCGCACCCTCCGCGAATACCCGATGATGCGGCACGAGATTCTCAACGAGCTGGGTAAGGAAGAGGTGTACCGGGACATCTGTCGCTGGATCTCCGAGCATCTGTAGCGTACGTTTTCCAACGAGAGGGAACGGATGGCACAGGCCGACCAGGTCGGAATCATCGGCAAGGGCATCATCATCAAGGGAAGTCTCAGTGGGGGCGGCAACCTGGTCATCGAGGGCCGCGTCGAGGGGCAGATCGCCCTCAAGAACCACCTCACCATCGAGAGCACGGGCAAGGTCCAGGCGGATATCCGCGCCGAGGAGCTGACCATCAACGGGGAGGCGAGCGGGAACATCGACGCCTCCTCGCGGGTGGCCATCAACACGTCGGCCAAGGTGGCCGGAGACATCAAGGCGCCGCGGGTGGTGATCGAGGATGGAGCGGTCTTCAACGGCTCCATCGAGATGGACGTGAAGCTCCCGGACGACATCTAGCGCAGCAGAGCGGTTTCCAAAGACGGATTCCCTGTGGAGGGAACGCCCACGTGGCAAACACAGTCATCGGTTCGAGCCTGATCATCGACGGGGAGATTTCCGGCGACGAGGACCTGGTCATCCAGGGGACGGTGAAGGGGAAGATCTCCCTCAAGGAGAGCCTCTTCGTGGAGAGCTCCGGCGTGGTGGAGGCGGACATCGACACGCAGAACGTCGAGATCGCCGGACGGGTGACGGGGAACATCGCCGCCAGCGACAAGGTGGAGCTTAAGAGCGACTGCCGGGTGGTCGGCGACATCAAGGCGCCCCGCATCCTCATCGCCGACGGCGCCTCGTTCAAAGGCAACGTCGACATGGACGTGAAGGGCTGATCCCATGGCCAGCCCCAAGGAGCTGTCCGGCATCGCCGGGAACACGGTCATCGGTCCGTCCATCCTCATCAACGGCAAGCTGACCGGTGACGAGGACCTCACCGTCCGCGGGCGGGTGGAGGGGGAGCTGGCCCTCACCCGGACGCTCATCGTCGAGCCCTCCGGAGTGGTGAAGGCCAACGTCTCGGTGAAGAACGCCGTG
>Ga0187777_10002313_pt1 | contig 12209 bp, 12 predicted proteins | sample 1015_Q2_SP5_10_M_FD_132416 | JGI IMG/M metagenome (GOLD analysis project Ga0187777, IMG submission 132416) | Tropical peat soil microbial communities from peatlands in Department of Meta, Colombia - 1015_Q2_SP5_10_MG | ecosystem: Environmental > Terrestrial > Soil > Wetlands > Peat | place...
CACCGAGTATCGGCATCTGCAGACGTTCGACGCCTACAGCTCGAATAACTCTGCTCAGCAGGTGAACGTGATGATGGGAGTTTTGTTTTGAGGACTACCATGCGCATGCTGCCTTACGGAGGAATAACTGCGCTTGTCCTCGGGTGCGGCCTGGCCCTCGCGCAGCAAACTACCGTAACCGCGTCAGTGGCAATCACGCGCGGCGGTAAAGCCCGATCCCGTGACGCCAGCAATGTTGTACTGTGGCTGACCCCGTCTGACGCGACCATTGCTGCGCCCGCTTCGGTTACGACGACCTCTCCCCTGCCGCGACTGGTTCAGAGAAATAAGGGCTTTGATCCGCACGTGCTGGTTGTCCGGGTCGGTTCTCTGGTTCAGTTTCCCAATCGTGATCCGTTCTTTCACAACGTTTTTTCGCTCTTCGAGGGCAAGCGCTTCGACTTAGGTCTCTATGAGGCTGGTAGTACCAGGGATGTGCTTTTTGACAAGCCGGGAATTTCTTACATCTTCTGCAATATCCATCCGGAAATGAGCGCCGTGGTCGTCGCGGTGAACACACCGTATTTCGGTGTTTCCGACCGGCGTGGCCAAGTTCTCATTCGAGATGTGCCTGCCGGGCGCTATTTGCTTAGGGTTTGGTACGAGAGCGCGGTGCCTGACAGCTTGAATGCAATGGCTCGTGAGGTCACTATTTCAGACTCGTCTTCCACATTAGGACTGCTGAGGGTCCCTGCCACCAACTTGCCCCAGGAGCACAAGAATCTTTACGGACGTGATTACACCCCTCCAGCCCCAACCAGTCCAACTTACGAGCACCCATAATGAGGTAAAGGGGCGAGCTCTCAGTCTCAATTTAGCTCGGAGCTTCCAGCAAGTGTAAGATGTTGCTTTCGCGCGGAAGATTGGCGCGATGAAGGGTCAATCGATGCCATCGGTGCAACAAATTCTTGCCGGCTATAACGATCAGGCAACGCTCCCTGAGGCGTTCACTATACCTGCATCCTGGTACATCGATGCTGGGATTGCGCAACTTGAGCGCGCAACCGTCTTCAGCAAAACCTGGCAAATGGTTGGAAGAGTCGAGCAAGTCGAGACCCCGGGACAATTTGTAAGTGCGACCGTGGCGAGTGAGCCAATCGTGGTTGTGCGTGGCAATGATGGCATTCTGCGCGGCTTCTACAACGTGTGTCGTCATCACGCTGCAGCAGTCGTAACGGAGTCTTGCGGACAAACTTCCCTGCTGCACTGTCCATATCACGGGTGGAACTACGGGCTCGATGGCGCTCTCAAAGGTATGCCCGAATTCGATGGGGTCAAGAATTTTGACCGTCAACAGAACGGCTTAGTCCCCGTGAAGGCAGAGACTTGGGAAAAGTTAGTGTTTGTTAACCTCGATCCCCAGGCCATGTCGCTGAACAGTTTCCTGGGTGGAATTGTTAAGAAAGTCGCCCCACTCGGAGTCGGCAGATTGCACTACTTCGCGACTCGAATTTATGACATTGCATGTAATTGGAAAGTGTTTGTCGATAATTATCTCGACGGCGGCTATCACGTGCCCCACTTGCACAAGGGACTGAGTTCTGTCCTGGATTACAAGGAATATACGATCGAGAATGAGGACCGCTACTGCCTGCAATCGAGTCCGATGGTCGCGTCCGATGAAGACCAAGCCACGGGCGCGACTCGCAAAGGCGACCGCGCATGGTATTTCTGGCAATATCCCAACCTGATGATCAACTGCTACGAAGGTTACATGGACACCAATCTCGTGCTGCCCATCGACGTCGATCATTGCCGCGTGATTTTTGATTTTTATTTTGGTGACGTCAGCGAGGCCAGGCGTGCGTACAACGAACAAAGCGTTGCCGTCGGAGCTCGGGTGCAGGATGAAGATCTGGGTATTTGCGAAGCCGTTCAGCGCGGGCTCAAGTCACGCGCTTACGGCGCCGGCAGATTGTCAGTTCGACGCGAAGCGGGAGAACACCTGTTTCACAGGCTACTGGCGGCCGATCTGAAGGCTGGTGTGCGGGAAACGACTACATTGGCCGCGGCCGATTAGTCTTCGACTGAGTGCCCTGAGACGGTTCGAATTAGCACGCCTTTAATCTACTCACTATTCAAAAATCCGTTAAGATTAACGTTTTAATGATTACCTTAACTGCAGCCCGGCTGTATACGCCCGTCGAGTCTGTGGACCAGCCACTGGTTCTCCTGGATGGTGACAAGATCGTTGAAGTCGCTTCGCGTTCGTCTCGCTCGGTTCCCCAAGGCGCTCAGGTAATCGACTTCGAAGACTCTATCTTTGCCCCTGCATTTTTGGACATTCACATCCATGGCGGCGCAGGGCAGGATGTGATGAGCGCAGATGATGCCGGATTGAGATCGTTGGAACAGTTTCTGGCAAAGCATGGAGTTGGCGCTTACTTCCCGACAACGGTAACCGCTCCAATCGATCGGATCTTACACGCGCTCGATCATCTAGCAGATACGATTGAGATCGCCGAGCAAAATGGTGGGGCTGAAGTGGGCCGCGCTCAGCCACTCGGAATTCACCTGGAAGGACCTTTCATCAGCCACATTCGTCGAGGCGTTCATCCGCCCGCCGACTTGCTGCCGCCCAAGTTAGAGTATTTCGATCGCTTCTGGCAGGCAGCGCGCGGCCGGATTCGCATGATGACGATTGCGCCGGAACTCGAAGGCGCTAAGGAACTCATCGCAGAGGCTACACGTCGCGGTGTCTGCGTCAGCCTCGGGCATAGCGATGCAGACTTCGCCACGACGCGTTCCGGGCTCGCTGCGGGAGCGCGTCACTTTACGCATGGGTTCAATGCCATGCGGCCCCTCGATCATCGGGAGCCCGGCATTATCGGCGAAATGCTGACGGATAATCACGCTTCAGCAGACATTATTGCCGACGGCGTCCACCTCCATCCCGCAACCGTTGACTTGTTTCTAAAGGCTAAGGGTCCTGAACTTGCCGTCTTGATTACTGATGCGATTGCCGCCACAGGCATGCCCGACGGCCGATATAAACTGGGCACGCTCGACGTTGAGGTCAAGAATGGTCGATGCACAGCAAATGGAAAATTGGCGGGAAGTGTTTTGACTATGGATCGAGCTGTGCGCAATGTCATGAAATTTGCGAATTGGGACTTGCAGCACGCATTACGCCCAGCGTCGCTGAATCCTGCACAACGTGCAGAGCTCGCGAACCGAGGCAAACTGGAAGTCGGATGCCGGGCTGACATTGTCGTCCTGAGCCCTAATGGCGAGGTCAGAAACGTAATTCTGGGTGGCGTCACGTCACCAAAAGTAACCGAATAAGGAGTGACATGGCGGACAAAAACGGTTTCCCGCATTACATGCTGAAAGAAATTTTCGAGCAGCCGCAAGGGCTGCGAGATACGATCTCACCTCGCGTTTCCATCGAACGCGGACAAGTCCAGCTCGACGATGTCCGCATTCACGCCGACGATCTGCGTGCCCTGCGGCGGATCAACATCGTTGCATCTGGGACCAGCCGCCATGCGGGTATGGCCGGACAATTCATGATCCAGGAGCTCGTCAACATTCCGGTCGACGTTGATTATGCTAGCGAGTTCGAGTATCGCAATCCGCTGATTGGGAAAGGTGAGCTCACGATCGTCATCACCCAATCCGGTGAAACTGCGGACACCACTGCCAGCCAGCGAGAAGCGAAAGTCAGAGGATCTCGCACCATCGCGATCTCTAACGTGATTGATTCCACCATCGCGCGAGAAGCCGATGGCGTGCTCTACACATACGCAGGCAAGGAAATCAGTATTGCGTCGACTAAAGCTTTCACGGCCCAATTGGCGGTGCTCTACCTGTTCGCAGTGTATTTAGGGCAGGTTCGCGAAAGTCTGAGCAAGGATCAAGTCCGTGATTGTTTGCACCAGTTGATGGAAGTTCCGGGGAAAGTCGAGACCGTTTTGCAATCCGCTCCGGTTTGCGAGCGCCTCGCAGAAAAGTACCGTTCCTTTCAGGATTTTCTTTTTCTGGGGCGGGCCATTCATTATCCGATCGCGATGGATGGCGCTCTAAAGCTGAAAGAAGTGTCTTACGTTCACGCCGAAGGATACCCCACCGGTGAGACGAAGCACGGCCCCAACGCGCTTATCGATGAAAGCCTGCCGGTAGTCATTATCGCCACCTGCGACCCGAATGACCAAGGCGCCGTCCTGCGTTATGAGAAGAATGTGGCGAACATCCGGAACTTCAAAGAGCAATCGGGACGAGTCATTGCGATCGCCACCGAAGGCGACAAACAGGTTAGCAGCCTGGCGGATCAAACAATTTTTGTGCCATCAGCCTCAGACCTCTTGTCGCCCATTCTTGAAATCGTGCCCCTGCAGCTCTTTGCCTATTACATGGCAGTGGAAAAAGGCTTGGATGTTGATCGGCCAAGGAATCTGGTGAAATCCGTCACCATGGAATAAAGCTGATCGAGCAACTTCCTAATGCGTGAATGCCACGTTCAGCCCTGTAGTCAATAGAACATCGTTCTTCTTCGTCCCGAGCGGTGGATTTGTAACATAAATGTCCCCAAAAGCATTCTGCCAGCTGAACCATTTGCTTAACTTCGTCACAGTTCCAAAATTGAAGGTAGTACGGTATTGGCCTCCGCTCTGGGTCAGGTCGGGGTAATAGTATGCCTTTTCTGTTAACACGGTTGACGCACCGAGCTTGTGCATGAACTCTTCACCTATGGTGAGAGCAGCAAAACTTCGAGTAATTGCAGGCTGCGCTGGGGTAGTGGCTGTGGCCGGCACCACGCCATAACTCTCGTGCGTGAAGTTGAGGCCGCCGAGAAAGTCCAGCGTCGTTTGGCTGGTATTGATCACGTGCACGCCAAGTCCACCCCCGAAGATCGATCGCAAATTCAATTCCTGCAACGCGTCGGCCTGAAAGTCTGCGCTGCCGTACCCGAACAACCGTTTCGTGATGTTGCGGCTGTAACGTGCCCCACCTTGGTCTGTATTAGCGGTTACATGGGGCAGCACTCCCGCGGCATTATTCGTGGCATAGATCGTGTTTTCATACATCGTGATTTCGTCGTGCGAGGTCTTGCGATCTCCCGTAAAGGCCAGCGACAGGCTTCTGGTATCGCTATTCCCGCCGGTCAACGCGAAACCGACCGTTGCGCCGGCCGCCCATCCTCGCCATAGCGGCGGGTGCAGCCCCTGTTCGTAAGCGGCCTGCTCCTGGTCGTTGCGCAACGCGCTAACCTCGTCTTTCGGGACATTAACGGCGCCCGTCGGGCTCGCGACAACAAAGTTGCCGTCCGAGGTTGTAACCGGCCCGGCGACAGTTTTGCCATTTTGGCTTGCCACATGCAGCGTCTCACTGGAGCTGATCCCCTGAATTGCACTCCACTTGATTGTGATGTCATCCGCATAGTCGGTTTTTAGTGTGAGACTTTTCTGATCTGATTTTGTGATCGTTCCGGTGAGACGGTCACCATTGGTGAGTACAACCGAGTCGGCAAGCGCGAATGAAGAGAAAAGCATAACCAGCAAGGCGAAAACACAATTTGGGCGCATGAGTGTCCTCCCGACAAAATTTTTGACTCTGTACCTGGAAATTAAATGTGGAACTAAAGGATCAAATTACCTGATGGGGCAGTGACAGAACAAGCGCGAGGATTTGCAAGTATGCGTGGACCTAGCTCTTCAGCTCAGTTCCCTTGTTGTCGGTGGAGGCGGTCTTCGGCTGGTCGGAATGGTCCTTCATGCCTTCTTTCAATGCACGGATGCCTTCGCCAATTCCTTTGCCCAGTTCCGGCAGCTTCTTGGGACCAAACACCAGCAACGCAATAAAGAAAATCACCAGAAGATGCATCGGTTGAAACAGGCCTTCAAACATAGGACCTCCGCGGGTACATGGCTGCTAATTTAACCTTACTGGACTAGGTATTCGCCAGTCAACTATGCCAGGCTCATCAGGAGGCCTCGGCGGATGGGGCATTTATTCCCGACCCATTCGCGAAGAACGCCAAAGAATGGGCCACCCGCTGCGAGTCTGCGGTGCTCTTCCGCGCCGCAGGTGAGGGCTGAAGATTCTGCACGCCAATCGGCCCATACGCACAAAGTGATAAGCAAAAGAAAGCTCCGGGGGGAGGCGCGTGACTGACCATTCTCCAATGCTGGGGGTCCACACGAGTCGCCGCAAAAACCGAAGTTTGTCCCAGCTGCGTTCTCGTAGCCGGAGCATGAATGTAAAGTAAGACGACGATCCAGTGTCGTAAGAGCTCCCCTCTGAGATCATGCCCGAAATTTGCTCGCTGAGAATCCCGATTTCGGAATCCTTGCGGCACCATTCTTGGACAGAGATTGGTAAATCGGACTGGAGTAAGTCGTGCACGAGAAGCAGACTTACCGCAACAATCCGTCCAATTCCCAATTGCTCTGCTTTGCTGCAGATTGTTTCCCATTGAATTTGACGCGACCTTGTGATTTCGGCGATGTCACACCACCAGGAAAGCTGAGACCACATGTGCTTTGCAGCATGGACACAGAGCACCAGTAGCAGGTCATCGTCGCAGAGCGTCGGAACAGAGTACGTGCCGATAACAAGGTTTTTTGCCCTGGCAGAGAACGCCTCAGTGTCGAATTCAACCGAATAAAATCGCGGCAGAATTCTCCATTTGAGTTCCAACGTGTGATGGCCAGCGGCGCCGCTGAACGCGTATTCGTACCCCGAAGCGATGAACGATGTTTGTTCGCGAGCCGAAAGCTTGATCTCCGGTACGTACCCCAATTGAGCGAGAGCAGCTTTGGCTGCTCCCACATCCTGTGGCGATACGAGGATATCGAGATCGAAGAACTGGCGCGCCGTGACATCGCCGTACAAGCGTTGGGCTAACACTGGGCCCTTGTACGGAAGAACATCGATCCCGTGGCGCTGAAAATGCCTTAAGACTCGAAGCAGTTCACCCGTTAAGCACAAAGCTCTGCGCGCATTCTCTTCATAGGCGCTACGCAGCGTTGCCAAGTCTGCACCATCCAGCAACTCAGAGTGCACACTTATGGAGCGATAGACCTGCGGAATCACGCGATGTTCTCTCGCGAGTGTCATGAAGGCAGCAAAATCGTACCGGCGAGTTAAGAGGTACTTCAGTTTTTCTTGGCAATCAGCGCGCAAGGCTACACAGCAGGCCCATAGCAACTCCAATTCGGTCGTGAACCGCACACCACCGGCTTCGCATGGATGATCTGAGGCACGTCTTTGTTGAGGAATACGTGACATACCAAGGAAATGAACAAGAGCAGTCAGCAGGTATCGCGTTCTATCGCCCCTATAATGACAGACGTTCGATGTCGCTTTCGGCGCAATTCAGGCGATAGTTGCACATCTTGGCACCACTCAAATCATGGACGTGATCGCATTTCAATCGGTGAGCAAAGTATTCGGACATCAGCGGGGACTCTTCAAACGAGCCGCAACTGACCCGAGCTTTGCACTTCGTGATATTTCCTTACGGGTAAGTTCCGGATCCGTGCTGGCTGTGCTGGGCCCAAATGGCAGCGGCAAAACCACACTTCTGAAACTGATCTCGACGATGCTCCTTCCTGATCAGGGCCGGGTGCTCGTACATGGCTCAGACACGCGAAGGCACGCGCAACAGGTGCGCAGCCAGGTTGGTTTCGCGATTTCCGGCGAACGATCGTTCTTTCCCCGTCTAACAGCACGCGAAAATCTTGAGTTTTTTGCTGCTCTGGATAATGTCGGGCCAAAAATAAGACGTGGCCGGATTGGAACGATACTGGCGCGCACTAGCCTGCTAGCAATGGCCGACATCTGGGTTTCGAATTTTTCAAGCGGAATGTATCAGAAATTGGCCATAGCCAGAGCTCTGATGAAGCCACTGTCCGTTCTGTTGCTGGACGAGCCGACTCGCAGCCTCGATCCTGTCGCTGCCTCGGAAATCCGCACACTGGTTCGCGAGTTGTCGGCCGAAGGCACTACGGTTGTAATCGCCAGCCATAATTTTGAGGAAGTAGCTGCGGTTGCTGACTCGGTGCTTGTGTTGCGACGAGGCAAGATCGATGCCGCGTGCGGCGTTTCGCCGATAACGGTGGAAGCTATGCAATCGTTATACTCACAGAGTACTGAAGCTGCGGACATACGTGACGCAGCCTGCGTTCTTGAGAGGGTTTCTTGATCGGCCCAGGACTCGCTGACAAGGCCGCGGCGATCTTGCGACGAGATGTCTTCACCGCAATGCGCTACCGATCAGCTTCCGTCCTCACAATTGCCGGAGTGGCCGCCGAGCTAGCCGCTTTCTACTATCTTGCCAAAGCGATTGGGCCCAGCTTCCGGCCAGAAGGTACGGATTACTTCTCATTCTTGGTGGTCGGAACGGGCTTTTACACCTTTCTGGTGATGGGGATTCATTCGTTTCTGCATACGGTGCAGGAGGCCCAGCAAGGCGGAACGTTTGAATTTCTTATGACCACACCCACGGCTCCGTCGATCGTGCTCTGCTTGAGCGCTTTGTCGGCTTTCTCACGCAATGCGGTACAGTTCGTTCTCTATTTGGGAGCTGGGCTGCTGCTGCTCAAAGAACCTTTGCGCCCGCGAGAATTGGGCGCCTCAGTCATGGTGTTTTTACTCTCAGTAGCTATTGCGGTGGCGATCGGGATGATGGCGGCGGCCCTCCAAGTCGCGACTCAAAAAGGATCAGTCATACTGTGGGCCTTAGGCTCGGGGGCATGGCTTTTGACCGGAACATTGTTTCCAGTGGCGGATCTCCCCCGATGGCTGCGATCTACCGCGAACTTGATCCCGCTTACGCATGCCTTGAACGCCATGCGATCTGCTTTGCTTGAAGGATCGGGCCGTTCCAAGTTGCTCCAGGAGATTGGAGTTTTGGCTGCATTCTGTCTGGTACTCCTGCCTTTGGGATTGCTTAGCTTCTCATACTCTCTTCGCCGAGCCCGGCTACAAGGCACGTTATCCAGCTATTAGTCACGTCTCCCGAACTGCAATCACAGGTTATTACTTCGGTCATCTCAAATCCGCTGCCGTTGGCTTGAGCTGCCGGATGGGGCCATACAATTGAGACAAGCTGCCTCTCAATGAGCACACTAGCCACATTTCAGGGACCGCCGAGACGCAGTACTCACATTCGCGCGCAAATACCCATTCGGGTCACCAGCCTGGATCCGGCTCTCGAGTTCTCCGAGCACTGTCATACTCTGGTGATCAACATGGAAGGCTGTGGTGTGCGCCTTTCGCGGCCGCTCGAGGCTGGTTTTCCCGTATTGTTGGATAAACTTCCCAATGGAAGCTCAGCAGAGGGGCGAGTTGCAAATTGCGTACCGCTTGGCCACGAAGGAAAGTACTGGGTTATTGGCCTGGCGCTCGACGAACCGGGTAACATCTGGTGTATTAAACCGACCCCGGCTGACTGGAAGGATTCTGTTCCGCCCCTCAAGCCCCTTCCGCTGCCCAAGAAGGCTGGCGAGTGGCCGTACTCATTCTTCTCGGAAAAGGGAGAAGCTCATCCCGGTCGGAAATAGAATTCTCCCGCCATTTTCCTAAAACTCGACATGCAGGCGAAAGCTTCCGACCAGGACTGGCCCGCGATCCCGATTGTAGCCGGGATTGTTGAGGTGTTGCAGGTCCGGAGCAACGTAGACACCTCGCCAGACGTGCGCCGTATAGTAAGACTCGATAATCTTCTCGCGGCCGTAGCGTAGGGCACCGTCGCCCAGCAAAAAACCCTGACCGCCATCGGCAAGGTAAATCTGATGGTCCTTAGCAAGTCCGTTGCTCACGAATGCCAAGCCGGCCCGGTCCTGCCGGCGGCGCCACATCGCGCCATGAACTCCGAGCCCGCCTTCGAAGGTCTGATCGACCTCGGTGTACGCGAAAGATTCCGTTTTGCCGTTATCCCAGCCGAATCGTCCGAAGGCGGTTAGGTGAGCCGTCAGGTTCTGCTCCAGATTGATTCCGAAACCGTATTTTCGGGTGATGTGCCAAGGGTGATTGGTAATCTCCGGCGTGGGAACGAGATGCTGCTTGAACTGCGCAATCGCCTGTCGGTAAATTCCCATGTTCGCATAATTGGTGTAGGCGAGCGCACGCACGACGCCTGGCTTGCGGGGGATAAAACCCCGGCGCAACTCGTATTCCCAGTTCTCCGCGTGTACCTGCCAGGGCCGCCATACAAGATCGATTCCATTGGCGACCTTTGGCATGAGCCCTTCGCCAAAACGGATTCCCCAATTACGATCTTCATAATCCACGATTGCTCCCACCGTGTAACCACGGGTATCCGCGGCATAGTCCCACGCGCCGTTGTTATCAACCGTCCAGTTCATGAATTGCAGGTGCGTATCCGAGGCGGCAGAATTCACGTCAACGAAATCGGCCATGCTGAATTTGCCAAAGCGCACCTCCAAGCGGCGGCGGGGCAGCTCATCGAATAGTGAAAGCGAATTCCGCTGGTTCTCAACCTTGTCTTTGCTCAACGCGATTATCTTGTGAATCATGGCCCGCGCCGGGTATGGAGCTTTAGTGAGCTGAGGGTTACGCACGATGTCCAGATTCGTGAAACCCGCAAGGCCCAGTCCCGTGCTCAGTGCGCTGCCGCCAGCTTCCTCAAGGTCGAACAGCAACTCGGTAGAGTTATTCAGTCGAAGCCCTGTGTAGACTGTTATCACCCGTGACAAGGCCCGATCAAAATGTGGATTCAGACTGTGTGGACCACTGTAGTTCGCGTGAAAATCGGGATTCGATTGGAAAATGAAATTAGCTTGTCCGGACAACCAGAAACGCGTATTCGAGAGGTGAGGAAACATCGTCTCGACATCCTCGTCGGACGCGTCTGTTGGGTTGTCACTTCCGCCTCGAACCTTGCCGGGAGTGCCTGGAGTTTGATCAGGTGATTGCAGCCACGCCGATTGCGAGGGCAACGCTTGCGCAGCCGATCTCAAGGCACATGGCCAGGCGATGATCGCGATCCGTACGATGGCCATCCATAGTGCATACCTGAAAGATCGGCCGAATTTTCGCGGCTTACCCATGATTCAAAGTCCGTTAGCCTACCGGGAAACTGTTAACTGAGTATTACTTCGAGGCTATTCCAGATTGTCCGGCCAGTGGTATGATTCCAGCGCTTCGCTTTCAGATATAATACCCCCCTAGGGTATATGTCAATGCTTGGGCGCCGGCAGACATGAAGGAAAAATCGCCTCAAGTCTCAAAAGAAAAGCAAAAGCTACTCTCCCGCATTAAGCGGCTGGCTGGGCAGGTGGATGCAGTGGAGCGTTCCGTTACCGACAGCGAGGAATGCGCCGACATCCTGATGCTGCTGGCTGCGATTCGGGGAGGCGTAAACAGCCTCATGGCGGAGATTCTCGAGGATCACGTCCGTCTGCACATCACTCATCCCAATCGAGGAAGCGAATCTCCGGAAGAACTGACAGAGGATCTTATCAGCTTGGTCCGCGCCTATCTGAAATGAAAAACGGAGGCGTGCGCTTTCGGCACGAGCAGCAAAAATTCAGGACGACCCGGAGCCCCCCGAGGCCGTCCTGAAAACCCTCCCGGTTAGAAGGGCGTGTGCTGACATTCACTCTAGTGGCAGCATGTTTCAACGACATTGCGGAATTGTAAATTTCGTGTGAAATCGGCAGTGACAGTAAAGGATCACATCTGGCAGTGATGAAGCACGCTGCGGCTTGATTCTGCGCTGCTACCATGCTGATAGACTGCCAAGGAGGCGCCATGGCTCGAAAAACCGAAATCTCACGCAAGCTGCAAAAGAGAGCAGAGATGATGATTCCGGGTGGCGTGAATTCCCCGGTTCGCGCCTTCCGTTCGGTTGGAGGCGAGGCTCCTTTCATCGTGCGCGGCGAAGGCGCACGCATCTATGACGCCGACGGGAACGAATACATCGATTACATTGGCTCCTGGGGGCCGTTAATCCTGGGCCATTCCGCCCCACCAGTCATCGAGGCGATCATAGAAGCTGCCCATAAGGGCACAAGCTTCGGGGCATCCACACCAGTGGAAGCCGATGTCGCGGAGATCGTGCTCTCGGCATTTCCCCATATTCAAAAAATCCGTTTTGTCAGCTCAGGAACGGAAGCCACAATGTCGGCAATTCGGCTCGCCCGCGCCTACACAAAACGAAAATACGTCGTTAAGTTCGAAGGTTGTTATCATGGCCATGCCGA
>Ga0187777_10002314_pt1 | contig 12208 bp, 8 predicted proteins | sample 1015_Q2_SP5_10_M_FD_132416 | JGI IMG/M metagenome (GOLD analysis project Ga0187777, IMG submission 132416) | Tropical peat soil microbial communities from peatlands in Department of Meta, Colombia - 1015_Q2_SP5_10_MG | ecosystem: Environmental > Terrestrial > Soil > Wetlands > Peat | place...
CTCCGGGTACGCCCTCACCTACAACGGCACCACCTGGAGCACCCCCAGCGACATCGACGGCAGCCACACCCTCGAAGCCCTCACCTGCACCAGCACCACCGCCTGCACCACCACAGACAACGACGGCAACATCCTCACCTACAACGGGACTACATGGACCCCCGCCGCCGACATCGACTCCACCCGCACCCTCAACGCCATCTCCTGCGCCACCACCACCTTCTGCGTCGTCGTTGACGCCTCCGGTTACGCCACCATAAACAGATCCTCGGCCGCCACTGCCCAACTCACCTGGGACACCAACAACAACCTGCCCGTCATCCTCTCCGATGGCACCAACGACTACATATACGGACCCCAAGGGACCCCCGTCGAACAAATCGCACTCTCCACGAGCACGCCGACGTATTTGACGTACACGCCCTCTGACGACGCCTGGATCTCCACCAACGCCGCGGGTGACGAGACCGGATACTGGGGCTACGACAGTTTCGGGAACTTGGCGTTCGGGACGCCGACGTCGCTGTTCGGATACAGCGGGCAATACGCCGACGCCACCACCGGACTCGTCAATGACAGATCAAGGTGGTATCAACCCCAGAGCGGGTCGTTTACGACAAGGGACCCCGCATTCGCCCAAACAGACACGGCATACACCTACGCCAACGGTGACCCTGTCAACAACAGCGATCCAACCGGGTTATGGGACTCCGGAGCTTGCGCGGGGACCGAAGACCTTCCCGGTGGCTGTGGTTGGTTCTTGGCGCGAGTCATCGATTTGTCCCCCAATTCGACCGTATGGATATGTGACTACAATCCATCAGCCGAAATCTGTTCAACCGGTGGGGGCTTAGGCGATTTTCAAACTGTACTTGATGATATTGGCTTGGCTGCGGGCTTTGTTGCAGTGGGATCAGGGCTTACGGAGTTTGCCGCTGGCGCCGCGGGGGTGGAGTCGCTCTTCGGTGTAAGCACTGAAACCCTCGGGACTGTGAGCACAATCTCTGGCGTTGTTGCCACCGTAGCTGATGCTCCCAAGTGCTTGGATAATGTCGAGCATCTCTCCCTCTCTGACTGCGCGGGTTTCTTTTTTGGTGCGGCCGCTACCGTCGCAGGTGCAGCAACAGGATCAGTGAATTGGGAGAACCTCTCTGCAACTCAAGGTTTGGGAAAGGTCTTCTCCCTTGCTATCGGGTCTGGTGTTACCGCTTGGGACGCATTGAATGCTCTTGCAAAGCAACTCTCTAGGCACACTCACGGCCAAATAAACGGGGTGACTTCTAGCTTTGTCACATGTCCAGGTATAAGTCTTGCCTGATAATGCGACCTTCTTCCTGAATAGATCATCTGTTCATCGCCAGTGGGATCCCATCATTGGGCCACAGGCCTCTGAAATGAGGTACCGCGCGGTACGGTCTCGATTACACGTCGGCTATTGGGCTGCTGCTGCCGCGGTTATCGTTATTCTCGGTATAACGATTCGGCCTGATCATACGGTGCTTGTGATTGGCCGGGTACTCGTATACGTCTGTCTTGCTTCAATGGTGTTCTGTACAATTAGATTATTAATTTACCAACGCAGAGAGTATGACGCGGCGACTGACTTTTTGCGTACAGCTATAACAGCCCGAAACTTCCCGCCGAGCGACCCCTCGAGCTTTGCCGAATGGTGCCGTCGCCACAATGTCAGTCATCCCGACTGTACATAGTAGGACGTTGCCTTATTAACATTCAGATCCGCATGTCGCGCGGCGATGAGTACGCGTAAGGGAAGTTGTACTGCTGGGACGGAGGAGCTGAACGAGCCGGGTCGGGATGAGTCGGGTGGCGCGCCGGTGACCGCCTTCGGTGCCTCGGTGAGCCAGCTTCAAATGCGCCGAAGTCAGGAGGCGGGAGCGTAGCGGCGGGCTTCGTGGCGGAGTAGAACTGCTTCGATGACGGTGCGGACGACGGCTTTTTCGTCTTCGTCGAGGTGTTGGATGGCTTCGAGGTGGAGGCGCAGGTCTGGGGCGGGGCCGCGCTCGTCGGTGTCGAATACCAGCTGATCAGCGCTGACTGATAGCGCGACTGCGAGCCGGCGGATGACGTCGAGGGTGGGTTGGGCTCCTCCGCCTTCGTAGCGGCGCAGCTGGGAGACGTGGATGCCGACGCGCTCGGCGAGGGCCTGTTGTGTGAGGCCTCGTTGCTTGCGGAGGGCGGCGAGTCGGTCGGGGAAGTCCATGTCCAAGATGGCGATGAGCGCTGTGGGCATTGTCACCGTCGCTTCGTAGCGTTCTTGACCGTGCATCGCTGATAGTGTATGTCTAATCTCGCTGATGATCTACTTGACAGAATTCGGGAAGGAGGGCTGTTGGCCCGGATACCTGACGAGGTGATCGACCGGTTGAAGGCGGAGGTGTCGCTGGAGCGCCTGGTTGAGGCGCGTGGGGTGGTGTTGCGCCGGCACGGCGCTGATCTGGTCGGGTGCTGCCCGTTCCATGATGACCGGGAACCCTCCTTGGTCGTGAGCCCGGAGAGGAACTTGTGGCACTGCCTGGGTGAGTGCCAGGCGGGGGGGTCGGTGATCGATTGGGTGATGCGGGCGGAGGGGGTGTCGTTTCGTCACGCGGTGGAGTTGCTGCGCACTGATGCGGTGCCGGCCGGGTCCGGTTCGCCTCCGAAGCGGGCGTGGACACGTCACCTGCCCCCGCCGGTGTCTTCCGATTCGGCCGATGGAGAGGTGCTGGCCCGGGTGGTGGCCTTCTACCACGAAACGCTTCTGGCCTCCCCGGCGGCGACGGCATATCTGGCCCGGCGGCGTATCGACCTGCCGGAGGCGATCGAGCGGTTCTACCTCGGCTTGTCGGACCGTTCTCTGGGTTACCGGCTGCCGAACCGTCAGCGCAAGGACGGTGCCGAGCTACGGGGCCGGCTGCAGGAGCTGGGCGTTCTGAGAGCGTCAGGCCATGAGCATTTCTCGGGGTCGCTGGTGATCCCGGTGATCGACCAGGCCGGCATCATCACGGAGATGTACGGGCGCAAGCTGCGCGACGACCTGCGCCCGGGCACCCCGTTGCATCTGTATCTGCCCGGCCCGCACAAAGGGGTGTGGAACCGCGAGGCGTTGGTGGCATCCAAGGAGATCATCGTGTGCGAGTCTTTGATCGACGCGCTGACGTTTTGGTGCGCCGGGTTCAGGAACGTGACCGCCGCCTACGGGGTGGAGGGGTTCACCGCCGATCATCACGGGGCGTTCCGGTCTCATGGTGTCGAGCGGGTGCTGATCGCTTACGACCACGACGACGCTGGCGACAAGGCGGCCGAGGCACTGGCGGTGAGGTTGATGACCGAGGGGATGGAGTGCTTCCGTGTCGTTTTCCCCCTCGGCGCCGACGCCAACGCGTTCGCCTGCCAGGCGGGTTCGCCGGCCGAGGCGCTGGCCCGGGTGATCCGGGCGGCCACCTGGATCGGCGCCGGCCACAAGAAGCCGTTCGCTGTCCCGCCCGCTGAAATCCCAACACCGGCTGAGCAGAACGGCACAGCAGCTAAGGGAGAAGACAGCCCCGGGGAGGACAGTCCTGGGGTTTCTTCTTTAGCTGCTGGGCCGTTGCCCGCGTCGCCGGTTCCGGCCCCACCGCCAGCCGCCTCGGGCGAGGTGGTGGGTGACGAGTTGCGCCTGGTGTTGGGGGAGCGGCGCTGGCGGGTGCGGGGCTTGGCCCGCCAGGCCAGCTTCGATCTGCTGCGCTTGAACGTGCTGGTGGCCCGCGACGACGTCCGCGACGGCCAGGTGTTCCATGTCGACACCCTGGACCTGTATTCGGCGAGGGCCCGGACCGGGTTCGTCAAGGCGGCGGCGGAGGAGCTGGGGGTGGGCGAGGAGGTGGTCCGCCACGATCTGGGCCGGGTCCTGCTGGCGGCCGAGGAGCGGGCCGAGGAGGCGATCAAGGCGGCTCAGGCCCCTGCTCCCGAGGCGGCGGTGGTGCTCTCCGCGGCGGAGCAGAAGGCCGCCTTGGAGCTACTCCGGGACCCGCAGCTGATCGAGCGGGTCCTGGCTGATTTCGAGCGGGCCGGGATGGTGGGCGAGGCCACCAACGCCCTGGTCGGCTACCTGGCCGCGGTGAGCCGGAAGCTGGCGGCGCCGTTGGCGGTGATCGTGCAGTCGACCTCGGCGGCGGGCAAGTCGGCGTTGATGGACGCGGTGTTGGCCATGCTGCCCGGCGAGGAGGTGGTGAAGTTCTCGGCCATGACCGGCCAGAGCCTGTTCTATATGGGTGAGGCGGACCTGGCGCATCGGGTGCTGGCCATCGTGGAGGAAGAAGGGGCGGCCCGGGCCTCCTACGCCCTCAAGCTGCTGCAGTCCGAAGGTGAGCTCAGTATTGCTTCTACCGGCAAGGACAACGCCACCGGCCGCCTGGTCACCCACACCTACCGGGTGGCCGGCCCGGTGGCGATCTTCTTGACCACCACGGCGGTGGACATCGACGAGGAGCTGTTGAACCGCTGCGTGGTGTTGACCATCGACGAGGACCGGGACCAGACCCGGGCCATCCATGACCGCCAGCGGGCCCGGGAGACCCTGGAAGGGCTCCTGGCCGAGGCGGACCGGGCCCGGTTGTTGAAGGTCCACCAAGACGCCCAACGGCTGCTACGGCCGCTGCTGGTGGCTAACCCTTACGCCCCCCGGCTGACGTTCGCCGATGAGCGGACCCGGACCCGGCGGGATCACACCAAGTACCTGGCCCTGATAAAGGCGATCGCCTTGCTGCACCAGCATCAGCGGCCACTACAGACCGTGGTGCACGCCGGTGAGCGGGTCGAGTACATCGAGGCCACTATCGATGACATCGCCCTGGCCAACCGGCTCGCTCATGAGACCCTCGGCCGGTCCCTGGACGAGCTGGCCCCCCAGACCCGCCGGCTGCTCGAGCATCTGGACCGCTTCGTCGCCGGGCGTTGTGAGCAGTCCGGGGTCGATCGGGGGGATCTTCGCTTCACCCGCCGGGAGCTGCGCCAGCACTGCGGCTGGTCGGACTTCCAGGTCCGGGTCCACCTGGACCGCCTGGTCGGCCTCGAGTACGTGCTGGTGCATCGGGGCGGGCGGGGCCACAGCTACGTGTACGAGCTGTGCTGGGACGGCGGCGGGGTCAACGGCCGGCCGCACCTCAGTGGTTTGATCGACGTCGCCGCTCTCACCGGCGTTCCCGCTATTCACGTCTACGACCGGGAGTTCGAGGGTTTAAACGGCGGGTTCGAGCCCCCATCGAGGGCCCATCGAGCCCCCGATGAGCCCGGTTCGAGATCACCCCGAAACGGCGGCCGACCTGGGACTTCACCGCCGGACAGGACCACGGTGCTGGCAGGCACTGTTCCGGCGGTCAACGGGGCCGGTCGTAGTCATAGCGGGGCGGCCGGTGACTGATCACACCCACCGGGTCCGTTACCTCCAGCCGCGTACCGCCATGGCGGTGGCGGTCAACGACTACCTGGGGGCGGTCTCGGTCAAGGGCTACACCCATGCCACGGTGGTGACCCGCTCGCAGCATCTGGGCTGGCTGGTGGCCTGGCTGGAAGACCGCGGCGTCACCCACCCAGGTGAGGTGACCAAACCGGTGCTGGAGCGCTACCAGCGGTCCCTGTTCCACCACCGCAAGGCTGACGGCCGGCCGCTGTCGTTCCGCACCCAATACCACTATCTGATGTCGACCAAGGGCCTGTTCCGCTGGCTGGCCCAGACCAACCGGATCTTGTTCAACCCGGCCTCGGAACTGGAACTGCCCCGCTTCGAACAGCGCCTCCCCGCCACCGTGCTGGGCGTGGAGGAGGTGGAGGCCGTCCTGGCCCAGCCCGACCTGGCCACGCCTCTGGGGTTGCGGGACCGGGCGGTGATGGAAGTCTTCTACTCCACCGGCATCCGCCGAAGTGAGCTGGTCTTCTTGTCGGTGCACGATCTCGACGCCGGCGCCGGGATACTGGTGGTCCGCCAGGGCAAGGGACGCCGTGACCGGGTGGTCCCGATCGGCGAGCGGGCGGTCGACTGGGTGGACCGCTACCTGGTCGAGGTCCGCCCCCGCCTGGTCGTCCCCCCCGACGATCACGTCCTGTTCCTCAACGGCGAAGGCAACCCGATCAAACCGAACCAGCTGTCCGACGTGGTGCGCCGCTACGTCCGCACCGCTACCGGCCGCACCGGCTCCTGCCACGTGTTCCGCCACAGCATGGCCACCTTGATGCTCGAAGGCGGCGCCGACATCCGTCACGTGCAAGAGATGCTCGGCCACGCCAGCTTGGAGAACACCCGTATCTACACCCGGGTGACCATCCGCCATCTCAAAGCGGTCCATGACGCCTGCCATCCCGGCGCCACCAACACCCGCCACCGCAGCCCAAACCACCCCTCACTTCGCCTGGCCGCCCCCGACGACATCGCCGGCGACGTCGACGAGCTGCTGACCGAGTTGAACCTCGAAGCAGAACAAGACAACCACGCCCCCGCATCGGGGGGCCGCTCGGCGACCGGCGACACGGCCGCCCTCCACAACCACCATCACGTGGAGGAGGACCACCATGACCAACCCCAACCCGAACGTCGAGTCGCAGGTTCGCGCCGTGGCTGAGCTGCCGCGGGTCGAGCTGCGCATCCCCATCGACGCCAGCGAGGCGCCTAATGTGTTCGCCGACGACTACCCCGACGGCACTGACCTGGCCGTCGAGCTGGCCGGCCCCGGACTGTTGGCCACCCTGGTCGTGCCGGTTGGCCGGGCCAGGGAGTGGGCGGGCGAGCTGTTCGCCCAAATCTCGATCGCCTACCGGGAGCTCACCGGCGACCCCCACGCCCTCAGCGACTCTGAGCTGGCGTCGCTGGCACCCGCTGACGAGTACAACCCGGGGCCGGGCATGCTGCTGGCCGGCGACGAGTGCTCCCCGGCCCGGGCCCGGTTCCATGTCGCCTTGGAGATCGAAGCCGAGTTCCTCTCTACCGGCGGTTTGCGCGCCGCCATCGTCGAGGCCCTGACCGAGCGGTTCAACGTCGCCCGCGTCGCCATCTCGGCGGGCGAGGCGACCGGCGGACGCCCGGCGTTCGAATAGGGGGAGGTTCCTGACGCCCCTGCGCCGGCTGCGCCGGCTGCGGGTTGTCACCGAACAAGCGGGTCGGGCGTGGCGGCGGCAACCAACCCAGCCAGCCCCACGGCTAGCCCCACCTCCACTGCCGTCCCCCCACTACCAGCCCATTCCCCTCACCCATTCCCCGAACCTTCCCCAGACCCCAAAATCTTCCCCATCTCCTCTCCACAAAATCTCTCTCCTGTAACTACACTTCTGTGAGAACACGATTGCAACCACAGGGTTGCCCGCAAGAGGCAGGCGCGGGGCGCGTTCCCCGGGGTCGTGGAGGACAGCTGTGGCGTGGATGCGGATGATGGGCGCGGAGTCGGTGAACTACCACCGCGAGACGGTGCTCGAACGCGCCGACGACCACCCCGGCGCCGCCCTCGATTACTACGCGTCTCGGGGTGAGACACCCCTGGTGTGGGGCGGCCGAGGCGCCCGAAAACTGGGCCTGTCCGGCGCTGTCGGCGAGGCCGAATACGACGCCGTCTACGGTCCCGGCGGGGCCAAACATCCCGTCTCCGGGGCCCGGCTGGTGGCCGCGAAACGGCCCGGGATGGAGCTGGTGGTGGCTGCCCACAAGTCGATGGCCCTGCTCGGACTGGTGGGTCGGGCGGAGGACATGCACGCCATTTTGGACGCCGAAACCGACGCCACCCTGGCCTATCTCGACGCCTGGATGACCGCTCGCGGGGGACGGCGGGGCCGCTCCCAGACCCGCACCAAGACGGGCGGTTTGGTCTGGTCGAGAACCCGGCACGCCACCTCCAGAGCCGGTGATCCCGAGCCACATGATCATGTTCTGATCGCCAATCTGTGCCAGATGGCCGACGAGCGTGGCGGGTGGAAGGCCCTCGACACCGCCGCCCTGAGAGACCTGCTGCACGCCGCCACGGCGTTCGGGCGGGTGGCCTCGGCAGCCAAAGCCACCGAACTGGGCTACGCCATCGAGGCCGACAACGGGCCCTCGGGGAAGCTCGGCCACTGGCGCATCGCCGGCATGCCGGAGGGGGCGTGCCAGTTGTTCTCGAAGCGCTCGGCGGAGATCACCGCCGCGGTCGAATCGAAGGGATACGCCACCTACCAGGCCCGAGGCATGGCCGCCCGGGACACCCGCAAAGCCAAAAGGCACACCCCGCCCGGCGAGCTGATGCCGGCCTGGCTGGCCGAACTCGAAGCCGCCGGCTACACCCCCGACAGCCTCCTCGCCTCGATGAACACGGCGGCGGAGAGGCGCCAGCCGGTCCGTCCGCGACTGGCGGAGCGCCAGGTCTCCGCGCTGGTCGCCCACACTCTCGGCCCGGCCGGTCGGCTGGCCGAGATCAAGGTGTTCACCCGCGCCGACGTCGCCGTGGCGGTCGCCCCCTTCCTCTTCGGCCGTCATCCCAGCGAGCTGCTGCGGGTGGTCGAGGCGGTCTGCGCTCATCCCGACGCCATACCGCTCATCGGTGTGGCCGCGGCCCGGGAGCGGGCTTACGCCCCCGCGTGTGTGATCGCCAACGAGTCCGCCATCGCCGGCAAGGTGGCCCTCCAAGCCCACCGCGACAACGCCCCGGCGGTTCCCCCAGCCGTCGTCGAGGGAGCGGTCGCAGCTAAAGAGGAAGCCCTCGGCGACCGGCAGCTGACGGCGGGGCAGAAGGCGATGATCGCCTCGGTGTGCTCTTCCGGGCGGGGGGCGGAGCTGATCCTGGGTGTGGCTGGGGCCGGCAAGACCACCGCCCTGGATGTCGTGCGCGAGGCGTTCGAGACCGCCGGTTACACCGTCATCGGCACCTCCACCTCCGGCCAGGCCGCCCGCACCTTGGGCAAAGAGGCCGGCATCGGCGAGTCCCGGACCATGGCCTCCCTGCTGTGGCGCATCGACAACAACCGGCTCTTGTTGGATAAGCGAACGGTCGTGATCCTCGATGAAGCGGGCATGGCCGACGACCCCTCCGTCCTCCGATTGCTATCCGCGGCGGAGCACGCCGGCTCGAAAGTCGTCCTGGTCGGCGATCACCGCCAGTTGGGCGCGGTCGGTCCGGGCGGAACCCTGGAAGGACTGGTGGCCCGCTACAGCAGCGCAGTCCATGTGATGGACGAGAACGTCCGCCAGGCCGACCCCGACGAACGCCGAGCGCTGTCCCAGCTGCGGGCCGGCAAAGTCGAGCAAGCGGTCGAGTGGTATTGCGATAACGACCGAATCCGCACCGCCCCCGACCGGGACCGGGTCCTCGACCAGATGGTCACTGCTTGGGCTGCCGACGTCGCCGAGGGGAAGGATGCAGCCATGTACGCGTGGCGAAAAGCCAACGTAGCCGCCCTCAACACCCGAGCCCGCCAAGCGATGACCGAAGCCGGAAACCTGGCCGGGCCCGAACTCAAGATCGACGGGCAGGCCTTCCAGGCCGGGGACCGTATCGTCACCCTGGCCCCAGGCGCCAAAGGCCAGCTGGTCACCTCCGAACGCGCCGTCGTCCAAGCCGTCGATCCCGTCGAGAGGAGCCTGCTGGCTCGCATGGACGACGGCCGCCTGCAGACCTTCGGGCTCGACGAGCTCGGCGCCGAACGGCTCGCTTACGGTTACGCCACCACCGTTCATCGCAGCCAAGGCGCCACCTGCGATACCGCCCATCTCTTCGCCGACGGCGGGGGCCGAGAGCTGGGCTATGTGGGCATGAGCCGAGCCCGCCAGGCCAGCCACGTGCACGTCGTGGCCGACAACATCTACCAGGCCGCCGAGGACCTCACCTGGGACTGGAGTCACGAACGCCGCCAGATATGGGCCATCGACACCGGCACCCCCAGCGAAGATCAACCCGGTCAGCATCCCCTCGAGATCGAAACCGGCAAGCACGCGCCACTCGACCTGCGCGCCTCGCTACGGCACGCCCGTCTCGTCGCCGAACGCCAAGCCCTGGCCGCCAATCTGAAAGCAGCCGTGCCCGACGACCCCCAGGCCGCTCTGGCCGAGCTTCGTCAGCTGGACCGCAACATCGGCGCCCTCAACCGGACCCTCAACCGGCCCGACCCCCGCCACACACCCGCACTGGGTCACCCCCCAGGCCCCCACGTACCGCCACCGGAGCCGGCCGGGCCCAGCCTCACCCCGGGGCTCTGACCGCACGGTGTGGGCCTTCAGTGACGAAAGCGAACGGGCCGGGCTCATGCTCGTCGGCGTGGTCCTGGTCCCGCCCGGCTCGGTCCAAGACACCCGCACCGCCTTGCGAGGTCTGCTCCTGCCCGGTGAACGACAGGTGCACACCGCCAAGGAATCACCCCGGCGGCGACGGGTCGTCCTCGACACCCTGGCCGGCATCGACGAGCTGACCGCAGTGGCCCTGCGCTACCGCCGACCCCAGCGGGTGGACCGCCCCCGGGCCCGGCACCTGCTGCTCCAAGCCGCCACCGGTCTCGCTCTCGCCTCTGGGGTGACCTCGTGGGTCCTCGACGACCAAGACCCGGTTCAGCGGGCCCGAGACCGAGCCTCCATCGCCCACGCCCTGGCCGGTGTCGAGCATGACCTGCGCCCCACCTACGATCACCGTCCGAGCCGCGACGAGCCCCTCCTTTGGGCCGCGGACGCCGTCTGTTGGGCGGTCGGCGCCGGGGCCGAATGGCGGCGGCGCATCCAGGCTGTCCTCACCGTCAGGACCATCAACCCCTGACGCGCAACACCCGGCTACTCACCGTCCGGAGAGCTCGCCGGGTGCACTTCTGGCCGCTACTGCCGCCAGCACCACCATTATCCCCCAACCAGCCACACCAGCAACCCGTTTCTTCTTTAGCTGCCTGCATGGCTGAGAGCCACTCACACGATCACGGTGGCGGTTGGGAGTGGGAGCGCAGGGCGTACAGCACACCCTCGCTCAACGCCACATATTCGCGAGCCTTGGCTGGGTCCAAGCGAGTCCCGTTGCCGTCCAGCATGGCCAAGGTGTGCATCACCCCCAGGCCCTCCACCGCGTTGAGATTGGTGGTGTTGATCAGCCCCCGGGCGTGGGCCAGGCGGGCCAGCCCGGCCACGTTCAACCCAGCCGAAGCCCCCGGCTCGGCCGCCTCGATCATCTCCGCCAGCACCCGGCCGACGCGCTGATAGCAGGCCTCGATCGCCGCCATCGGCGACGCGGTGTCGATCAGGGCCAGCATTTCCCGCACGAAATCACTGCCCTCCACCGCGCCTGCGATCTGCGGAGCCTGCTCGCCACCTGGCCCCCCGGCGGTCAGGCTGCCGACCACGCGGGCGGCCTGCTCGGGCCATTCCGCCTCCACCCCGGCCGGACCTACCTTGACCCGGCGGGGCGGCACCGCCAGCCAGCCGACCAGCGGTCGGCGCAACACAACCACACCGGTCACCACCGCCGCCGGCCAGGCCAGCGAGCGGACCAGCGACGCCGCGAAGCTCAACCCGTCCACCCCGCCAGCCTGACAGCGCCGCCCTCACCCGGCGCGGACCGACACCGCTTTCTTCTTTAGCCGCTCCTCCACCGCTGCCCAGGGGCCGGCGTGGAAGACTGGGCGACGGTGTCCGCCACCGTCTCAGTCCGCTGCCGTCGCCGCAGAGTTAGCCAGAAACACGCGTCCGCGCCCCAAGGCTTCTGCCGGCCTTCTTCGTCGGGCTCCGAGAGCGGGTTTTCCCAGGCTGCTGCTGGGGTTTCGGGTGTTGTGGGGGGCGGGATGGTGGTGGGGGGTGTTGTTTACATATACGGACCCGCCGGGACACCCGTCGAGCAGATCGCGCTGGCGACCAGCATCCCGACGTATCTGACCTACACGCCCTCCGACGACACCTGGCTGAGTGCGAACGCCGCCGGGGACGAGACCGGGTACTGGGGCTACGACGCCTATGGCACCGCTGCCTTCGGCACCCCCACCTCACCGTTCGGTTACGCGGGGCAGTACCAGGATGCGACTACGGGCCTCGTGAATGATCGGGCTAGGTGGTATGAGCCCCAGAGCGGTTCGTTCACAGCCAGGGACCCCGCCTTCGCGACTACCGACACCGCTTACACCTACGCCAGTGGAGACCCAGTCGACGGAAGTGATCCCAGCGGGCTCTGTCTGCAAGGACCGCCGGACGCACCACCAATCAACTGCGCCGGGAAGCCTGTACCCTGGGGCGAGCCTTTAACGACGGCACCGA
>Ga0187777_10002315_pt1 | contig 12208 bp, 15 predicted proteins | sample 1015_Q2_SP5_10_M_FD_132416 | JGI IMG/M metagenome (GOLD analysis project Ga0187777, IMG submission 132416) | Tropical peat soil microbial communities from peatlands in Department of Meta, Colombia - 1015_Q2_SP5_10_MG | ecosystem: Environmental > Terrestrial > Soil > Wetlands > Peat | place...
GTTCTTTGCCAGGCGCTGCGATATCAAAAACTTCGCGATGTGTTTGACCAGCAAAAAACTCACTGTCGCGCTCGTGACCAGGCACGTTCCACTGAGCGAAGTGTCGTCTGCGCTCACCCAAAACGAAATTGTTCGCGTTGGTTTGTTGCTCGCGGAGTTTCTGCATCGGCGCCGGTTCAATTCGCCTCGCATTGCGGTAGCTGGTTTAAATCCGCATGCCGGCGAGTCGGGAAAAATTGGCCGCGAAGAGAACGAGATCATTGCGCCGGCAGTTCAGGAACTGCAAAGAATTTGCGGCGCAGCATCGATGTTTTCCGGGCCTTATTCGCCCGACACCATCTTTCATCGCGCAACGCAGGGCGACTTCGATGCCGTGCTTTGCATGTATCACGACCAGGGATTGATCCCGCTGAAGTTGCTCGCGTTTCACGATGGCGTGAACGTGACGCTCGGTCTGCCTTTTCCGCGCACCAGTCCGGATCACGGCACGGCTTTCGAAATTGCTGGCAAAGGAATTGCGCGCGCCGACAGCATGATTGCAGCAATCACTCTCGCAGTTGATTTAGCCCGGAGAAAAAAATGACGCGCGCCAGGGTCGATAAATACATTTCGGTGTTCAACATCGGATTGCAGAACACGTTCGTTTATCGCTGGAATTATTTTTTGCGCGCGCTCTTCGGATTGATCCCGCTCGCCGGCACCGTTTTTCTCTGGAGTGCCGTCTTCAAAGAGCGCGGACACGGCCTGCACGGCTACGACTATGGCTCGATGATTTATTATTACTTGCTTACGATTTTGGTGAGCAATCTGGTCACGCCCACCGAGGACGAGTGGCAAATCGCGGCCGACATTCGCGAAGGTCAAATTAACGCTCTGCTAACGAAGCCAATGAGCTATCTGGCGTATCGTTTCAGCATCTTTTTGAGTGGCCGGCTCGTTTACACGTTCGTGACCCTGCCGCCGATCGGGTTGATCTTTTTGTATTTTCACAACTACATCATCCCGCCGGATGATCCGATGATTTACCTCTACGCGTTCATCTCGACCCTCATGGCCGCGTTCATCCAATTTTTCATCACCTATTCGCTCGCGATGATGGCCTTCTGGATTTTGGAAATCTCGACCGTCGTTTTCATCGTTTACTCGTTCGAATATTTCCTCGGCGGCCAAATGTTTCCGATCGACATTATGCCGGCGGGAATTCAGGCGGTGATGAAATGGATGCCGTTTTATTATGAATTGTTCTGCCCGGTAGCGATTTTTCTGGAGCGATTGCGAGGTCCCGCACTGTTTCAAGCTCTCGCGATCCAAACCGGCTGGCTTTTCCTGACCTGGGCCGCAGCGCGCGGGATGTGGAGACGCGGCCTGAGTCATTACCAAGCGGTTGGTGGATAGCTGCCTCTCTATGATGCGTCCCGGCCAAAAAATAAAGATGCGCCGTTACTTCGAGATTTATTCCATCATGTTGCGCAACTCGCTCATTCGCGAGCTGAGCTTCAAGGCGAACTTCATTCTCTGGATGCTGGTGGAGGTGCTCTGGTTTTGCGGACAGATCATTTTTTTCTCGATCATTTTCGGCAACGTGGATCGCATTGGCGATTGGACGAAATGGGAAGTGGTCCTGCTCATCGGCACCCACCAGATCATCGCGCAACTTTTTCAGGCCTTCTTTTTCGTCAACGTCGCGAATATTCCCGAGCTCGTTCGCACTGGGAAGCTCGATTCCATGCTCGTTTTGCCGGTCGACAGCCAGTTCGCAGTTTCGACAAAGCAGTTCGCGCTCGACAGCGTGGTCAACGCGATCGTCGGCGGCGTTGTTGTCTGTTTTTCGCTGGCACAACTGCATATCACGCCGAATGCGATGGCGCTGTTGCTTTACCTGGTCGCCCTCGGTTTCGGCATTGCGGTGCATTATTCGATCATGCTCAGCCTTGCAGCGGTGAGTTTTTGGATCGTGCGTGCCCAGGGGCTGGTCTATGGCTATTTCAATTTCCTGAATATCGCTCGTTATCCTGACGCCATTTTCCCTCGGCTATTTAAAATTATCTTCGGCTGGATCATTCCGGTGGTAATCGTCGCGAATATTCCCGCACGATTGCTGATCAAGTCCTTTGGGCAACCGGGGCCGCTCATGCTTCAGCTCGTGGTCGCGTCCACAATCGTTTTTTTCCTGTCCCGCGGGTTCTGGCGGTTCGCTCTGCGGCACTACTCGAGTGCCAGCTCGTGATTCCTGGAAGGACGACGCGGCATCGCCGAAAACCGGCGCCACAGCACGATGTTCTTCCTACCCGAAATCTCCTCTTGCGCGTCTGGCGAAATGTTCTTAATTAAGCCTCCGTTTTTTCGGCGCCACCTCCCCGCGGGCGCCGTTTCAAATTTATGGCTAAAGGAAAAAAATCTAAATCCACCAAAAAGAAAGCCCACAAAGCTTCGAAACCGGCGCGGCGTCCCGTCGCAAAAAAGGTTTCAGCCAAAAAGAAACCGGCGAAGTTTTCTAAAAAAACCCAGCAATCGCCCGCGACGATGATGAGCCACAATAACCGGGAGCGAAAGCTAGACAATTTTACTCGCCAGCAGAAACAGAAGCTTTTGCAATTGCGCGATGCGATGGTCGATTCGATGGCGGGCGTCGCGCAGGATACGCTCCGTTCGCGGGCCGAAGGCAGCGAGGCCTCGGCGTTCGGAATGCATCAGGCCGATGCGGGCTCGGATGCTTACGATCGCGATTTTGCCCTGAGCTTGCTTTCGCAGGAGCAGGACGCGCTCTACGAAATCGACCAGGCGCTGAAACGTATCGAGCTTGGAACTTACGGGACGTGTGAGATGTCCGGCAAACCGATTCCGCGCGCCCGGCTTGAGGCGATCCCGTTTGCGCGCTTCACGGTTGAATGCCAATCACAGCTCGAGAAGCAAAGTAAAGCGTCACGGGTCCGGCAGTCGGTTACCTCTCTCTTCGGTTTAACCGAGGATGAGGGCGGCGAGAGCGAAGGCGAAGAAGAACAGCCGGCAGCGACCGAAAGTACCAAAGAATAAATTTATGGCGCAGGAAATTGTCACTCTCGAGTGCACCGAAGCGAAGGCGCTCGGCAAACCGGTCTCGCGTTACATGACCAGGCGAAACAAAAAAAGTCCGCGCACCCCGAACCGGCTCGAAAAAAAGAAATACAATCCTTTCCTGCGCAAACACACGCTCCATCGCGAAACTAAATAAATGCAACCGAAAACTGCCAAACGCCGCTCCGCTTTTCGCCGTGCCAATCGCGCGATGCCGCGCCGCCGTATCGACATCTCGATCGAAGCGATTGATTATAAAAATCCCGATTTGCTGAAAAAGTTCGTAACTGAGAGTGGCAAGATTCTTCCACGGCGCGTGACCGGCATGCCGGCACACCTGCATCGCAAAATCACTCGCGAGATAAAGCGCAGCCGCTCAGTGCTGCTGATGAAGTAAAACTCAGGCTTTTCGCGACCGTTCGCCTTGCTCGATTAATTTCCAAAACTCGCGCTGTTTACCGAGCTGTTGATCCTCAGAAGTCGGTAGTTTGCTCCGGAACAGAAAATCCCGCAGCGTGTTTTTGTGCAGAACGCGATGGACGGTGATTCCTTCGGCCGTTTTCTCGAAGTAAATGCGATAATCTTTCGCCCGGTACCGATATAATTTCTTTCCTTCCCGCTCGATCGCGCCGAAATGCTTCGAGTCGAGACGATTCAGGTCCTCTGGCAAGATTTGAAACTCCGCCAGAAGATCGAGCTGAAATTTTTTCGGCATGGCCGACATCTCCGCGGCGCTCAATTGGTTGAAAATGATCTGGAACATCGATGATTAAACGTAAACGCGAGGAACGCGGCTGCCAATTCGAGTGGTGATTTCCCACGTGATCGTGCCGGCTTTCTCCGCCAATTCATGCGCGGATATTTCCTCGCTTCCCTGCTTTCCCATCAAAACCACTTCCTCGCCAGCGTCGAGATTGGGAATTGCCGAAACATCGATCACCATTAAATCCATCGTGACCCGACCGAGGAGCGGGCACCGCTGATCGCGCACCAGCACCGCAGCGCCACGATTCGAAAGATGTCGCGGATAACCATCGGCGTACCCTGCCGTTAGGGTCGCTACCCGCATCTTTCGCGGAGTGATGAACGTTCGGCCATAGCTGATCGAACTTCCTTTCGGGAGATCGCGAATCAGGCCGATCCGCGTCTTCCAGGTCATCGCCGGTTTCAACCGATTTTGAAATTCCGGAAGCGGAGAAATCCCGTATAAAATTATTCCAGCGCGAACCACTCCGAAAACTTCGCGATTGAACGCGAGCAGGCCTGCGCTTTGCAGAATGTGCGCCTTGTAATCGCCCGGAACAGCAGCGCGCAATTGGGTCAGGCCCTCTTCAAATCGCCGCAGCTCATCGCGCGTGTACTCTGCATCCTCGTTTGAGACCGGCATGTGACTCGAGACGCTGTGAATTTCAATGTTCGGCAGGGCGGCAATCTTCTGGAACGTTTGAACCGCTTCCGCTTCCGGCACCCCCATTCGTCCCATTCCCGTGTCGATCTTGAAATTGATTGCTGCGCGACCGATTCGATCGAACGCTTCTGCTTCCTCGAATGTTGAAATTGTCGGAATAAATTTGCGCTCAATAATGATCGATCTTTCGGCTGGAAGCGCCGGGCCAAGAATGACGATCGGATGCGGCAGAGCTTCGCGGAGTGCGATCGCTTCTTCCAAGTTAGCGACGCCGAAAAGTTGAACGTCACTTGCCAGTGTCTGGGCGACGCCGATCATGCCGTGGCCATAGCCATTCGCCTTTACAACGGCGAGCATTTCAGCCGCTCCGGCGTTGGCTCGAACAATCTTCGCGTTGTGACGCAACGCCGCACGATCAACCTCCGCCCAGCAACGATGCTCCTTCGTCATGTCATTTTTGGCACGGTGATGTACGGCTCGCGCAGATACATCGGTTCAAGCGGCGGCTGCAAAAATTTTCTCTCTGGGTCACGGGCAAGCTTTGCCAGAACGCAGGCCGAAGGATAACGAAGAGTGATATTTTCAAACTGAGATAGTTTTTGCGAGGCAAAGATCGACATCCCGGTCCCGAACTTATTCAATTTTCGCTTCAATTCAGCTTCGGTGAGCAAATCCGGGCCTTCGACCAATTTGTTCGCGTCCACTCTGGCGAAGAAAAACGAGTTCCGCCGGGCGTCGCCAATCACGCAGTAATTGTTCTCCTCGGCGGCGATTGCGCAAATCGATGGATAGCCGAGCAGCTTCGTGGGGAGACGACCTCCGTATTGTCCGAAATTTTGAGACGAGACAGAGCCTGTCCCTCCAGCCAGCCACAATCCGATCGCCGCTGAAATCGCAATGCGCGTGCCGGCATAAGAACCCGGGCCGAGACCGACGACGATCGCATCCGGCAAGCCAAACTCTTTCCGGGCGGCCGCCAGGTTTTGAAAAAATGCGGACGAATCCTGTCGATCGTTAGGCCAATCTCGCGAGAACTCGACGTCACCATCGCTCCAAGCCAATGATCCACGCGCGCTTGAAAGCTCGAGCGCAATAATCTTCATTTTACTGTAATTGCGCGCTGCGTTGGTGATTTTGTCTCAAAAAAAATCCAGGTCGCCCGTTCTGGAATCAACGACGAAAATCTATCCGCCCACTCGATTACCGAAATGCCGTCGCCAAAAAAATAATCATTCAATCCCAGCCGCTCCGCCGATCGCCGATCTTCGATCCGGAAAAAATCAAAATGATAAATCGGCAACCGACCATCGCGATATTCATGGATGAGGGTAAAGGTAGGGCTGGTAACCGGCATGACGCTGCCGATCCCCGCCGCGACTCCCTTTACAAACTGCGTTTTCCCGCTGCCGAGCTCGCCAGCGAGCGCGACGACGCTTCCCTGGCGGAGATTGCTTGCGAATTCGCGGCCGAATTGTTCGGTTTCGCCCGGATTATTTGAAATGAACGTAGCCACTTCGCAGAGGTTGCGGGTTGACAGTTGAGGCTTGAGAGAGGCGTCCGATGCGCGTGATCAGGAGTTTCGGAAACTTCTTGCGCCAGGATTTTTCGAGGCGAACGCGGTCGCGCCGAGAAATAGCAAAGAGAAGCTCGTAATCTTCTCCATCGGAAATCGCGTTGCTAATTTTTGCACCGGAATTGAGTGGCAATCTGCTCTCATCGATTTCGAATCCCAGATTGCTTGCGCGCGCCAGCCGCGGAAGATCCGACCCGAGCCCGTCGCTCAGGTCGATCATCGCGTGAATCGCAAAGTGTTTGCTGAGCCATCGCGATTCTTCAATGCGCGGAAGAAATCGCAGGTGTCGGCCGCGTCGTGAACCACCCAGTTTGCCGGTCACAAAGAGATCGTCACCGCTTTTCCCGCCGCGCCGAGAAACGCAACGATCCTTTTCGACAAAACCGGCAACGCTGACCGAAATTGCCGATGGACCGTTGGTGTTGCTCGTTTCGCCGCCAACGATGCTGACATCAAACCTTCTCGCGGCCGAGTTTAGTCCGCGATAGACTCTTCGGACCCAGCTGGTCGATCTGGCGGCGGCCAGTGTGATCGTGATCAACGCAAACTGTGGAATCCCCGACATGGCTGCAAAATCGCTCAACGGCCGCATCATCGCCTTCCAACCAACCAAGACTGGATCGGTCTTACGCCCAAAATGGATCTCTTCGACAACGCAATCGGTTTTAAGCAGAAGTAGTTTGCTCTCTCCAGGTGATCGAACGGCTGCACAGTCGTCTCCTGCCCCAAGAATGACGTTCCTGCGAAGCGCCAGCGAAGGCAGCAACTGCCCGAGCAATCGATCTTCGCCCACCTGGCGCAGGGTCATTGCTGAATGAGTTGGGGAAAGGCCAGCACCGTTAATTGAACGCCGTTGAACAGTGCGTGCATGGTCATCGAAACGAGAATCGATCCGCTCCATTCGTAGGCCAGAGTGAAGCACGTACCGAGGACGAAGAGCGGTGCCAGCGAAGGAAGATGAGTATGGACCGCCGCGAAAAGAAACGCGTTGAAAAGCAAGGCCAGCCCTATTCCAAAGTAGCGTTTGAGCACTCCGTAAAGAAAGAAACGAAAAATAAACTCTTCGGAAATCGGCGCGACCACCACGGCGAGAATAACAATGATGACCCGCTGCCTCAGCGTCCCCGAACTGGTGAAGAGATCGACGATCTCTTGTCTGCCCGAGCCCAGACCGAACAAAGCCTGGACGATCGACTCGGCAATTCCGAGCAAGGGATAAGTAAAGAAGATCAGAATGACTCCAGTACTGGCAGCACGAACAAAGCTGATTCGCGAAAATCCACCTAGCGAGTCGAGATCGAGTCCACGCACTCTCAAAAATGTGGTAATGAAGAGAACGACTACAACGACCAGGAGCAAATTTGGGATCAAATCGTGGCTATTTAGTTGGACACGTTCCGATCGGAATATTGCCGTGAAAACGTTGAGTAGAAGAAATGAGACCAACCCGGCCGCCAGGAGTGCTTCAGGCCAGTCAAATGTCCTGGTCGATTCCGAGATGGAGAATTCAGTGGCCGATTTCCGAGCCCGAATTTGGCGGATAAGAGAAACGAAAACACCAACTGAGGCCAGAAAGTAGAGCGCAAAAACGATATTGCCAGCGGCGCTGGTGAAAGCGTTGCCAAACATGACAGCACCTTGCGATGCTACGGAGCGTAAAAGCTCGGTAGAAAATACGCGCGTCCGCTCTCCAGTTGCGGAACCAGTTGCTTGGGCAGCTCCAGTTGAATTTTCGAATCGCTCTGCCCGAAAGCGCGGAAGAACCGACTGAGACTGAACGGCGGTCCATACTTCACCACCATCGCATTCGGCGCATTCCCAAGCTCCTTCGCCTTTTTGAACGCGTCGTCGAGCTGACCGAGACCATCGATTAACTTGTGGCTAAGCGCGTCTTTCCCGGAAAGAATACGGCCATCGGCGATGCCGTTGCGCAGTGTATCCGCAGGAACACCACGCTCCCGCGCTACGATCCCCAGAAACTTTTCATAAGTCTGCATGACAAAGCTCTGAATCAGCTCGCGCTCCTCCGGCGTCATTGGCCGGGCGCCGTTGAGAATGTCCTTAAACTTACCGCTCTTGAAGACCACCGACGCCAGGCCAACTTTGTTGAACAACTGTTCGTAATTGAGCGTTTGAATGATGACACCGATGCTACCCGTAATCGTTGTTTCGTTCGCCATCAAAAATTTCCCGCCGCAGGAAACATAATATCCGCCCGACGCCGCCAGCGAGTCCATGTAGACGACGACCGGCTTTCGCGCGCGGGCTTTGACCACCGCGTTGTAGATTTCGTCCGAAGCAGTGACTTCGCCTCCCGGGGAATCGATTTCCAGGACAATCGCTTTGACATTTCTGTCTTCGCGCGCCTGTTCCAACGCCGCCCGCATATCCTCTACCATTGAATCACTGACGTTGCCGGGAATGCTGGAGCTAATCAGACCCCGCAACGTGATCAGTGCGATTCTGTCGGAGACGCCAAACGTTCCTCTCTGCAGGAGGACTTCCCGGAAACGCGGAACCGGTTCGGCCATGCGCACAGGGCTGCCGACACCACGCAGAGCGGCCAGCATCAAAATGAAGTTAACAAACAGACTGGCACACAGCGCCACAAACAAAAAAATACTGAGACAGCCAAGCTTCCGGTCCGCCATAGGCGCTTGAAACTGCCGGAGAACTGGAGCTCACACAAGCGGTTTTAAAACCCAGACGAATTGGCAAGGCTCCGAAGGTTCCTGGCAACGGAGTCCGCAGGCGGCTCGCGTGAGGCTCAAAAATACAACCGGCAGTTAGGTGGCAAAAGTGACGTTTACCGGTGTGGCCTGGGAGTTGCTTTAGCGGTAATTATAGTTAATAATTGAAATTATGAGCAGTGTCCATGTCTCAGCAGCCGAGCCCGCTACCAGGCGAGTTCGTAAGTCGAAAGGTCAAAAGCGCGGTCGACCTCGCGCCCGCACCACTACTGCTTCTTCTCCCTCCAACGGCGAAGGGGTCTCTCCAGCCGCCGCTGGAACGCTGACCCGCACCAAAGCTCTCTTGCTCGCCGCTCTGCGAGTTTGGGAATTGAAGCACCGTATCAACGATTAGCCAAGTCGGTGGCCGAATCACTGGCTTCCGATCATCGCGGTCGCATCTCCAAATTACTGGATTTTTCTTCTATCCGGATCACATATTGGCGGCAAAGCGCCCGTAGCTCAGCCGGATAGAGCAACGGATTTCTAATCCGTCGGTCGGGTGTTCGAGTCACCCCGGGCGCGCTTCCGATTTTTGAATGGTTGAACCGTCGAATTCTTGAGAAGAAGAATTCTCTCCGTCCGTTCAACTTCTCAACTTCTCAACATGCTTTCTCTCGTGATCGAGCAGCCATTTTTTGCGCCATAGTCCGCCGCCATAACCGCAAAGGGTGCCGTCAGCGCGTATCACACGATGACAAGGAATGATGATGCACATCATGTTTTCGCCGTTGGCGCGGCCAACTGCGCGGCGCATCTCGACATCACCAAGCTTTTTCGCCATCCAGGAGTAGGAACGCGTTTCTCCGGTTGGAATCGATCGCAAAATTTCCCAGGCTCGAAGTTGAAATGGAGAACCAACCGGCGCGAGTGGAACGTCGAATTCCAAATTCTCGCCGGAAAAATAGTCCGCCAATTGCGAGCGGACCGCATCCAGATGTTTATGCCTGCCCGGCACAACATTCGTTTGCAAGTGCGTCCGCAAAATCGACAACTCGCGTTCCAGCGCGCGACGATCGACAAATTCAAGCAAGCGCAACCCTTCGTCGTCCACGATGGCTAGCATCGCACCAAGCGGCGTTTCGATTCGTTCGGCAAACAATCCGCTTTTTTCTCTGGCTGCAGTTGGCGGAGCGCCAAAAATTCGGGCGAACGCATCGCGAAAACCGCTCTCAGATTCGAAGCCGCTACCATTGCGAGCTTCATCAACCCGGCCGCCACGTTGAACTTCTCGCAGCGCTAAACCCAACCGCCGGGCACGGTGATATGCCTGAAACGTCATTCCATAATGTCGTTTGAATTGGCGGCGGGCGGTGGATGGATCGATCGACATTGCCGCAAGCTCCTTATCGGTCAGTCTGCCATTGGGCGCTCGTTCAACCTCTTCCCGCAATCGCTCGATCAGTTTCGGCGCGCGCTCGACAGGATCCATCGGTTTGCACCGCAGACACGGCCGATAGCCGCCATGTAACGCCTCGCTCGGCGTAGAAAAAAAATCGACATTTTCACGAGCCGGTTTTTTCGCGCTACATGTCGGCCGGCAAAAAATTCCGGTTGTGCGAACTCCGGCATAAAAGATCCCTTCAAAACTCGAATCGCGGCTGACCAACGCGCGATACATCGTCGCGGGCGGCGGGAGGAGGTCCATCGTTTTCATATGCGCTCAATTCCAAAAGTGTAGCAACCGCGAGTTACGCTTCGCGCCTGCACCAACGCAGTCTTGGGATTTTCAAAAAGCTTTGCAATCACCTCTTCGGGCTCGCTTCCGTTTGCGACCATCGCATCGATCATGTCGAAATTTACATCGTAGGCCCGGAAGACGCGACCCTGTCGAAACTCCGCCGGATATTGATCGGTCGGGCCGTAACGCTCGCACGGTTCGGCGTGGACGAAGATCGGGCCGGTCTCCGCGTACGGATGTCCGTCTGGAATCGAAGCATAGGGGAAGAGAATGACTCGCTCGCCAGGTTCAGCGTACCGAAGACAATGCCGGCACGGATAACCATCCGGCGAGTCGACCGTGATCAATGCGTGGTCGGGAGCACCTTTGACCATCCGTTGCCGCGCACCCTCAGCGATCTCGGTGGCAAGCGGAACAATTTGGAAATTGGAATTCTTCATGCTCGCAACCTACGCGCGACAACCCGGTTCCCGCATCCGCGAAATTCGGGCGCCGAATTCCAGTGACTTACCAACGATGAAAGGCCGGGTGACCTTCTTTGACCGCAACGAAAATTCCGCGGCAGGTCGCACAGATTTTTCCATCAGCGCTCAACGTTCCGTCGATTGTTGCGCGATCGTTGGTAAGATCGACAACGTGCGCTGCCAGTGAAATGAACCCACTGGTCGAAGTCGGCCGCAGCAACTTGATCGAATATTCCGCTGTTACGGTGCACGGTGGATGATTCGCTCCGGCGTGTTTCATCAAATGATAAGCCGCCGTCCAGTTGCAGTGGCAGTCCAGCAACGTTCCGATAATTCCGCCGTTCAACACTCCGGGAAAAGCCTCGTACTTGGGTTCGGGCTTCCACTCGGCTATGACTTCGCCATTTTTTGGAAAACTGCGGATGCGCAAGCCATCAGGATTCGCCGGGCCGCAGCCCCAGCAGGAATTTTTAGGCGCGTACTTTTCCTGGAGCGATTCTTCCATTGTAGCGACGCTCTATGAGCATCGGAATAATGCCGCCTCGTTAGGCCGTCTTGACCGGCCCGGGATACTTCCGCAGCTTCGGGCCGGTATAGAGCGAACGCGGCCGAATTAATCGATTATGATCGTGTTGCTCGGTCACATGCGCGCACCAGCCGGCAACCCGGGACGCCGCGAATAACGGCGTGTTTAATTCAGGTTCGAACCCGAGCATCCAATAAACCGGCGCGGCATATAAATCGACATTCGCGCAAAGACCCTTTTCGCGCTCCATCACTTCCTCGAGCTTCTCGCAAATTGGCACCCAATTTTCTTTGCCGGTGCGTTTGCCAAGATCGCGCGCGATCTCGCGCATGATCGGCACCCGCGAATCCCCCTTTTTGTAAACGCGATGACCAAATCCCATTATCTTTGATTTGGCCGCAAGATGTTTCATCAACCACGCCTCGGCGCGATCGGGCGTTTCGATTTCCTCGAGCATCTTCATTGATTCCTCGTTCGCGCCGCCATGGAGCGGCCCTTTTAACGTCCCAACCGCCGACGTAACCGCCGCATAAATGCCGGCCAGCGTCGACGCGGTGACCCGTGCGGCGAACGTGGACGCGTTAAATTCGTGGTCGGCATACAAATTATAAATTGTATCCATCATCCGCGTTTGCCACGCCTCGGGAACCTTGCCATTTAACTTGTAGAAGATGTCGGCCGCCTGGCTGAGTTCGGCTCTTTCGGGCAACGGCTCCTGGCCGTGGGAGATTCTCCAGCCATCAGCAATCAAACTGGTGACTCGCGCGATCAAA
>Ga0187777_10002316_pt1 | contig 12206 bp, 11 predicted proteins | sample 1015_Q2_SP5_10_M_FD_132416 | JGI IMG/M metagenome (GOLD analysis project Ga0187777, IMG submission 132416) | Tropical peat soil microbial communities from peatlands in Department of Meta, Colombia - 1015_Q2_SP5_10_MG | ecosystem: Environmental > Terrestrial > Soil > Wetlands > Peat | place...
GCCCGCCGTTAGAGCCGGTCGCCCGGCGGCTGCCCGGGAGCCAACCGCCAAGTAGCTAGTCGCGCCGGTCAGCGTTCTGTCTAGAGCTCGACGGCGGATCTCCTGACCTTGAATGCTTCGGCCACGAGCTCGCGGCGGAGTGGAAGCATGCGGCCTGCTCCTGCGAGAGGCCATGTCGCCCGAGCGCCTCCACAGGGCTCGTCAGACAGCGGAAGATTGATCGGCTGAACGTTGCGGCTCGGATCTGGCGACTAAACCGGCACCTGGTTTGTAGCCGGATGCACTGACAGAGATGGCGGGCCGCGCGTGGGAGTGGACGACTGCAGTAACGCCGCTTCCATTGCCCCAGGTGGCCTCCTGAGGTCGGTGTCGCGTTGTCTCTCTCGGACATGAGGACGCGGCGCGTTTCGCGCACTCGTCGGCGAGGGCAGAGCATCCGGCGACGGGTCTTCCACCGACCATGGCCGATCCGAGCGTGCGATCCGACGCCACCGGAGTGACCCGGTCATGAGGATGAGGGACGCCCCGCCGACCACGAGATCGGCAAGCAGGGTCGTCACCTGGGTGCCGATGCCGAAGCCGAGCACGGTCGAAGCCGTGGTGGGAGAGAGGGCGGCGACGAGGATTGCCTGTTGCGATCCCGCCCCGCCCGGGGTGAGCGGAAGTGCCCCCGCTACAAGCTGCGCGGCGATGACCAAAAGGGCCGTGTGGAGGCTCGCGGGCACATGGAAGGCGACGAGGAACCAGTAGGTCGACGCGACGCGCAGCGCGCAGCCAAGCGCCTGCCATGACGCCACCCCGCATAGGTATCCGGCGGGATGGGCCAAAACGGCCAGGCCGATCCGAGCGTCGCACAGCAGCGATCGGATCCTAGCTCGACGCTGAAGTGCGAGCCCGCAGGCCGCCACTGTCACGGCGAGCGCGGCCAGCCCCGCGATCAAAGGATGCTGCCCGAGCGGGCCTGGGAACGATGCGCCGCTCGCCGCGCCGGGACCCGCGGCGATCAGAACTGCGATGGCGATCAGCGCCGTGAGGGCAGCGTCGAAGATCGACTCGGCGATCAGGGTCGAGACCAGCCCCGGGAGGCTAGAACCGCTGATGCGGCTCCTCACCAATCTGAGCCGGACCAGCTGACCGGCCCGCGCAGGCACGCAGGCGCCCACGCCCGTCCCGGCCAGGAACGCCCCCAGCGCATGCCGGAAGCGCGGCCGGTCCGTCGGGTAGGCCGCGCACACGATGTTGTGCCATGCGCGCGCCCGCACGCCCAGCTTGGCGAGGTGCAGTGCCAGCGCGACCGCCAACGGGATCAGCGAGACCTCTGCAAGCTTTCCGACCAACATCTCCCCGTGGTGGTAGAGCGCTCCCAATTCGACGACAAACGACCTCATGCTGATTAACGGCCCACGCGCCGCGCTCGTCGCGCGGCGAGGCGCAAATGCGCTCCGACCGTTCTAGCCAGACCCACCGTGTCGGCACGGCGGCGACGCCCCAAGAGCGGGGCATGAGGCCCGGATCTCGTTTCGGCGGTCTCCGGGACTCGCGGACTCGCCGGTTGCATTTGTGCGCGTCGTTAGGTAGGTTCCTAACATCGCACGATGCGGCCCGGGGGCGCGACGGATCGGAACCGGGGAATGACGATGTTCGAGGTGATGGGGCGTACGGGCGGACTTACTGTCGATCCGGGGTGAGAGTGGCGTCCACCCACCCTGGCGGCGCTGAACCCGGGCACCCCGAATTGACCGCCGCCGTGCGCCCAGCTTGGGTGTACTTCACAGAGCGCCGGGCATACCGTAAGCCTCCGGGTCCTAAAGCCTTAGACGGATCGCGATGACCCCGGCGAGGCTAGTTTTGGCAAACGAGCGAGGAGAGAAAATGAGCGAAGTCACCACCGCTCCGTTCCTGGAAGTCGCACGAGCCTTCTTCGACGCATGCGAGACAGGCCAAGGCTGGGACGTGTGCCAGCGGTTCTGCACTCCCGACGCCAGCTTTTCCGCACAAGCCGAGCCCCTGGAGGACGTTCACACCTTGGAGCAGTACACCGATTGGATGAAGGGCCTCTTGACGATCCTTCCGGACGGCCGTTACGAGCTGAAATCCTTCGCGGCCGACGAAGAGCGGAACAACGTCATAGCGTACGGCGTGTTCTCCGGCACCCACACCGGCGAAGGCGGCCCGGTCGCTCCGACCGGGAAGAGCGCGAGCGCGGACTACGTCTACGTCATGGACTTCCAGGGCGATCGCATTCGCCACATGACGAAGATTTGGCATTCCGGCATCACCCTGAGGCAGCTGGGCTGGGTCTAAAGGTTGTTGACCAGTAGGCGCACGCGGCGCACAAAGCGACCATGCGGGGCGATCAGGCTTCGGGACAATTCGAACGGCTGTAACCCCATTCGGATCGAGGATGATGCGCGTCGACAGGTGGCTTTGGACAGCACGGCTATTCAAGACACGCGCGCTGGCGGCCGGGGCCGTGACTGGGGGCCGTGTGCATGTCAACGGCGTTGCGGTCAAGCCGAGCCGCGAGGTCGGGCCGGGCGATCGGGTCGAGATCTCGGTTGGGTCCGGGCGACGGACGGTGATCGTGCGCGGCACCGCCGAGCGTCGCGTATCAGCGGCGGTCGCGTCGGAGTTATACGAGGAGACGAAGGAGAGCATCGCGGAGCGTGAGCGCCAAGCGGAACTGCGCCGACTCGGGGCCCCGGTGAATCTGGGCGGGCGTCCGAGCAAGCGCGATCGACGTCGCTATGACGCCGGGCGGGGCCACCGATCCGCGTGAGCAAGGGCGCCCGCCCCACGTGACGCGGAGACTGGACGAGGTCAGCCGGTGTTGCGCATTCCGGCGGCGATCCCGTTGATCGTCAACAGCAGCGGTCGCTCCGCGTCGCGGTCACCGGCGCGAACCCGACGCAGAAGATCGACTTGCATGTGCGAGAGCGGATCGGTCCACGGGTTGCGGTGTGAGAGACGGGCCATCAGTGCGGGCGCGCTTTGGAGCAGCGCGTCCGTTCCGGAGATCTCGAGCACAGTCCGGACGACGCGGTCATGCTCGGCACGGATCGGCTCCCACAGCTCACGGGCGGGGTCGTTGCCCACCAGCTGGAGGTAGCGCTCGGCGACCTCGAGGTCGGTCTTGAAAAGCGACATCTCGAGGGTCGAGCACAGCATTCCGAAGAATGGCCAGCGCCCGGCCATCTCGCGCTGCAGCGCGCGGTCGCCTTCCTCCAGTGCGGTGCCCGCCCCGTACCAGGCAGGGAGCAGTAAGCGGTTCTGCATCCACGCGAATACCCACGGGATCGCGCGCAGCTCGCCCGCTGTCAACCGTGCGCCGCGCGAGGCAGGGCGCGACCCGATGTTCAGCTGAGTGAGCGCATCCAGCGGCGAGGCCCGCTCGAGGAGCGTCGCGAAGCGGCTGTCCTGGTAGATGAGCGCCCGGTAGACCGCCCGCGACCGATCGGCGAAGCGCTGGGCCTCAAGGCGGTAACGCTCGGGGACGTTGCGGTCGCGCCCAAGGGTCGCGAGGATCACCGCGGACAGTGTCTGCTCGAGCGACCGTAGCGACAGCTCGGGATGGGAGTAGCGCTGGGAGATGACCTCTCCCTGCTCGGTGAGCCGCATCCGGCCGCGGATCGAACCGCCCGGCTGCGCGAGGATGGCACGGTGCGTCCGTGCTCCACCTCTCGAGGTTGACCCGCCGCGGCCGTGGAAGAAGCGCAGCTCGATTCCGCGGGCATCGGCGTCGGCCAGAAGCCGCTCCTGCGCCGAGTACAGCTCCCATTGGCTGGCCAGGAAACCACCGTCCTTGGCGGAGTCGGAGTACCCGAGCATGATCTCCTGACGCGATGAGCAGGCGGCCAGCTGCGCAGCGTAGATGGGGTGCTCATACAGGCTGGCCATGGTCGTCTGCGCCCGGGCCAGATCCTCGACCGTCTCGAACAGGGGCACCAGAGGCAGAGTCGGCAGCTCCCCTACTCCGATCCCGGCGACGCGCATGAGCACGAGCGCGGCCAGCACGTCGGAGGGACGCTCGACCATCGAAATGATCACGCTTCCGAGCGCGCGAGCGCCATGTTCGCGCACGCCCTCGGCCAGCGAGGTGAACACCTCGGGCGGGGGTCCGGTGGTGGTCTCGAGAACGGCGGCGAGCAGGTTTGTCCGCTCGTCCTCGCCCGCCGAGGCGAAGCCGACCGCGAGCGGCTCGATCGCCGCCCGCACGTCGTGCGAGGACAGCCTGAGATCGAGCTCGGCAAGATGGAACCCGAACGTCCGCACCTGGCACAGCAGCCGAGCGAGTGCGCCGTCCGCGACCCGCCGCGAGCTCGTTGATTCCCGGAGCAGCTCGAGATCGTCCTCGAGCTGCTCCGGCTCGCGATAGCCATGCGGCAGACCCCGCAGCGCGCCGTCCAGGCGCTCTGAGATGAACGACAGCTTGCGCCGAAACGGCTCTTGCTGGTTGCCGGGTCGCCGGGCCGCGACATCGGGCATCTCAGCCTGGTCCGCCTCGAGCGAGGCCTCCAGCGCCGGCGAGACGAACAACCGCTCCTGCGCCTGGGAGAACTCCTCGGCCAGCCTGGTCACCCGGGCTCTCAGCAGCCGGAGCGCCGCCGTGCGGTGCAACCTAAGCGTCCGGAGCACGGAGTCCGGCGTGACCTCTGGGTTGCCGTCCATGTCGCCGCCGGCCCAGCTGCCAAACCGTAACGAGGGGACAGCGGGCGGCCACGACCGCCCGAAGCAGCGCGAGACCTCAGCCTCCAGTCGCGGCGCTGCGTCGAACAGCACCGCCTCGAAAAAGAACAGGATTCGACGAACCTCGTCTACGACGAGCGGACGTACGCGCCGAACGGCGTCGGTCTGCCACCAAACCGTCAACACCTCCCGCAGCTCGCCCTCGAGCTCGCGCCGCTGGGTTCGGCCGAGTCGCGGATCATCGAGACGCTCCATCGCCCGCCACACCAGCTGCTGATGGTTGAAGACCGAGCGCCGCGTGGCCTCGGTCGGATGCGCCGTCATGACCAGCCGCACATCCAACCGGCGAAGCGCCTGAGACACCTCCGCCTGCGGGTGCTCGATGGTCACACCTGCCGCCGCCGCAGCAAGCGACTCACGCTGCGGAGCGCTCGTATCGGAGTCGTAATGGCGCCTGCGGCGCAGCCGCTCGAGCTCCTCGGCGATGTTCGCCAACTGCAGCTGGATCGAGCAGGCCCGCACAAACGGTTCCAGCGCGCGGGCGTGCTGCCCCTGAACGAACTGAACCAACGGTCCGACCGCCTCGACCTCACCATCGCGGACGCGCGCCGCCGTCGCACGCAGCCAGAACACCCGATCCCGGAAGGCGCGACCCTCCTGCTCCTCAAGCACGTCGCCCAGCAGCGCTTCAAGCACCGCGGTATCCCGGTCTAGCGAGTCACTCATAAACGCCGACGACTCGGCTGACCACCCACCGGTGTTTGCCAATCTGCCGCTGGCGCATAAACCCATGGCGCTCGAACATCGCAACCGGGCCGTTAAAGAGAAACGATCCTGACACCTTGCGGCCAGTCGTGTCCTCGGGATAGCTCTCCACGCTCCCGCCACCGAGTCGGGCAATCTCTCCCAGCGCTCCGGCAAGCGCAGCGTCGGCAACGCCGCGATGGCGATGCGTCCGCCCTACGAAAAAGCATGTGATCCGCCAATCGGGTAGCTCACCAAGCCCTTCCAAGTACGCCTTCTGGTGCTTGATCCGCGCTAACTCCTCCCGCGGGCCGAACTGGCACCACCCGACGCACTGGCCGTCGTCGAACACCAGCGCGGCGTGGGCGCGGCCCTCGCGCACCCGTGCCTCCTTCAGAGCGCGTCGCTGCTCCGGCGTATGGACGTGCGGACGCCCCTCCTCATGAAAGCCCAGACACCAGCACCCATCCCACACTCCGTGGTGCTCCCCGGCCAGCCCTGCGAAGTCAGGCCAGGTGCTGGGACCGAGCGGTTTCGTGGTCAACCCCATCGCCACAGAGAATGTATTCGAAGGGAACCGCACGGCCCGTGCAGCGACGCGCTCGGATGATCGGCGCCGCGGCGCTCAGGCGCCGCTGACCACGGGCAAATCCACCCAGGCGCGCTCGGCGTTGCTACGGATCACGGCTTCGATCACCCGCATCAGAAAGAGGCCGTCCGCGAGCGTGGCCACCAACTCGTCCCCGGGCACCGGCCGACCCAGGATCCTCCGGTACACGGAAGCGAACAGGTTCACGAACGTGGTGTTCCACCCCTCGATCTCGCCGGCAGGCAGATGGGCCCGGCGCTCCGCACGCTCGTGGAGTTGGCCGGCTGACTTGTGGCGCAGCTCGGTCGGGCCGCCCTGCCGACCAAGCCACAGCTCCTCGGGACGCTCCTGATCCCAGTACAGCGATCCCTCCGATCCTTCCAGGCGAATCCGGAAGCTGTTCTTCGCCCCAGGTGAGACCTGCGACGTGACGAGCGTCCCGAGTGCGCCGCCCGCGAACCTGAACAGCACACCGCCGTGGTCGTCGATCGTCCGCCCATGGCGGCTCGCGGTCGCGGCGCAGACGGACTCGATGCGGCGACCCGTCAGATGCATCGCCAGATCACACCAGTGAGTGCCGAGATCGGCGAACGTCGTCGAGGCTCCACTCTGCACCGGGTTCAGGCGCCAGTTACGCACGCCACCGTCGGACAGCCAGTCCTGCAGGTAGACGCCGTGAACGTGGAAGACCTCACCGATCGCCCCGTCCCGGACCAGCTCGTGCGCCTCGGTCACCATCGCGTAGCTGCGGTAGTTGTGGCAGAACGCTGTGGTCACCGGGCTCTCGGCGGCGGCGACGACGAGCGTGCTTGCATCTTCGAGGTTGGTGGCGAGCGGCTTCTCCGTGATCAGATGCTTGCCGGCCGCCAGCACGTGCCGCGCAACCTGGGCGTGGATGTGGTTGGGGGTGCAGTTGTGAACAACGTCGATCGCCGGGTCGGCGATCAGGGCCTGCCAGTCGCCATGAGCCCCGGCGACCGCATAGCGGTCGGCCGCTCGCCGTGCCGACTCCTCCGACGACGCCGCGACCGCGGCCACCTCGGCCAGCCCCGTTCGCCCGATCGCCTCGATGTGCGGCCCACCGGCGAGGCCGACGCCGATCACTCCGGCCTTGAGCGGTCGCGTCATGCGTCGAATCTAACGCGTATCTCGAGTGCCGCTGGACTATATGTTTGCCCGGTGAACACGCTGAGCGTGAGCGAGTGGACGCTCGAGGCGGCGAGCACCGGCGAGGCGATCGACCGGGTCGCGGCGGCGGGATATCCGGCTATCGAGATCGCGGCCGTTCCCGAGCTCGACGTCAGCGCTGCCCGCGAACGCCTCGACGCGCGCGGCCTCACGGTCTCGTCGATGTGCTGGATCGGCCTCGGCTACCCCGAGCGCGACTGCGCGCACGAGAGCGAGCGGATCAGGCGCCAGGCCGGCGACTACCTGCGCCTGTGCCTCGAGCAGGCGCACGCGCTCGATGCCAAGACGCTCGTCCTCGTCCCCACGTTTCGCACCGAACCGGACCGGAGCGGCCGCGAGGCAGAGCTCGAGCGCGCGGCGCAGACGATCCGCAACGCCGCCAACGGGCGAGCCGCCGCCGGGGTCGTGATCGCACTCGAAGCGCTCAACCGATACGAAACTCACCTGCTCAGAACGCTCGACGATGCCGATCGACTCCGTCGCATGATCGATTCGCCCGATGTCCAGCTGATGGCGGACGTGTTCCACATGAACATCGAAGAGGACTCGATCGCCGCCTCGTTGCGCGCGCACGCCGAACACATCGTCCACGTCCATCTCGCCGACAGCCAGCGCCGGGAGCCCGGCAGCGGCCATCTGGACTTCGCGGAGGTGTTCGAGGCACTCGCCGACAACGGCTACGCCGGACCGCTCGCGATGGAGTTCCTGCCGGCGACCGAGTCCGCGATCAGGGCGGGCCGCGAGTGGGTGCAGGCCCGCCTCTAGAACGTGCCGAACCGCTCGTAGGCCTCGAGCGGAAGCATGCCCTCCCGGACCGACGAGCGGATCTCGCTCTCGGTCGCGACCTTCTCCTCGGCCTCGGACAGGATCTCGTCGAGGCGGTCGCCCGGGATTATCACAAGCCCGTCGCGATCTCCGACGATCCAGTCGCCCGGCGACACGCGGACCCCGCCGACGACGATCGTCACATCGCCGTGGGCCATCAACTCCCACCGCACGACGCAGTCCTGCGGCGTGACGTAGCGCGAGAACACCGGGAAGTCCTCGCGCAGGATGTACTCGGCGTCCCGCGCGCCGCCGTCGAGCACCGCGCCCGCGCAGCCACGCGACGCGAGCGACGTCGCCGAGAGCTCGCCGAAATGCGCGGCGGTCCGGTCTTTGGTCTCGTAGACGGCGACGCTTCCCGGCGGCACCGAGCCGAGCATCTCGAGGATCCTCCGGATCGAGGTGTCGTAGTCGTGACCGGGATGCGGACGCCCGAGCACCGGATACACGGGACCCGCGACCTGCATGCCCGGGCGCAGCGGGACGATGTCAGCCGCCAGCGTCTGCTCCAGGTATCCCTGCCGGTCGAGCACGTCGGTGAGCGCTCCCGTGTACACCGCCGAAAGCCGGCTGACGAGATCCCCGGTCGCGGACACGCACTTAGAATACGGCCGCGATGAAGGCGGTCGTCGTCGAGCGGCCACATCAGGTCGCTTACCGAGAGGTCGACGCGCCCGCCGTCGGACCCGACGACGTGCTCGTATCGAGCCGCGAGGCCGGGCTGTGTCGGACCGACATCGAGGTGATGACCGGGGTCTTCACCGACCCCCGGTGGGTTCATTTCCCTGTGATCCCGGGACACGAGTGGTCGGGGACCGTGGTCGATGTCGGCGTCAATGTCGAGTCGGTCCGCGCCGGGGATCGCGTCGTCTGCGAAGGGTTGATCGGCTGCAACGCCTGCGCCCCGTGCCGCCGAGGTGAGACGCATTGGTGCGAACGGATTGAGGCGCTCGGATTCACTCGCCCGGGCGGTTATGCCGAGCTGGTCACGGTGCCCTCACGGGTAGTCCATCCGCTGCCCGACCACGTCTCGTTTGACGCCGGTGTGCTGATCGAGCCCGCATCGGTCGTGCTGCACGGTCTCGAGAAGGCGCAGCCGCAGCCCGGCGAGACCGTGGGCGTGATCGGCATCGGCACGCTGGGCTCACTTGCGATCGCGCTGCTTCGTCTCCACTCGCCGTCGCGGCTCGTGGCCTACGGGCTCCGCGAGGCGGAGCTCGAGCTGGCGCTGCAGTTGGGCGCGAGCGAAATCGTCTCCACAAGCGCGGGCACACCGGCTCCCGCCGAGCTCGACCTCGTCGTTGACACCTCCGGTGCCCCGAGCGCGATCGCCGTCGCCGCGCAGATGTGCCGCCCCGGAGGTCGAGCGGTCCTGCTCGGGATCGCGGGCGAGGGCCGGTCGCTGACGCTGCCGTCCGACCTGCTGACCGGCAAGGACATGACGCTGATCGGAAGCCTCGGGTATCCGGCCTCGGTCTGGTCCCGCGTCGTAGGGCTGGTCTCCGATCGGGTGCTCGAGCTCGATGGGATCGTCACTCACCGGTTCCCGGCAGCGGAGTTTCAGGAAGCCGTGCGGCTGATGGACGACAGGCACGGCATAGTCGCGAAGATCGTCCTCGAGCACTCCTAGCTGAGCCGTCAACGAAAGGGAGCAACACATGCCGACGATGCGAAGCGGTGGATACGAGCACGCCAACGGGCGCCGCTCCTCAGAATGGCTTGACCGGTGCGACCTGGACGGATTCCTCCACCGCTCGTGGCTGAAGTCGACCGGGGTTGGCGACGACACCTTCCGCGGCCGACCCGTCATCGGGATCTGCAACAGCTGGTCCGAGCTCGTCAACTGCAACGTGCATCTCCGCGGCCTCGCGGAGGCGGTCAAGCGCGGAGTGCTCCAGGCCGGCGGCTTCCCGCGCGAGTTCCCGGTGATGTCGCTTGGCGAGTCGCTGATGAAGCCGACGACGATGCTGTACCGGAACCTGATGGCGATGGACGTCGAGGAGTCGATCCGCTCCTACCCATTGGACGGCGTCGTCCTGCTCACCGGATGTGACAAGACCAACCCGGCATCGATCATGGGAGCTTGCTCGGCGAACATCCCGGCGATCGTCGTCACCGGCGGCCCGATGCTCAACGGTCACTGGCGCGGCAAGGAGCTCGGCTCGTGCTCGGACTGCTGGCACTACCACGAGCAGCTCCGCGGCGGCCGGATCAGCGAGAGTGACTTCACCGAGATCGAGAACTCGATGTCGCGCTCGAACGGCCACTGCATGACGATGGGCACGGCGTCGACGATGGCCTGCATGACCGAGGCGCTCGGGCTGACGCTCCCGGGCGGCGCGGCGATTCCCGCGGTCGACTCGCGCCGAGCGCATCTCGCCGAGGCCGCCGGACGCCAGATCGTCGAGCTGGTCGAGCGGGACATTCGGCCGGCGGACATCCTGACCCGGGGGGCGTTCGAGAACGCGATCAGAGCGCTGCATGCGATCTCCGGCTCGACGAACGCGATCATCCATCTGATCGCGTACGCCGGCCGGCTCGAGGTCGAGCTGCCACTCGGGCTGTTCGACGACCTGTGCGCGACGACGCCCTGGCTCGTGAACCTGAAGCCAGCCGGTGACCACCTGATGGAGAACTTCTACTACGCGGGCGGGCTCCCGGCCGTCCTCGAGCAGATTCGCGACCTGCTCGACCTCGACGCGCTCACGGTCACCGGCCAAACGATGGGTGACAACCTGAATGCTGTTCCCACGGAGATCATCAACGAAGAAGTGATCCGCCCGCGCTCGAACCCGCTCGACGCCGGAGGCTCGCTGGTCGTGCTCCGCGGCAATCTGTGCCCCGACGGCGCGGTGATGAAGATCTCGGCCGCCGATCGGCGCCTGCTCGACCACGAGGGACGGGCGATCGTATTCGAGGACATCCACGATCTCGCCGAGCGCGTCGACGACCCGGACCTCGACGTCGACGCCGACACGGTGATGGTGCTACGCAACGCGGGGCCGGTCGGCGCGCCCGGGATGCCCGAGTGGGGTCATATGCCGATCCCCGCGAAGCTCGTACGGCAGGGCGTCTCGGATCTCTTGCGGATCTCCGATGCGCGCATGAGCGGCACCTCATACGGCGCGGTCGTGCTGCACGTGGCGCCGGAGTCGGCGGTTGGCGGGCCGCTCGCGCTGGTTCAGACCGGAGACCGGGTGCGGCTCGACGTCGAGGCTCGAACGCTTGACGTCGTGATCGCCGACGCCGAGCTCGAGCGCCGGCGGGGCGCGTGGACGCCGCCCCCGCACAAGGACGAGCGCGGTTACCGGCAGCTCTACGAGCAGCACGTGCTACAGGCCAACGAGGGCTGCGACCTGGACTTCCTCCGCGGCCGCGCGCCGGTCATCTCGGACGCTGTCACGTACCTCTGATGAGCGCGATTTACGACTTCCACGGCCGGACCGCGTTGATCACCGGCGGGGCCGGCGGCATCGGTGCCGCGGTCGCGCGCACGCTGCAATCCGGCGGCGCGCGAGTGGCGACGCTCGATTCACGGGCCGCCGATCTCGACGGCGTGCTTGCGATCGACGGGGACGTGAGCCGCTCAGCCGACGTGGACGCGGCCGTCGCGCGGGTGGGCGCCGAGCTCGGCCAGCTCGACATCGCCGTCTGCGCGGCCGGCGTCAGCGGCGACTCCTTGGCAACGATCGACGTCGGCGACGAAGAGTGGCACCGTGTGTTTAGGGTCAACTGCGACGGCGTGTTCTTCACCAATCGTGCTGCCGCCCGGGTGATGGTGCCCCGCGGCTACGGCAGGATCGTCAACATCGCGTCGATCGCGGGAAAGGAGGGAAACCCGATGGCGGCCGCATACTCGGCCTCGAAGGCCGCCGTCATCGCGATGACCAAGTCGGTCGGCAAGGACCTGGCCGAGACCGGAGTCCTCGTGAACTGCGTCGCGCCGGCCGTGATCCAGACGCGGATGCTCGAAGACGTGAGCGAGGAGCACGTCAAGTACATGGTCGAGCGGATCCCGATGAAGCGGGTCGGCCAACCCGAGGAGGTCGCCGCCCTGATCGCGTTCCTGGCCAGCGACGCGTGCAGCTTCTCGACCGGCGCGGCGTTCGACCTTTCGGGCGGGCGCGCTACCTATTGAGCGAACGCGAGCGCGCGACCGAACGCGAGCCAGAAC